>Ga0307968_1001996_pt1:0-15000 | contig 16820 bp, 17 predicted proteins | sample OrgLakmetagen650_FD_201834 | JGI IMG/M metagenome (GOLD analysis project Ga0307968, IMG submission 201834) | Saline water microbial communities from Organic Lake, Antarctica - #650 | ecosystem: Environmental > Aquatic > Non-marine Saline and Alkaline > Saline | place: Antarctica: Organic... | reverse complement strand
CCTCTTTCTCGGTTGAACCGCGCCGACACTATGCTGTCCTTTGTCCAGCCACAAGGAACGCTTCCTATGTCATTTTGGCACGTGGTTTTTTCCTCTGTGTCATCCGTAGGCTCGATGCTTTTAAAGAATGCCAACCGCTAATACATGTTCCACATGCATATGCCATATGTAAACATGCAAATTTGGCCACAACCGTCCAATCGGAGGCCCCTGAGGCTAAAAGACTTTGTGCATGCCATGCCGCATACAAAATACTTGTGGCTCTGACCAGCTGCATGTCAGGCCAGCCCATACAAAGAAGGCCCAAGCACCAAGCACCTAGGACGTTATCAGCGCAAGAGATGATGATGGCAGCCATCAACGGCCTTCTTCTTCTGTAATGCTACGTAGGTCTGCATCGCAAGGGCACGGGGCAGCAGGAGCCTGTTGGGTCCTCAATGGCAAAGGTGCAGGAGGCAGGGGCAGCACAGCTGGCAACCAGCCGCAAAGGAGCAGCAGCACCTGTCAAGTTGGACATGGAAAAGGAGAAGCTGCGGGACGAGGTGCGGATTGAATACGAAAGATGGTGGTGGAGTCAATATTCAAGTCCTCATATCGGACTTGCAGCCTTACGGGCAAGACCTGAAGTCTCTTGTGTGCTGGTGTGCAGCTGGTTAGTTGTGACTGTGATATGATGGTGAAGCACCCTGCAGACCTGCAAGGCTTTCCAAAGTAGAAGATGTGTTTTATTTGTTTTGCAGCAATTCCTTTCATAAAAGAGCACTTGTACATAGTGCAGTTTGTGATCGCTAATTTGAGATGATTCAACATGTGTCATGCAGGTTCACCGTCTGCGTGTGCAACTGCGCACGTACATGGAAGATCAATCCAGCACTGCCAGTGCCTCAGCACTTGCTCTCCAAGTCCAGCTCAGGGACCACGCTGCAGCAGCAGAGGCAGTTCAGGTGTGAGCTTGTGCTCAGGCAGCACGCATGTTTCCATGAGCGCTATTAGTTAAAGTTGGTAAAAAACGAGCAGGCCAGGCCGGCAGGACACATGTTTCCATGTGCATTTTCGCTGAAGGCTTTAGAATTCTTGGTTGGAAAGCACGCTGGTGTTTGGACAGGCAAGTAGCAGAATGCTCCCCAGCCCCGACAAACAACGGTTTGGTCTTGCAAGTCCCGTTGTGCTGCACCATGGTGTAGAAACTTGGAAAGAGGCATGCTTGGTCCTTCTTGGGCGTGCCTGTTTACCTCTTTTATCTAGGGTGACTTGGTTTTGAGTTTTGCATTAACTGTCGTCTGTATAACCGAATTTCTCACTGCCAAACTATTTGCACTCTGCAGGCTGACCTAAAGATGCAGCTCAAGGAGCGTGATGCTGACGTGAAGGCGCTGCAACTCCAGCTGCAGAAGCACCTGCACCACAAGGAGGTGGAGACAGAGGGGGTGCATGCACAGCTGCTTGCTAGGTTGCACGAGCAGGTGCGTAAAGAAGTGACACTGAGATAGTGAGCGGTCTTTTTGTGGGCCAAGACTCCCTTGTACTCTTGTGGTGGCTTTAGTAGAATGTGGAAAAAGTGTCGACGTGGACATGCAAGTGGTTGCACTATTTTTGTTTGGAGTGCAGCTCTTTGCTTCTTTTAGTATCTTGCATGCTGTAACGTGGCCCGTCACCTTTTGTCGTTTATTTCCAGTAGGAAAGTATGTGCCCTGCACGCTTCATTCGTAGGCCACTGAAAAGGACGCCTTGCACATTGAGCTGGAAGCCCTGCAAATCCATTTGGCGGCAGCAGAAGGCATCTGTAAGGAGGCCACAGCCGCTACTGATGCTCTGAGTGGCGAGGTGGGCTGAGCTAGCACATTTTTGAGGCTGGCCAGGACTATGTAATGTGCAGGATGACATGTTTAGCAGGGGATATATCTAATGCATGACGGTCTTGATGCCATTTTGGGAATCATGCTCAATGGAAGCAGATTTTTACAGACATGCAGCCGTGCATTGCCTTGTGGATCTAAGGGAGGCAGCTTAAAAACGAAAGCAATGCAAAGAAGCCCTCTCCCCACAGTATTTCAGAGGCCTCACAATGCTGTGTAAATTTAGGGAACGATTTAAAAAGGGTCTGCATGCAGAGAAGCTCCCTCGTATTGTTCAGACACAAAATCCATTTTAGAGGAGATTTGTCTGTTTACGATGTGTAGAGCCCTAGGATGAGCAGAGGTCTGCAAGGATGGCGTGGTTTGTAGGCACTGGTGCACCTTGCTCTTCCAGTGTTGGTGGTTTCCAGGTGCAACTACTATTTTTGGTGCATCTAAGCAGGTTATCTTTCATTAAAGCAGCTTGCGTGGTTTTAGCATCCGAAACAAAACAAGCACTATTCCTGTGACTTATTGTGTGCATTCCAAACTGTGTATATTGCTGCACAAACAGGGAACAGACCCTGCAACTGCTGTGTACGCCTGACTGAGCCTTTTGGTGCTGCTGGCCATGTAGGTCCACGTGCAGGTGGCACGAGCACAGGAAGCAGAGTCTGCTCAAAAGGAATTGGAGGCACAATTAGCAAAGCAGGCAGCGGAAGCACAGGTAGGATTTGCATTGCTAAGGAGTTATTGCAGTATACGAGTATATGGTATCTGCATGCAAGTTTCTGCGCCAGGTAAGGGATTAGGCTGCCAGCCACCTAGGATTTTTGTTGCCACAAAAGTCCTACTCTCTAAGCATTGTTTACTCGAGTCTGATTGAATTGCAGCGCAGAGGGGGAGTGTTACAAATTGCATTAACAAATGAACAAAAACAATGGCCTCGCATATTACATATGAGCATATTTCCCTTAATCGATGTGGGGAGTGGTTTTCACTACCTGCGTCGTTATTCTTTCACATGAGCATTACAACAAACTCATTTAGAAGCTGAACGCCTAAACACACATGCAAACACATGTAAGGACACAAATATGCACGGCATGCGATGCGTGCTGCTGGGTATCAGAGCTGCACAGTGCGCTCTGTGCCATGAAGTAATTCCTCAAGAGCATGCAAACTCATTTGTGAATGCTTCTAAATACCACAGGCTGCACGTCTTGAGGTGGCAGAGCTGCACCGCGCGCTCCAAGCCATGGGGCACGAGGGTAAAGAATTGAGGGCAGAGCTGGAGCGCATGCACGAACGGTGAGCCTGCTATCTTGTCATCTTGGAGCAAGTGGGGGCTGCATGCCTTCATCGCTGAATGAGTTGTCTGAACTTCCCCAGCAATATTGTGTATTACAGCACGGCTGCACCTTGGGATTGCCTAGAAATGGTTTTGTCTCTAGTCGTAATGAATGCTGCATGTTGACCTTGCTGAGATGCAGCCAGGCACATATATCTCTGCTCATGTTTTGATCAACCACACGTGTGACATGCAGGCTACACACAGCAGAAGCGGCGGTGGCAAAAGATGCATCCTCGACAGAGGAACTGCGTGCCAGGCACAATGAAGCCTTGGAACATGTGCGTGTGGGATTAAGCTTATGTTAAAAGGTTGGCAGGTAGAAACCGGGCGTAAGACACAATGCCAGACCTTGCCTGGAACATAACATCTAGAATCCTAGCTTGATCTATAATTTGGTGCACCTGGCCGTGTTTGCAGGTCCGTGCATTGCAGCAGAAAGTGGCCCTCTTGCAACATTCTAAAGCATCCGCTGAACAAGAGCTGGAGCGAGCACAGGTGGGCTTAAATGGGCTTTGGTTGAATGCCCTGTCTTGCGCGCACTCTGTGTCCACCTGACAAAGGCCTTATCATCAAAGCGAGTGCTGTTTGCAACGTTGCAATAACGAATGATAGGGGGTGTCTCCCTGAATGGCCCACCCCTTAGCTGAGCCAAACAGTCCCTATGAGCCAATTTTGCCCAAATCTCCCTTTTCCCTTCACCACTTTGGGACCTGAAAGTTGCGTTGTATAAGCTCATACGAATGTAGAATTGCAATAACCAATATCATTGCTCACAGACTGCACCAATCCATGCCCTTTAATTTTATTTTTTTTTATCATTCACCCCGCAACTCTGGTGTAAAAGTGAGGGTGTGAAATGGGGCCACAAAAGCCCTTGCCAAAATTGCTGCATGGAAGGGGTCAAACAATTTCATCAAAACCACCCAGGCTATAGATGGGCTCCATTATAATTCAAAAATAAGCTTTATTTAACCCCCAACTCTGAGAGCAAAACCTGGCTGAAACTTTTCTCTTTTCCCCCTGTGTCCCTTGTGTGAGCGCCCTCCCACTCGCTGGCATTCCCAGTACCCCTGTCCAAATTTGACATTGCAGCATTGTTATATAATATTTAGAATGCTTATATCCTGAAGCAGAGGTCGATGAGGGCAACTTCAGAAATGTACCTTTTCCCTGCCAAAGTGGGTGCAAATTACGCACCGGGCCCCACAGAACCCCTCAGAATGCCAAATTTCCAGCAAATGTCAATGGTTTAGGTATAAAATCAAGTACCTTGCATTCCGATGAGGTATAGGGGGCTTTGAATTGGGTGGAGAGCTAAGTAAGACTGGTTTGGGGGGGTTGTTCATGGGGACAGCCAGGGATTATGCCATTTTAACAAGGCACAAAAGCTGAATGCTGGCAACAACTTATGGTTTGCCTTTGCTCCAGTAAGCTCAATCCCAGCAGGTAATAAATTGCAGTCTGCATGGCCTGTGTGAGTGATGAATGTGAACTCTATGGTTTGATTTCACCTTGCTCCTCTGGTACGCCATCCGCCAGGTCCTGCTGGCTGACCGCAGTGCATCGCTCGCTGACCACCAAGCTCAGCTGGCCAGCCAGGCCGACCACCTAGCCTCCCTGCAAGCCACCATAGCCGCCCAAAACGCAGACATGACCAGAGCTCTCAGCCTTGTCACACAGGGGCACCTGCCCACTCGCAAGCACCACTCCCCTGCCCCTGTAGCACAAAAGCAAGCTCTGCCGGCCTCCTGTTCTCTTGCGTCTCCTGCTAGCCTCTCTCGGTCTCCCCCCGCTGGATCCCTGGCCCTGCAGCTGTTCCCCTCCCAACATCGCCTGCCACCCTCCTCACAGCACGAGCAAACAGCAGACCTCCTTCCTTCCTGCAAGTCCTCCTCCCCAGGCCCCATCAACAGAGATCAGGCTGCACATCACCAACACCAGATCAGCAGTTGCAGCAATCGACTTGACCAACCAAATCCTCAGCAGGAGCTGCAGCAATTGCTGCAGCTGCAGCAGGAGCGCAGTCTTCAGCTGGCCCAGCAGCGTCCCTTATCACCAACACCACCGCCGCCCTGCTCTTCACCTGCTCCATTGGGCAAACCTGACCATAGTGGCGTATTTACGCTCTCAAGGCACACCATGCCTACCCAGCACACTGACGCCGACTGCCGACCTGATGCCTGCACCCTCCAGCCTCTACCACAAGTACTGCACTCAGGCACAGCAAGAGGAACAGATCACCTGCTGGCCCTACAGTCTAACCAGGCAGACAGACAGGGCAGCAACCACAACCAAAGCAGCCACCCAGGCAGCGGTATGTCAGCAGCTAGCAACAGCAGCTTTTGCAGAGGAAGGAGCAATCATGGGAGCGGCAAGGAGAACCTCCCAGTCCCAGCCTCTGCTGACTCAAGCATCTTCAGCAGCAGCAGGCATGACAAGAACTCTACTGCACACATGCATCGTAACCTCTGTCAGCCTGCACCTGCACTCTCCCCCCTTGAAAAGGACCCACAGATCAGCAGCATAATCAGCAATGCAGGCAAGGGTGGCAGCTTGCACGAAGCCAGAGATGCTGTAAAAGCGTGCCACAATAAGCCAGACGGCAAGCCAGACCTGCACTCCCTGGTAGACCAACTGCGTAGCGGCAGGGCTGCCCAAAGCGCACAACACAGCATTAAAGGGGCTAGATCGGACAGTTGCAGCTTCTTGGATGGAAGGGATAGCAGTGGGCTGCATGGTGAGGGCATGCAAGGGAATCAGAGGGGCAGCAGCAGCAGCAGCAGTGGGGGTGGCTTTGGCAGTGTCAGTGTTGCAACATCTTCAACCAATCAAAGTGGGAGCGGTGGTGGCAGTGGGACTTGGGCAGGTCAGGATGCATCCTGTTTGACGACAGCACGGGCCATCGCAGCTCGATTAAGGGACAAGGACGATGCTAGCAAAAGGCTTGCTGAGAGCCAACAACTTTCCTCTCGAGTAGCAGCAGCAAGGGCAGATGGGGGCCGGCAAGGTGGTTCAATGCACCCTGTCTCCTCCTGCTCCTCCTCCTCCTCCTCCCCCTCCCCTGGCCCTACAGGCCACCCACAAGCAGCTAGGTTGGGACAGGTGAGGGGCTAGAACTTGGTGTTGCAGACTCGTCATCTTACAGGTTGCCGATAAGATGTTCTTTTGCTGCTTCTCGACCTGCGAGGTCGCTAGATAGAGATATAGATGTCACATTAGCCATGAGCCATGAGTGCTACCTCGGTATTCTTACTCAACTGAGGTGCTTTTTTCCCCTCTGCGACTCTTTTTTGCTTTCCTAGATGATCGGCGTCAACAGAGCAACCGCACTAAAGACCTGCCGTTCTGGATTCATAATCTGAATGAAATGCATTTTTTACGAACATCGTTGCACCTGTAGAACCTTCAACAGCCTGCGAGGAGTTTCAGCTTTAAAGCCCAAAAGCAAGAAGTAGCACGTGCGGAGGATGTAACCAACAGCAGCGCAGATAGTCAGCAGGTGAGCTACTAATTCTTTCAGGCAATGGGAATGCTTGCATGTGATCTGGCAACGTAATATAGCTATGAGAAGGGACCAAAAAAGTTGTTACCTTCTTCACCTTGCAATCTCTTGATAGCATTAGTTGGCAACCGAAAAGGAGGAGGAAAGAAAAGTTTATCAAGGTAGCGAGAATCACTCCCTACATTTATTAAGGAAAAGGAGCCACTTTGGTAAGGAGCACAAGTCCTCCATCATAAAGAGGGGGGGGGGTATTAATGGGGGTCAGGAGGGTTGCAGGCTTGGTCTGAAACTGGCTCCTGACGAAAGTTGATAACAGTACTGGGAAGGGCACGTCTAATAGGACAAGTTTACTAGTATAGTTGACTGTATATGGCAAGAAAGCGAAATGAACGCGTAGCATAGTAAGAACACCGCAAAAGAGTATCGCTGGTATGACCTTGTAAATCCGACACTTGCTCATTTCAAAATTGTTTTCGTACCAACAAAGAAAAGCTTGCGGCAGGTTTTGACACGTACAAATTTACAATGTGCATTGCAGAGCGAGGACTTACTGCAGCATATGAACAGCCTGCGCATCCTTGACCAAGAAATAGAGCTGCTTGGAGCGTCCCTGGCTGCTGCAAGCAAGGGAGGGTGATCTGGCCAAAAGGGGTTAGAAAAGCAGATTTAGATGAGATGGCACTCATTGTTTTGAGTTGAATTGTACTGTTGCTGCAGCAGAAATCATGCTACTCTCAGGCTTGCTAGTTCCATGCTATAACTTTTTAGTAAGGGTACGTCAGGAGGCGCCAGTAAGCATTACTTTTGGACGGCATGTACAAGTTTCGATAAAAAAAATATAAATAAATATATACTTGGAATCCTCACGTCGAGAGCTTTTGATTGGTATATGTGTGGGTCCAATCGGAGGGGGGGGGGTCAGAGTTTTCCGGGCCCCCCCTCCAAAAAATTACTGGGCCACTCCTACGGAATTTTAAATATATCATCGGAATCCTCAGCTCAAGCCCAGTCGATTCGCACCCTTTTTGAGCAAATTGGGTTAAGGGGGGGTCTGTGGACATGTCAAAAAGTCAAAGGCACACGCGCTCGGGTGCAGGCCGCGCGGGGTGAATCAAGCCAATGAAGCAGCAATTTACCCCAAATTTACCAGATTGTGCCAGCATGAGATAGTCAGTGGATTTCTGATGAAATGGGAGCAATGTGGGACTGTGCAAGCCAGTTGTGGGTGCCTGGTAGTTCACGTGCATGGGCGTCCGTATCTCAGTTTTTGCCCCATAACTCTGCAACACTTCAGTTTCAGGTCTTGATGAGTATGCAGATGGATGCCTATTTGAAAAAAGGAGCAGGCAGATTGGTACCCTTTTTGTCCGGGTGGGGTCATTGGAAGGGGGGTTTAGGAGGGGGGGGGGGCAGGGGGGTCCAGCCCAAAAATCATACATGCCTGTACAAAATTTGTTGTTCTGGCGCCTCCTGGGTACGTGTTTGTCAAATATGCCAATTGAGTGCAGTTCAGCGGCAGCACTTCAAAATAGTTGAAACGGGCAAGATCGCCAATAAGATTTACATGGGGGAGTTTCAGCCAGACTGTTCGGCTGGCTGATCGGCCTGTGACGGATCCTCATCAGTCAACAATCCATCATAAGCTCAGACACAAAAGAAGAAAGTTTGATGTTCTGTTGTAAGACGGAAATCATAATCCACCTGGGCAATGACTTGTTGCTGCAAATCTCTACTACTAAAAAATCATCTGAGAATTAACTGAACAGGAAAGCAAACTTCTCTTAAAAGCACAAACGTCTGCGTTTCTACTACACACCAAAAGGGCATGCACTTCATCTTGAACCTGCTTACAGGAACAGCAGTCACACAATAGAGCGAAAGATAGTTTTCATGCTCCCAAGATGCAATGCGGCACAGTTCGTGAGGACAGTTCATGGAGGGGAAAAAAGCGTAGACAAAATATAAGTACCTGCCAGACATGAAACATGCGAAAGGCAGTGATATAAGAAGCAGGGCGATTCGAAAAGTGCATTTCAAGCGCAAGGAGGTATAGTACGTAGTAGAGGACTACGACCCCTTCTTGACAAGCGCCCCGGTTCAGCAAAGGGAAGTTGGGAACGTAAGTGCTCACTACAAGCGCCCAAGCACCGCCCAGCAAAGCGCAGAAAGACACAGTCACAAGTGACATGTACTCTAGACACCTCGAGCGCCCCAGCACTGCCCAGGACACAGAATCCTGGCCCCTGGGCCCCTCAAATACTCTAGAGCCACCTTGAACCTAGAGGCGGCCTCGTGCTCACGTAGAACACCATTATTTCAAGCAACAGGCACATGGCGCATATGCTATTACCTACACAACTTGACAACAGACTTGAATCAGTAATGTTGCATCCCTTCAAGACAGTCAGCCTAAGCCGTGGTGGTACACTTAACACCCAGCGCGCCCTCAAAAAACCATGTGTTGCACTTGCAAGTCACTCGTAAAGACCTTGTCCTCCTTATTAAACTCAGTGCCCCAGAGGACCTGGCCTTCATACGTACCGGCTGGGAGCGCATATGTCTTTTCAAGCCACAGAGACACATATAGCCTATTCACCAGAGAATTCGTCTCATGTACAAACTGACGAATCCAAAAAGCAGATGCATGCCATAACAGGACCAGCTGCGTGCTTAGAGGACTTAATCATGCTCCTGCTCCTATCCAGATTCCTAAAAGAATCTTCGTGTGCAAGCGGCACTCTGCACCTACTGCACCCGCCCTCCCAGCTTTGAACACAGGCACGTTTGAACCAGATAATGAATGAAATGAACCACCTCAGACTTCGCAGTTTTGAATAGTAAGGTGCTTTCTCTGAGCATACCAGTGAAAATGATTCAGCATGGTCTGCATCACATCAGGATCGTTAGCCATCAGAGTCAAATCTTCAGCTTACAACATATGCGTCATAGAGGAGCCAGTTGTGCCTGTGACTGCGCTTTGAACACCCTTTGCAATCTCACCAACGTCATTAATTCACAGAGAGAAAAGCAAGGGGGACAAAGGGCAGCCCTGCTTCACAACTGTGTTTGGGTGCACTCAGCCAAGCAGTTTTCTCTCTATCCTTCTTCAAAAACAATTCTTCAGCTGAGCGTCATGCATACATGTCTTGAATAGTGGACAAAAAGAAAGCTGGCATGCGTGTGCGCTGCAGGTGTTGCCAAAGGTCCTGTCAAGGGATGACGTCATACTATGCTTGTTTGAAATCAATGAACACAGTGTGCATGCGGCCAGATCCGCCTGGCTCTAGAGTGCGTGCAGCATGCTGGAGGTGGCTGCCGTAAAATGAAAATATGTTGGAGCGTGTTATGGCGGGATAGAAATAAACCAAACTGTGTCTCAGGAATCTTTTGAATCTTAAACTCTATATGCTCCTTACTTGGCTTATACGCCCCCAAATTGGCAAGCATATGAATCCATAGATATAGAATTTGGAGCTTGCCAATCTGGGGGCATGTGCTTATTTTGCTGTGGCGTGCAGGTCATTTTTTACCACGAATTCTTCCAGATCACCCACTGCACCAATATGAAATATTTTTATATTATAAAATTCTTATTAGTAAAGAATATAATTGCAACAAAAATGAAAGAAAACGGCTGAGTGGTTGGTGTTTTATGAGGATTTGAGCCATTTTCCCATTGAAATCACCACATTAGGGTTTACATGCACCATGTGTGCTTAATCCAGTCTATCTCGGCACGCTAAGCGAACCACATAAAACTGGGCACATTCTCGTGATGCTCTCAATGCCAGCCACACGTTGCTACTAAAATGGTGCCGATCGGATGAAGTGGCTGTGAGTGGAATGCAAAAATGCGCATTTTTCTGAATGCTTCTGAATGCAAAAATGCGCATTTTCAGGCATTTCCTCTGTTAGCCCCCTCTGGAAAATTAGTATGTGCGACTAAATAGGCAAGCTTCAAAAGTATGTTCTTAAATGTATAATTACAGTCATATGAAATTGTGACAAAGCAACACAACACAATTCCAGTCCAAGTCTGATCCGTAAAGTAAAAGACTGGCGGGGATGGGTCTACGCACTACACTGATGGCAGCCTTAAAAAATATGAACAAGGGTAAGACGTCGGCTCAGGTGTGTGCCACTCTCACATGAACGTATCCCATTACGTATACCGCCAGCTGGCACCAACAGATCCACCTTTTCCAGACAGCACCGACCCAAAGATCTCAGCATCCTCCTGGACATGGCATTCACCTCATCGAGATCAAGTACTATGAGGACACTAGCAGACCGCAGAACCAGCTGAGCGCCGCGCAGGAACACCACAAAGGCCTCTGCTCCATCCTTTAAGGAGCCTCCGTTACCCTCCACACCATTCTTTTGGGAGTGGGTGGCACCATCTTCAACAATCACACGCTGGGGCCTTTTAAGGAGCTGGGTCTTGATTCTCAGAGAGTTATGAAACTTGCATCAAGGCTTCATGTTCATTCCATCAAATACGCTGCCCAATTGTTCATACCAGACGCGCCCTTTCCAGCACTGTTATTAACTCTCATCAGGAGACGGTTTCAGGTCTTGCCTGCAACCCTCCTGATCCCCATCGATCTTTTTCTTTTTTGTTTGGTGGTGGAGTTTTACGGTACCCGGTACCAAAGTGGCTCTTATTCCTTATTCAACGTGGGGAGTGGTTTTCACTGCCTGCGTAGTTTTTTCTATTTTCCCATTACGTGCAGAGCTAGCAGCTATAGGAGCCGCAATCAGACATGGCTACTGCCACATAGCCACAGACAGCCTAACCTCAATGCACCAAATTAAAAAGCTGCTTTTACACCCAAACCTCCACTGCCACCACATCCAGGGAGACATCCTCCAACCCTTTGCCAAAGCAATTCACCAGTCATCATCACCCATGTATAAGTACAAATCCAAGTCCCACGCCGTCATTATTGGCAATGGACATACAATGCTCTTGCTAGAAAGTCAATCACAGCCAACTCTGCCATTGCTAATACCTCCATCAAAACAGCTGGCCCTGAGGGAAATCCCTTCTGTGGTATCTACTGGCTTACAAAAGAACACGAAGATCACCAAACCATACAAGCACTCAATCACCTAAACACGGCTCAGTCGCCTACCTCAAGGCTTTGGTACCCTCTCCACAAACTAAGAAATGCAAATATTGTGTAGCAAACTACCATGAATACCACCAGACCCTCATCAAAAATGGCACTACCAATTGAGCCACAAGCAACGCTTTACCTTACAATATCCTATGTCCCGGCCTAAAAGTCTACGCTAGAAAAAAACTCTCACACTAGCCAAAGCCCCACCAAAAACCGGAAAAGAGAAAGCAACAGAGACTACTAGGATTTCCGGCGGGTTGTCAGCCATGCGATCTGGCCTGCGCCTAGCCCTCCTGAAGCCAGTTGCTCTACCATTACCCCCTTCATCAGATTCTCTATTATCACTGTTACCGTTGTTGAATTGTATTTTGTGAAGCTTTTTATTGCATGGCAGTGTAGGTCGTCCCCACGCCAAATTCACCCCAAACAGTGCCAATAAGTGTTCACCCAATTCAAAGCCCCCCATACCTCATCTAAATGCAAGAAACTTGATGTTATATTTAAACCATTGAAGATCTCAGTATACTTCAACGTAACATCCACCTCATTGAGATCAAGTACTGCGAGGATACTAGATTTCAGAGCCAGATGGGCACTGTGCAGGAACAGCACAAATATGTCTGCAACATCGGTCAAGGAATCCTCCATAACGAACACTCTCTATACCCTCCACAACATCCTGTTGGAAGTGGGTGGCACCATCTACAACATTTACACAGAACAACCTTTCTTTCACTTGGGTCTTCGTTTTCAAAATCTTGCTTCCAAGCTTTGTTTACATTTTGTCACTTGTGCTAAGTGTGCAACGCTGTCCATACCAGGTGCGCAAGTAAGTACTTTCCAGAATCATGATCAACTCTCCTCAGGAGCAGGTTTCAAGCCTGCCCCCCAGACCTGCCCCCGGCCCCAGCACCCTGACCTCCATTGATCCTTTTCCTTTTCTTTCTATTGGGAGAGTTTTACGGTACCCGGAACCAAAGTGGCTCCTTTTCCTTATCTAAATGTGGGTCCCCAGGTTATTGCCGCCAGCCCAGAATTTTTTTTTTACATTTCCAGTGACTGAATTACGTTTCGCCAGTAGGTTCAAGCTAATTTGCCCTGACGCCATGGTAATTTAGAACCACCATTCGCAACTACACAGAGCTTGCTATTTGACATTTTATTCATCTGGTCAGCACCCCCCTGACCCACCCACCCACCCCTAGACCCCCCATGCAGTAACCCTACATGGACAAAAAGGATACCAATATGCTCCTTTTTCAAACAGGCATCCATCTGCATACTCATCAAGACCTTCGTTGCAGAGTTATAAGGCAAAAACTGAGATACGGACGCCCATGCACACTTGACCTACCAGGAATCCATAACTGGCTTGCACAGTCCCACATTGCTTTCCATTTCATCAAAAATCCACTGACTATCTCATGCTGGCACAATCTGGTAAGTTTGGGGTAAATTGATGCTTCATTGGCTTGACTCACCCCGCGGCCTGCACCCGAGCGTGTGTGCCTTTGACTTTTGGACATGTCCACAGACCCCCCCCTTAACCCAATTTGCTCAAAAAGGGTGCGAATCGACTGGGCTTGAGCTGAGGGTCCTCAGCCGATGATATATTTAAAATTTCGTAGGAGTGGCCCAGCAAAACTTTGGGGGGGGGCCAAAAACTGAAAACCGGTAAAAATTGCCCTCGACACCCCCCCCCCCTTCGGATCGGACTCGTTTATATATCAATCGATAGCTTTTGATCTCAGGATTCCAAATATGTAGTCATTAATTCCATTGACCCATGACGTCCAAAATTTGTGCTTTCTGTCGCCTCCTGTCCAGGACGAGAGTATCAAAAATTTAGGCGAGGATTCAAGCAGGGCGCACAAAACTTTTTTATCATTGATATTTTGTAATTAATTTTTTCCTGGAAGTAGCTTGATACTGCATATTCATAGGAGTTGCAACAAAGGATCAGATTTGGCAGGCAGAATGCTGCTGAGTAGGATTGCCCCATCCTATCCGTGCACAGCATTGTTCCGCACATCGCCTTCCCCTCTGTTTTCGAGGAGACCTAGTGACCCTGCACTTTGTCGCTGTGCAGCAAACAATGCAGACAAAGGTGCGCATAGCATGGCGGCAAAAAAGTGGCAACATTAAGATTCCTACCCATGCATATGCATCATGCTCCAACGATTCATGCAGGTAAAGCCCTCATTTTCAAAGGAAAAAAGAGGATGTACAAGCTTCCACAAGACACCGCCCGCTTACAGATTCTGAAGCGAGACCAGGTATTGCACGTGTTTCAGGCATCATCTCCATGCATTACATGTTCAACAGCACAGCATTTAAGGTTGCACAGAGGCAAATTCCAAGAAAGCTGTGCCTGTTAGTGCTTGCAAACTTCTAGCCTGCCTCGCTCAGAATAACTGACCAGAAAATAGGAACAGCGATGGTGACGTTAACACACACAATACGATTTAGGAACTAGTTGATTGCCAACTGCCTGCAGCTTTTGTTGTGACGCAGCCATACATCATCATAGGAAGTATACTTGCGGGGGTGACTAATTAACGTGATGGCAGAATGCTATGCGAGGTACAGGGTTTTAAAGATGCAATCAAAAAGGCTGCAAGCTGGGTGCAGATCAGGCCATCGGGGGTATGCTCCAAGAAATGGCTAGCTGCAATTATTCTCAGTATCACCATCAGAGTTGAATCGGGAGCCTGCAATTTGCTCACACGATCTCTGCATATCACGGTGTACAGGTTGATGGCGTGAGGCAAATGCTGAATTGGTGGGATGAAGGCAAAGGGGGCATGCTGTGTGACGACCCTGGACTTGGAAAGAGTGCGCAGGTTTGTACGAGCGCAAGCTGGAAGAAGCCCCTTGCCTGTGCTTTCTGATTGATTGACTGCCAAGCAAAGCCTTCAATTAAGCAAGGGGAAAATTCAAGCAAATAGTATAGCACCAACGAAGACCCGTATTGGACCCTTGGGCCCAAGGAATTTATCGGGCCTTTTTGGCTGTTACGGTGAAGGAGCTTTTTGGTATTTTGGCATTAAGAAAAGTTTAGTTCTTTACATTCATGAGCGGAGTCATTTTCATTGCGTAGCTTTCTCCTTTAATCGTTCCTTTGATTGAGATTGTCTCACGGAAATACTTCTTATTGGGTCTGTGTGTCTAAGCTTCTCTTGTCGC
>Ga0307968_1001994_pt1 | contig 16824 bp, 12 predicted proteins | sample OrgLakmetagen650_FD_201834 | JGI IMG/M metagenome (GOLD analysis project Ga0307968, IMG submission 201834) | Saline water microbial communities from Organic Lake, Antarctica - #650 | ecosystem: Environmental > Aquatic > Non-marine Saline and Alkaline > Saline | place: Antarctica: Organic Lake... | reverse complement strand
GGTGATGGCACCTGATCGGGGAGGGTGAGGAGCTCCTAGGTGGTGATGGCACCTAATCGAAGGGGGTGAGGAGCTCCTAGGTGGTGATGGCACCTAATCGGGATGAGGAGCTCCTAGGTGGTGATGGCACCTAATCAAAGGGGGTGAGGAGCTCCTAGGTGGTGATGGCACCTGATCGGGGAGGGTGAGGAGCTTCTAGGTGGTGATGGCACCTAATCAGGGTGGGACAATAAGTCATGCTGAAAGTGTGAACACTGCCAGCGTCGTCCTTTTTTTGCCAATGACGCAATTGCTGCTGTGAGTGTCCTCCCAGCTGCTCTCAATTTTGAGAGTGGGACAAGGCTGGCCAGAGTACAGTTTGTCAGGCAGGAACATCGCCATGGGTATGGTCATGAACGGTTGGTACAGCTCTGGCATGGGCATTGTCATAAACGGTAGATGCAGCTCTGACATGGATTTACTGCATTAACGGTAGGTACAGCTCTGGCATGGGTACTGTCATAAACGGTGGGTGCAGCTCTGGCTGCCCCTCCTAGTGTGTGGAATGATGGGGCTATAGCTTGTAGCACTAGCATGGTTTTTGTTTGCTGTGGGTACAAGCTGGACGAGCACCTGTGGGTACCACGTGCTGTGGGTTTAAGCTGGACGAACACCTGTGGGTACCACGTGCTGTGGGTATAAGCTGGGCGAGCACCTGTGGGTACCCAGTTCTTGTGGGTATAAGCTGGACGAACACCTGTGGGTACCCAGTTCTTGTGGGTACCACATGTTGTGGGTACAAGCTGGGCAAACATCTGTGGGTACCACACACTGTGGATACCCAGTTCAAGTGGGTACCACATGCTGTGAGCACCTGGTTTCTGTGGGTACCCAGTTTCTATGGGTAAAAGCTGGGCAAACACCTGATACAGAAGGGCCTAAAGCAAGCGCGCGGTGTGTAGATGCGAGTGCCGTTCACCCCTTGCTACCTGATCAGTCCGCCTGTGCTTGTTCCTTCCTGTGTAGTGAGCTGTTTTGCTTTCTGGCATAGGTATACTGGGGAACGCTGGTGTGTAAAGAGCTCGATTCGTCCTGTGTTTAGCAGCAATTGAATCTGGGTCGTCACATCATCAAGTTCACATTGCATGTATGTATGTACAGGTCAACATCTCAGCAGCAGCAGCAGCAGCATTGAACTGAGCGAGTGAAGGCTGCTTCTGTCGCCTTATGCTATCTGCTAACCCTCTGCACCCCTGACCCTCTGCAGCCAATTGTTTACGGATGAAGAGGTCACTCTTCTTTTAACGGGGCCACACCCCTACCCAGCAGCGCATCAAAGAACAAAGACATGGCACATGCTGTGTGTAGGGCAGTTGTGGTTTTGATCAATTGGAGTACGTTTCATTGTGCAATGGATTTCAGCTGCTGAGAAGCGATGTGTACTAGTATGCAGGAGGGGTGATTGATATCACTTATTATAAATTTGTACATATGTTTCCACATAAGTATTTCCACAGGCAGGGCACTGTATTTGATATCTAACTTTGACTCAATGGTTTTAGAAAGTACACTTACCTCGTGGGAAATATTTCCTATTACAGGAGGGCGCAGTTTATTTTAGTGTGAATGACGAAGGAGCCTGGAGGACTTAAAACTGCTAGTCCATTTTCTTCTGGCTAGGCAACTGCATATCCTCAGGCCTTTGTTTGGGCAAAGGCCTTTTATCACTTAATTTCTTTAAGAATTTTTAATGATGTTGGCCGCCTGAGTCTTAGGTCGGAGGTTTGTACTGCTATTTTTGGAAACGGGCAGGTGTCTGGCTTTTGGTTTGTCAAAACTTCCACCGCTCTTTCCCTTCATTGTTTAAAAAGAGGTCACTAACGGCTCACCTTCAGCAAACTTTGAAGGTTCTTCGGTAGCCTGATCGGCTGTTTTGTGCAAGAAGTCGAATAAAGAAACAGAAAGATTGGTTAACATGGGACCTTACAGCTTAAGAAGTCAAACGGAAAAGAAGAATACAGATACTAGCGTAAAAATTACAGGCATGGATCCCTACTCCGCTCAGCCAGTGCAACCAATGGTCTGAAAACCAATGGCATGTAGAAGGCCCACCAATATAATGCCCAATGTGCCAAAATCTAGACAACACCTACCACATGCTGCCAGGCTGCAGCCATCCCATTATAAAATGATATTGAGAAGGCAAGATGCTGCTGTATAAACGCTTTTAAAAGCAACTAGAAAAGATGCAAAGGGCTACTAGCACAAGCAGAAGTAGGCAGCCGCGCAACAATGGTACAACGAGGCAGCGCGCTCCCTTCTGCTGAGACACAGATAAGAATAATCCCCACCTGGTTCGTACCTTCCAATCTCAATGCGCAATAGCTAGGGGCGGAAATTTAGCAGACTAGATGCACGTCGGAAGTGTGGCAAGCAGTCTGTTACAGCTGAGTGTTTCTGTTTTACATTGTGCTCGCACTTCTATTTTCAGTAATATCTGGTTGGTGACCTAAAGTTCGAAGAGGCAACGAGCAGGTGTGGATGTTAAATGTTGGGTTAAAGCTGGGACGTCGCTGATTTGTTGACTATTTGCAATGATTTCCCATAGTAGGCTTGTTTCAACCATGAATCATATAAGAGGCGGCTTAAATCAACAACAGATCATTCGCGGTTGATCCAACTAGAAAAGGTCCCCACCGCAAATTAAATCAATGGCCAAAGTCAACCACATTTATGGTTGATTCAAGTGGCGATCAATAGCCCTGACTCTTCCGACGCAAGCATAGTTACTCTGACCCAGCAATCATGCCCCCCCAAACGAAACCCAACAGACATATATCAAACAAGAAGTTAAGCCAATTATGCACAAAAAGTTGCCCCGTAATAACCTAGAAGGCTCTGCCTGTAATAACGCAGATGGCCCTGCCAATCCATAGCCCCTGGCTACGAAACAAGAAAAAGAAGAACTACGCAGGCAGGGAAAAACCACCCCCCACATTAATTCAGGATAAGAAGCCACTTTAGTACCGGGTACCGTCTACCAAAAAGCAAAAAGATCAATGGGGATCAGGAGGGCCGTGCGTCTAATGTGGACAAGTTTGGCAGCGTTGTTGACAGAACAAGCTTGGAGAGTCAAGACCCAGTCCTTTTAAAGGCTCCAGCGTGTGATTGTTGTAGATGGTGCCACCCACTCCCAAAAGGATGGTGTGGAGGTAACGGAGGCTCTTGTAGGATGATGCAGAGGCCTTCTTTGTGCTGTTCCTGCGTGGCTCTCAGCTGCTTCTGCGGTCTAATGTCCTCACAGTACTTGATCTCGATGAGGTGGATGTCATGTTGGAGAATGCTGAGATCTTTGGGTCGGTGCTGTCTGGAGAAGGTGGATTTGCTGGTGGCGGCTGGTGGTGGTGCTGCTGAAGTGCTCCCATCATCCCTCAGTTTCCCCCTTCCACTCCTAGGAACCCACCCCTCTAAAAGAAGAAGTAAAACAAGTTTACGCTGGAAGTCACAGCGTGCATTAAGGAAAGGCTCTCAACTAGTGCTCACACTAGCCAGAGCCCCACCAGAAACGAGAAAAAAAGAGAAACAACAGAGAAAAATGAGGATCCGGCGGGTTGTCAGCCATGCTTTCCGACCTGCGCCTAGCCCTCCTGAAGCCAGCCGCTCTACCAGTAACCCCCCTATCAGATCCCCCATTATCACTGTTGTTGTTAAGGTGTATTTTGTGTCTTGGTTATGTAATCTTGTTCAAGCTTTTGATTGCATGGCAGTGCAGTTTAGTAACTAGTTGGTGCACTTAGTGCGTGGGGACGCCTAAGTTTTGTAAAGGAGTTATGGTGTACTGATTGTAGATTGTGCCCCCGACTCCAAGAAGTATAACATGGAGTGTGACTTGGTTGTTTCAAGAGGTGCCTCGGAGGCTCCTTGTTCATAGACGTTGGATAAGGGGTTGATGCTGGTTGTGCGCTTTTTCTAATGTCTATTGCAGGTTTATGTCTGAGCAGAATTAAACTCTACAAGATGCATGTCTCTGTCCTTTGGGAGGATCTGTTTGGGATCCAAGTACCTGCCTCTTCCCTCAATGTATGGGCATTATTAACACGCCATCTGGACGAATTTGATGTCTAGTCGGAAGGTTTTGTTGTGTTGGGAAAACCTGCAGTCAGGAATGTTTCTTTCAATGTCATCAAAGGGTTCAATGTTAAGGTAGATAACTCATCACTGTTGCAAGCATCCATTGTAACAATTGCTGAGCCCAGCTTGCCTTTGCTGATCTCTTCACCACAAAGAATTACAGCGTGGTGGTGTTGGTTTATATGCATTCTCTTCAGAGTATGGTTGTTGCACCTTAGAAGTATAATGTGTGGAGCACTGTCTGATCCTCCGCACAGAGGGCAGGTGACAGGACCTGTCGTATGGCTAAACCTTTTGGTGTGTTTGTCTGCGTGTATCGTATCTGTCCTGTACTTAAGGATCCTGTTCCTTAAAAGTCACATTTGGCATGGACCAAAACTTGTTACTGAATTGGGCATGCGCAAGGGGCTTTGCAGTAGCTTGCCGTGTGCGAGAGTCGTGCTGTGCTGCTCTCTGAGACGTATCATGCAATTTTTGCCAGAGCTTGTAAATCAGTGTATCTGTGTTAGCTTCACCAAAATAATGGTGGGCGTGCATGTGATGTTTTAGTTTGCCTTGCAGGTTAGTCAAAACCCGTAGATCTTCTGCATGGAAGCCAACTTTGTTTGGAACGCTTAGCCGCAGGACAAACATCATTACATCTTGGCTGCAAGGTGCTGTTGGTTTTAAGGCAGACATAAAGAGTTAATATACACTGTTTCAGTTGAACAAGCCCTTGATTCTGATTGTGCTTTGCTGTATGAGGTGTTGAAGTGCCTGCTAATTTCCTTAATATCTGATTACAATTTTGCTCTTTGTACACGATTTTACAATCTTAGCCAGGCAAGTGCTGGTTCAGAGTTCATCTAGCAGCAGGGCCCAAGCGAAAGAGTGATGAACCAGACCATGTTTGATGTTCCAGACCCTCTCGTTGTGCATGTGTTGCTCCTCACACATGAGTTTATGTATTATTTGCCACCCTCATTCTTGGTATCCTCATTGTGACAGTACATGTTTTTCATGTGCCCAAAGCTCACAGATGATTCCCCCTCTTCACGGTATTGCGGTCGGTTGGTCCTGGTAGATGCTTGATTGTGTGCCGTGTTTCCCTTTCCAAGGTTTTTTTTTTATGTAGGTGCTACAAGTCTGGTGCTACAAAAAATACCACAATTCTTTCACATGTTTGACATAAGCAGCCTAGCAGTCGCACGTTTTGACTGATGGCTTACTCTGTAAACTTCGTTATAATGTCTTTTGGCCTGAGTGGCTCCTTAATGATGTGGGAGCGGTTTTTCACTGCCTGCGTATTTTTCGTTTTTTCTTTTGACATCCAGTTGTGGTCTGCTTGCTCTCTGCTTCGGAAAAAACTGGCAGCAACATAGGTCTTTACACTATTACTTTACTATTTACAGTGATAGTGCTGGTGGGCACTACCCAGGCAGTAGCAACAGCCAGGAAAAAGGTGCATAATAACAATGGCAGAGTGTCGACGACAATTGCAAGACCTGTACCAGAATAAGTAAGCACGCAAAGCACCTGTCAATCCATCGCAACAGACCAATTGACGAATTCACATCCAAAGATCTTTTGAGCAAGAATGGGCTACACAAGCAGCCACCGAGACTTAACGTGTCCGCAAGGTAAAAGTTCAATGCCATGTTCAAAAAATGACCTGTCGGCGCACGATAGTCGCAACTGGGGGGCCACAGGGTTTTTTTGGCTGGCCTACATGTTCTGCTAACCAATCCTGTTACCCTCACACCCACATTTGACACACTGAAGGAACGAACAAAGACATGAACAATGAAGACTAATACCCATCGTTTGAAAAATTGGCGTCAAAACAGTAGAATACAGTCAGCCATTGTAACACGCAGGAACGGTCCTCATAGCATGCGCGCACCCACACAATGCACAATTCACTGCCCTCGTGTTTTTGTTGCCTACTTCTCAAATACAACTTCCTAACACAACGGCTCTGCTAATATGCCACTCTTCTACATGTATACTCGCATAAAAGTAGCGAGTGGTTTGAATAGTGACGCTCTTGTTCCTACATGGATATGTACACAACACTTCCCCTGCCATTTCATGTACCAAATTCAGCTGCATCTCATATTGAACAAAGCCATGCGCACATGTACAAACACAAACACTCTCGCAAACACAAATACAAACGCACTATGTTGCTTTACACAAAGGAGTTCACACACACACACAAACGTTCTCTCCGCAGGCCTCCTGCTTGGTGGATAATCGCAATAGGGGAAGGCATTTACGGTATGCAACACCAAGCAAGAGGCCTGCCGGGCGTTTTAAGTGGCTGACAAATTAACTCATCTTTACGTCGTTTCTGACCTTGAACCACTATTGAATGACAGCTACCTGTTTGCCCATACTCTATGTTAGGCCAAAAACCATAGAGATATTTAGGATTTTTATGGCCTCCTCTAATGCAGCTGCCAACTATTGATGGGCCGTCTGCAGGTTGAGATAAGAAGACGCTTTTGTCAGTGAATTTGTCAGTACATTTTGTCAGTACAATTTGTCAGTACATTTTGTCAGTACATTTGTCAGTACATTTTGTCAGTACATTTTGTCAGTACAATTTGTCAGTACATTTTGTCAGTACATTTGTCATTTGTGTGTGTGTGTGTGCATGGCAGATTATTAATGCTCGTATAGCCTGCATTTCTGCAGATAGCAACATGTGACTAGTTCCTCTCTGCGTGTGTGTGTGTGTGTGTGTGTGTGTGAGTTTGTAAGTTGTTGTGTGGTTGTGTGTAAGAGTGTGTGTGTGTACGAGATGTCCTATTCTGATACTGGACAGTGCAAGATCAAGATCTACTTACAATAGTAGCGAGATCTGACAGTGCGATATCAACAATAAAATTTGCGCACGTGATGATCAAGCATTGCTGAAGAAAAGGAAAGAAGAAGGAAAGGGTGAATGAAGGAAACAAAGACTACTAATGCCAATTCACAAAGTGCTCACGTACCAGGCAGGCACATGCCAGGACTTTACAAGTAGCATAATTTGAGCACACACCCAAAACACCACACTTCATTCCCTTCATTAATACTTGAGTGACACGTGACGTACGAGTAGGGCTTGTGCGTCAAGAAATTTGATGTTGCGTCAAGATATTTACAAAATGTACCTAACACCACTCATTATTTTTTGTTAAATTGAACTTACTTTATACAGGTCCTGATAGATTTTAGCTCAACATACCTGGCAGGCAACCTATTGCTGCTGAGAGGCAAGACCGGTGGCTCAAACATGGCCTGTTTTGAGTCAGTCAATGACCCAGCTTCAATTTCACACACAACGTATCTGGCAGGCAACCTGCTGCTGCTGAGAGGCAACACCGGTGGCTCAAACATGCCTTTTTTTGTGCTTTTTTTGAGTCATACATGACTCAAGTTAAATTCTACACACAACATACCTGGCAGGCATTTTACTGCTGCTGAGAAGGAAAACACCGGTGGCTAAAGCTACCAGGCCCAGCTGAGATCCCAGGCGTATAGACCAATCCCTCCACCACCTTGCTCGATGCTGTAAGTGTTGTGTGTGCGCGTGTGTTATTGTGTGTGTGTGTGCACGTGTGTATGCATGTGCGCGTGTGTGCGTGTGTAATTGTGTGTATGTGCATGTGTAAGGGCAGTTCATTGAATGGCAGCTCTAATTATTGAAGGTCAGCAGCACCAGTTTGGAGCAGTTTGGGGCAGGAGAAGCAGGTATACAGTTCAAAAGCATGTACAGAAGCATATCAAAGCAGCATGTACAGAGGCATATCAAAGCAGCATGTGCAGAGGCATATCAAAGGAGCATGTACAGAGGCATATCAAAGCAGCATGTACAGAGGCATATCAAAGCAGCATGTACAGAGGCATATCAGAGCAGCATATACAGAGGCATATCAAAGCAGCATGTATACAGTTCAAAAGCATGTACAGAGGCATATCAAAGCAGCATGTACAGAGGCATATCAAAGAAGCAGGTATACAGTTCAAAAGCATGTACAGAGGCATATCAAAGAAGCCACGAGCTTGAAAGCCAGCACGGTGCTCTCTAGGACTAGGAAACAAAAAAATAGGGAACAAAACCTCTCCCCCCTGTCAAGCCTGCCCCCTTAGACAAGGTTTGCAATGAGATACCTGTCGAGACTTTTTAAACCGCTTTCATTTCGCATGGTTTTCAAGACTTTGTGTGAACGTGCCCATATAGCGCACTGCTCCCCCGGCACAAAGGTAGGATACCTCTCCCCCTTGTCATGCCTCACCCCTAAAATAAAATAAGCAAAAAACCGAGTGCCTAAATTAATTCGACAGTATTCATTTCAGATTATAATTACTTCCAATACTTTGTGTGAACGCACCCTAACAGCGCGGTGCTCCCCTGGCACAAAATCTCTCCCCCCTGTCGTGCCTCCTCCCCAGAATCGCGGGCCACGCTCGCCTGAGCTTGCGACGCGGCGAGCTGGAGTCGCAATGGGCCTCAAATCAATGAACAGCTGCTTCACAAGGCGGGCCACTGTGTGTTTCATGGTGTGAGTGTTATTGTGTGTGCGTGTGTGTGCGTGTGCGTGTGCGTGTGCGTGTGTGTGTGTGTGTATGTGTGCGTGTGTGTGTGTGTGTGTGTGCGCACGTGTGTGTGTGCGTGTGTGTGATGTGTGTGTGATGTGTGTGTGTGCGAGTGTGTGTGTGTGTAGTGTGTAAGTGTTGTTGCGTGTCTGTTTAAAATCGGGCCACGCTTGCCTGAGCGCGCAACATGGCAAGCTGGAGTTGCGGTGGGCCTAAAATCAAAGAGCAAACAATCGAAAGCGCTGAGAGTGCCCCTACCCGGTTTTACACCGTACACGTACACTAGGCCAGCAAGCACGCCGCTGAGGTGGCTTGGGAATGAGGCCCCTGGATTGCATATTTGGGCTAGAGTCAGCCCGAATATCCACACATACTGCACAGCACAAAAAGTGGTGCATGAAGCAAACGCGGGTGAGTACAATGTCTGAGACGAATGCATGTGTGTGTTGTGTGTCTGCTCAAAATCAGAGGCAAATGCAGGGCCCAAACAAGTGACGTGAAAAACCGCAAACAATGCAGGCGGCTAGCGCCATTAGGCAGGAGAAAATGCCAAGAAAGGGGCGTACGATAACATAGGCATCGTTCGACTGATACGTGCAAGAATTGTCCCATAGCACGTATGAATACAAATAGCGTTGGCCAGAACTATATATATACCGTACAGACTTGGGTTTAGTCCGCAGCCCCAAAAAGATATTTTAGTTTCACACTCCCGCATCAACCCCGCACCTGAAAATATTTAATTTACACCAACCCCGCACAGGGATTTTGCCTGACAGGCTCCAAAATACGCCGAAAATCCCCGTTTTTCAATCCCGCACCCCCAAAACAAACAGATATTTTTCGTGCGCGCAGTCACCCCGCTTTGCGCGGTGATATAAAGTCTGTACGGTATACTATATATATGTAACAGGCATATAAGGAATACGGAGTATATACGGTGTTATTAGCAGCAGGAGTTTCTTCAAATACCTATACGGTCAAACACGGCGGTCGCCCACGTGAACAACCCACCCAACCAGTCTTAACCTTAACCAATGTATGCCTACGCGGTTACAGACGGTGGGATATTTTCATACACGGCGGTCGCCCACGTGAACAACCCACCCAACCAGTCTTAACCCTAACCGATGTATGCCTACGCGGTTACAGACGGTGGGATATTTTCATATACAGTAGGTCGCCCCCGTGAACAACCCACCCAACCAGTCTCACTTAGCTCTCCACCCAATTCAAAGCCCCCTAAACCTCATCTGAATGCTAAGTACTTGATGTTATATCTAAACCATTGACATTTGCTGAAAATTTGACATTCTGGGGGGTTCTGGGGGGCCCGCGTATTCGCACCCACTTTGGCAGGGAAAAGGTGCATTTCTGAGGTTGCCCCGATCGACCTCTGCTTCAGGATATAAGCATTCTTATGTTAAATAACAATGCTGCAATTAAAGCATCTGCCGAAAGAACAAAAAATCGAACCAGCTGTCCAATGCATTTCTCAGGTCACGGAATGGTGGAGTGGGTGCAGAGATAAGCTTGCGCAAAGTTAAGTGAGACTGTTTGGCTGGCAGGGGGTAAGTGTTTCACGGGGCGACCCGGTATGTGTACACGGTTCTGACCAACCCTACACGCAAAGCACCTGGCAACTCTGCGCTAAATTAAGCTCAGGCACCCATAAGGTTGCGTGGCGCATACGACCATTGACATGTCGCGTGCAGGGTTAGCCAGAACCGTATACATACACAGTACACACAGTCTTCTACATGCAGTTTTGCTGATGACACATGACACATTTCCCAACCAAAGTGTGACACATTTTCCTACCAGAGTGTGTTTGCGTACGTGTAGGGTTGGCCAAAACGGTACATGCTCACCGATATGACCGTATATGGCCGTACATTTGGTGATTTCCTGCCAAAAACACTGTATACATGCATATATATACATATATATACACCGTATTGACTGTCCATTTGGTGATTTCCCAGCCAAACACACCATATATACACCATACGTATATATGATTCTGGCCAACCCTAAACACATGTCAGTAATCTGTATCGGCACACCTAAAGAGTGCACTCACCCCCCCCTATGATACCTTGCCAATCGACGCAAAAGCAGATCTTTTTCATCCTTGTTCACACCAACTCGCAGCACCAATTCCTGCGCACCTAGGCAGCACCATTACCCCCATGACCTGACATCAATAATCTCAACCTTAACAATGACCAAATGCAGACAAATCCTTCTCCTTCTCCACGTCCACATCAGCTTGCACCACTCGTTCATGCCTATCAGGCACACCTGGGCATCACCCTTCCCCTTGACAAATCAATAACTTTCCCAGAAGCGTATGATCTCAATCCATCCAAATGCAACACAAACGAGTATGAAAACCTAGCAGGGCGCACCTGGGAAGGCACAATTAGCCCCAGGACAGACACCTTGGCTTTACGTTCCTCACCGGCCACTATCTGCATGTTAAAGGGAAAGCGTAACAGGGAAAGATGGAAGGTGAAAAAGCGGCACCGGCTATCTGAATGTAAAAGGGAAAGCGTAACAGGGGAAGATGGAAGGTGAAAAGGCGGCACTGGCTATGATTATAATCTAAAGGGCGCGCGTGGGAGGGGAAAATTTACCTCAAGAAAACTCACAATAAAATTGCGGAAAGATCAATTCGAATCGACGGACCAGTTGAGAGTAATTGTTCGGAATGTAAAAAGCTAGGAAGCGGCATTCAGCAGGCCAGATGAAAGGAAGAGAATGGGACAGGGGGCTCGAATCTGGGTGGTAACATCACACCATATTTGCATGTGCCGTCATGCGTACGCGTGTGCGTGTGTGTGTATGTGTGTGTGTGTGTGTGTGTGTGTGTGTGTGTGTGTGTGTGTGCTGGACCGGCCAGATGAAAGGAAGAGGACGGGACAGGAGGCTCAGATTTTAACGGTAACATGACACGTGTGCATATATATGTGTATGTGCATGTTTCTGTGCGTGCGCGTGTATATGCTGGATGGAAACGATGCATGGCAATGTTCACGTCGACGCATGTTCACATCGACACATATAAAACACAGCAGCAAACCACAAAGACTGGCAGGAAAGATGGAAACTACGCAGGCAGGGGGCACTTTCATATTGATGTAGCAGGAGGAGGCTGTGTGTGTGTGTGTGTGTGTGTGTGAAGTGCGAGGCATAGGACACATACAGGCATGAGTAAGTAGGGAGCAGCCCGGGTGATGTAGAGTACGGAGCAAATCAAAAGCGCGTCTGAGCAAATCAAAGTAAAGGGGGCCAATTGTCTTGAGATTGTTAGCCCTGTCCCAGTGCTGAAAAGGCACAGAACAGGAGAAGAGGAAATGCAAAGGCACAACAGAAGAAGAGAACTGCTAGAGAGGCAATAACGTGTACACCCCATAACATACATCTCATACTAGATGTACTCATAACTGAGGGTGTGCCAGCCTCTAGTCAAGGATCGACCTCGTTATATAATAATATAAGTATTTTTGTGTAATGTAAGCGCGAAAAATGGCACATCACGATGTCACAGTCTTGTTCAAGGAAGTGTCAGACTTTCATTTCTCGACGCCCCAAAATGGGCAGTAATTTTGTAAATTGTTTTCCTAATACTATAAAATTTGGTTCAGAATGTATGAAATTATTTCTGGCCAACCTGCTGTGCGTATGCCTGTCCAGGCACCGCATCATGAGAGATTCCCAAAACATTTCCTACATTCTTTTCAGTCCGGTCTCTTCACGATTACCGTAGGTTCACGATCACTTCGGAAATTAATTAAGTATTTGGCCAGAAAACGAAAGTTTTTATTAATTCTTGGAGGCCTCTCCGAACTGAATTCGAAGTGATAAATTAATTATTTATAGTGATTTTGAGGGTGATATCGAAATGAGCTCCAAGCGCGCCAGTGTGAACCCCTGGCCGGGTTCTTGAAGCCCCTGTCCCCAGCCTCAGCCACAGCCACAGCTTCAGCCTCTTCAACTCAAAAATACCGAACTCAAAAATAAATTCCCGACAGGGCCCTCCTGAAGTGTCCTCGAACCCAAAAAATTAACCCAGACCCCCTAACTAACTGAAATCGAATTAATTTTTTGAAAGTGTGGTCCCGAAGTGATCGTGAACCTACGGTATTATATCTTCACAATCGTTATTTATTAACTATTATTAAACTCCGGAGAAAATTTCGGCTCAAATCGCACAAGTTTGAGAAAGTAGTTTTCTAACCGTAATGCACCAACTAGGGCCTATATCGACAAGCCTCGCCCTCAACGACGTTCGTCGAGCCTCGCTGGCAAAATCATACACCCTAGTTACCCATGCTTACTCATAACTCATAACGCACACCTCATTCAGGCACTATATAAGAAGAGAACTGCTAGAGAGGCAGCGATGCGTACACCTCATAATTCATCACACAAACCTCATTATAAATACACCTCACAGCTCATAATTCCTAACACAATTCACACAGGCACCATAGAAGAAGAAAACCGATTAAGAGGCAGTAATATAGCGCACGCCTCACAATGACCGATACCGATGATTCAAAATACGTACATTTTTTTAGACACTAAAGAAACAGAGAAACGCTGCGGATGCAACAAAACAGCTGGCCTCATCAGACAAGACACAGCTGTAGAATTTCGTGTGTTCCAAGGAAGGGAGGGTAATTGGCAAACACACCCCAAGGTGTAGGATGAATACTTGCATGGATGGCTGCATTCTTACTTGAAACACACACTCTTACACACACACACAGACACACACAAACACTCACAGACACACAGACACACACAAATACACACCCACACCTGGAGAGCGAAAGCAACTGCTGACAACCCCACTGATCCAACACTGTAGTATTCTGCGTTCCGCTTGAAGGCACATTTTGAGCCCATCGCCCAAACCACTGCAGGCATCAGAGTGTGGCGGAATAAAGAAGCTTTGAGGAGATTGTGAAGCGACGAAGGCTGGAGTACGAGGCATTTACTTTGAGCTGAGCCAAATGAATTTTGCACCAATTGAGCACCAGCAATTCTCCTGTGCATAAATATCTTAATCGTTTTAATTCGCAAAAATGAAATCCCTGAGATGTGGGCAGTCCTGCAGGCCCAAGCAGTTTTTCTTTTTTCCAACTCTTGTAATTGACCGTAATATGGCCAAAGAAACAATGCAACACACTCCTTTTATGCTTAATAAGGGCACGGTTAAGTTTTGTATCAGGGTCGTCTTCTTAGAGTAAGCTGCTTGATATTGCTGCAGCAGCAGTTTTTGCGGAAATTCGGAGATACTGGCTAGGCATGACCCGGGCCAAGCAGCAAAGGAAACATACTTCCAGGTTCCTAAAGCTTACAGGCAGAGGAAAAACAAAAGAATTCGGAAATTCGGAGATACTGGCTAGGCATGACTCGAGCCAAGCAGCAAAGAAAACATACTTCCAGGTTCTTAAAGCTAACAGGCAGAGGAAAAACAAAAGAAATCGTCAAGTGATCGCTGGAAAAAGCAGGTTGATGCTGGAAAAAAGCATGTTGATGCTGGAAAAAGCATGTTGATGCTGGAAACAAACATGAACAAGGTTTGAGCTTAAGCGCACATTAGTCGTTAGAAGATGCAGGAAAGTCAGAAAGATCCACAATCTTACGAGGAATGCAGCAAGGCAAAAAGCAAAGTGCAGGCGAGGCAGAATTTAAAGCGACGGGCATGCTGCTCACCGTAGATTGCGTGGCTGAGTCCGGTAAGACCAATCAGCTCAGCACCAAACCTGCATCGTAGTAGGAAGGGTCGAGCACGTTCTTACTGCTGAAAAGTTGGAGGGCACAATTGAACTGCAGATGCTGTTAGCGCAGTGGGACTTTTCGCACAACTGCTGTTGGCGCAGTGGGACTTTTCGCACAACTGCTGTTGGCGCAGTGGGACTTTTTACACAACTGCTGTCGGCGCAGTCAAACTTTTCACACAACTGCTGTTGGTGCAGTGGAACTTTTCACACGCCGTGGGGTTCAAAACAAGGGTCCCGTCACAAAGGCACCCACAGCGCCGTACATCTGCACCCTACGACAAACACAGTGTGTGTGTGTGCTTTGTCTGCGGAGGAGTTTTACGGAACTTGATACCTCCAAGTGCCCCCTTTTCCTTCAATGATGTGGGGAGTGAGTTTCACATCTTTTCGTCATAACCTCCTTCTCCTTTATAACCTCGATTCATCTGTGGGGCATGAGCCAGACATCACATATTGGTCTTCCCCCTTCCCCTTTCCTGTCAAGGTAGTTTTTCAGCCCATGCGCCTGGCATGCCAATTCTGACTTTAGATAGGTATGGTCACTGATTAATGGTTAGATAGGTTTAGTTACTGATTTTAGATAGGTATGGTTAGCTAGCAGTCGCACTTCTTGACTGAAGGCCTTTCTTTGTAAACCTTGTATAATTACAGGCTTTTTTCCAAGCTTCCGCTGAGATGCCCTTTGGGGCATAAATAGTGACGTAACCTTACCTTACCTTACCTTACCTTACCTAAACCTGACTTGCCCATAACCATGACTTGCCGCTCCTACATCTGAACTTAGGCCGCAGCGGCAGAGTCAGCGCCCATATCTACCTAGCATGCCCGAAACCAGCATCACTCTCATCTTATCATCTCTGACCAAGCGCTTCCAGTTCCCCCCTCTGCATCCCTACACCTCACTGTTTGCCTTTGGCATTGAGTGTGGTTCCAGCTCCCCCCTGTGCATCCCTACACCTCATTTTTTGCCTTTTGGCTTTTGAGTGTGGTTCCAGTTCCCCCCTCTACATCCCTACACATCATTGTTGTGTTCCTGTTAAGCTTAAGTGTGAGCAACACCGGCGGTGCGCGACCCGCACTGTCAACATTAAGTTGCAAAACTGCCTTTAAGAAAACCAGTTCCAATCAAGCCTCTGGTTCAATCAATCCTTTGATTCAATTCCAATCAATCCATTGGCTCAATTCTAATCGATCCTCAGGTTCAATCAATCCAGACAGCAATCCACACAGTGCGTCCCTTTTTCGACAGGATCTAGCTCTGTCAAGGATTATATGACGTGTGCTCACCTAAAACGACACCTTTCCCCGTATCATCTTAAAACTACTTGGAAAAAAGTAACAGCACACACACAGCAATTGAGTGTGAACAAGCACATTAAGTGTGAACAAGCACCACACACACAAGCACATACAAGCACCACACACACAAGCACACGCACGCACGCACGCACACACGCGCTCACATGAAAAGTCCTGTGTTCAATCCAACCTTATGTTACTTATTTACCTACACCCAGATGATGCGCAGAACCTCGACTCTGACCCACCTTTTCCTTGGTGGGGCCCTGGCTAAAGTGGACACTATTAGGATTGGCCAGAACCATATATATACGGTGTATATACGGTATTTTTGGCAGGGAAATCACCGAATATACGGTCATATACGGTGTATATATACGGTTCTGGCCAACCCTAGACACTATAGTATAGTAGAGTCGAAAGCCTTTCTAAATTTCTAAATTGCACAATGCTGACCATCATCATAAATGTTTATTTGTCCTTTAAAATCACCCGAGGCTGCCCCCCCTCTTAAACCCTTATCTCACCTGAGGCTATTCCCCTTTGCCCACCTGAGGCCATTACGTTTCTGTCCAATTCCCTTCCCATAAGGCCACTACGTTTCCTTTCAAATCCCTTCGCCTGAGGCCATTGTTTTTCCTTTCAAAACACCAGAGGCTATTCCCCTTCGCTCACCTGAGGCTGCCCCCCCTGCCCTCTAACTCCAAACAGTCCGGCAAGGCTGTGGCCAGGTTACTCAAGAGATGGGTCATGTCCATATGAATGACGGCAGGCGTGAACAGCCTGTTCACATGAACATTTGGCGAATTACAAATAAGTACAACAGCTGAGAAATCCAGTGCTGTGGCCAGGTTACTCAAGAGATGGGTCATGTCCATGTGAATGACGGCAGGCGTGTTCACATGAACATTTGGCGAATTACAAATAAGTACAACAGCTGAGAAATCCAGTGCTGTGGCCAGGTTACTCAAGAGATGGGTCATGTCCATATGAATGACGGCAGGCGTGAACAGCCTGTTCACATGAACATTTGGGAATTTACAAATAAGTA
>Ga0307968_1001992_pt1:12500-16835 | contig 16835 bp, 16 predicted proteins | sample OrgLakmetagen650_FD_201834 | JGI IMG/M metagenome (GOLD analysis project Ga0307968, IMG submission 201834) | Saline water microbial communities from Organic Lake, Antarctica - #650 | ecosystem: Environmental > Aquatic > Non-marine Saline and Alkaline > Saline | place: Antarctica... | reverse complement strand
AGACAATGAATGTTTTGGGTCGAAATTGGAGCCAAACGGCCAAATTACGGTCAACATCGTGCTGTACGGTGGCACCGTACTGTACGGTCGGACACCGTCTTTTCAAACGGACCGTACTTGCACCGTATTGTACGGCGTATTACGGTACGGTACCGTAATTACGGTCAAGAAAGCTGAAGTACGGCGTATCTCGACAAGCCTGATCATATCGCACTAAGCTGTATTACACCCATCATCACGCCCTAAGCTGAGTTACACCCATCATCACGCACTAAGCTGAGTTACACCCACAGCACATCAGCAGCAGCGGGCACAGGGGGAAGAGCTCTGACAAATGCCTGCGTGTCGTTTGCTGGGATGGAAGGCACCACAGCTCAGTGCGTCATGAGGTGACCCTCCATTTATGCGCGCGCAGAGCCAACTAGGCGACAGCAGCAGCAGCAGCAGCAGCATGATTTCTTTGATGGGCTAGTCTATGATGAGGGTTGGCCAGAGCCATATATACACGGTGTATACACGGTAATTTTGGCAGGGAAATCACCAAATATACGGTCATCTACGGCGTATATGTACGATTCTGGCCAACCCTATCTATGATGTGCACGCCTCTCAAACATGCTAGCTCTGTGGACGTGCGGTGCGCTGGCGTCCCTCACACAGAGTCAAGTCCACCGCTACCTCCTCTGCTTAGATCACTGCGCACTGCTTGAGGGAAACACACACCTAAAAACATGCTCTGACAGCAGTAGCAAGGTAGACAAGGTATCCAAATCAGTGATGTGCCAGTATATATATACGGTTACGGTACGATTAGACCATATATACGGTAAAATATGGTACGGATACGGTACGGTGCTAAAGGCTGGAGATTGCCTACTTTTTGCAGTAAAGGGTCACTTTGGCTCATTTTTCCAAAACACAAATGTTGTGAATTACATATCTCCAATGTAAAACCAAGGTGCATTTTCTCAGAGGAAAAGCACACCAAAACAATCGGGGTGAAAAAGCAAAAGATACAGCCCTGATTGGGAATTGAACCCATGACCTCCTTTTTCCCGCTAAAAGGCAAAATACGGTCAACCGTATTTGTACGATTTGGACCACATATCTCCTTCGATCATTTGCTACGGTTTTGGACCGTAACGTACCGTAACCGTTATACAATGAAAGTGAAAAAACGGCGTACTGGCACATCACTGGTCCAAATAGGTTTTAATGACCAAACACCTTTGCAGGCAGGCACGCACGTACGCACGCACACGCACACACACACACGCTTGCTCGCCCATACACAACAGCCAATACCCCCTCCTGCATACTCAACAAGAGCATGAGCTCACCTGAATAGCCCCAGACTCAAACAGCAGGTTCACCACCGCCTGCTCTGCTGGTTGCTGCGTCTCTGTCAGCAAGCCCACACCGTACGCCAGTGAGTGGCGCAGCGCTGGGTCGCGCACGCGGCTCAAAAAAGGTTCAATGTCCTGCGCGTTAGCATACGGGTGCGTGCGTGCGTTGTGTGTGCTGTGCGTGTGTGTGTGCTGTGTGTGTGTGTGTGTGTGTGTGTGTGTGTGTGTGTGTGTGTAAATATACTCAAGTCTCAGCAAACCTACACCACTTCAGCACCCCCTCAAAACGCAGCAAACCATTTCATGCCCTCATATGAGTGGATGAGCGGAGAGAGGGGTTCAGCTGCAGAGTATTATTGCAGACGAATGCAGGCCAATTTGTCAGTGCTTAGCACAGGCATCTATCATGGACGCTTAGCCTGATATCTGGTCAATAAGGATGGTGGGCAGACGCAAAATAATCCAGGTACATGCCTTTGCAGTTGAAATGCAACCTGGCATCTGTTGATGGTTTGTGGCAGCACATCGACCACAATCTGGTGATCTTGGCAGTTTCTACTGTCAGGCGATGCATCGCTGACACCCCCCCCCCCCCTCTTCCACCACACACACACACACAAACACACACGCACACACACACCCATACCCACCCATACCACCACGGACACACGCACACACACACACACGCACACACACATACCCACCCATACCACCACAGACACACACACACACACACACACTTGCACACACCCATACCACCACGGACACACACACACACCGTTTGCTCTGCCAGCCTGAAGCGCGAGGGCTCTCCGTCTGCAGCTGCGTTTGTGAGCAAGTCCAAGGCCAGCATGCGCGCGTGTTTGCGTGTGGGCACAAACACGAGGGCGGGCTTGCTGCGCTGTGCGTGCTGTGTGATGGCACTGTAGGAGGGGCGGGACATGGCCTGCGGGGCACACACAAGACGGGCAATGCATAGCTGCTGTGTCAAGCAAGACGGGCAATGCATAGCTGCTGTGTCAAGCAAGACAGGCAATTCATAGCTGCTGTGTCAAGCAAGACGGGCAATGCATAGCTGCTGTGTGAAGCAAGACGGGCAATGCATAGCTGCTGTGTCAAGCAAGACGGGCAATGCATAGCTGCTGTGTCAAGACAGCATTACGGGAAAGTGCCATGATGTGTGTATTGGTGGCGCAATGGTGGGTGCTGTGTGAGGGCGCTGTACGTACACACCAGAGGGTCGAACAGTAGTACGTACACACAGTTGAGGGTCGAACAGTAGTACGTACACACAGAGGGTCGAACAGTAGTACGTACACACCAGAGGGTCGAACACAGCCTGTGTGCCTCCCATGTGACATATGTAGGGTTGGCCAGAACCGTATATACACACCGTATATGACCGTATGTATGGTGATTTACCAGCCAAAAATACCATATTTACACCGTATATACACCTATAAATGTATGGCTTCGGCCAACCCTAGAAATTCACAATGTGTGCAGCAGAATGGTGTTGAGGGCGGGCTCGCGTGTGGGCAACAAGTGAAAAGATCGCCCTTTGTGGGCTGTTTTAAGCGATTGAACCTTCCGCTCAAGCGCTCACTGACTTAAAAGAGACAAGCATTCACATATGAAGCAAATATGAAGCCCTGGTCAACTGGTTTCAAGGGCTGCCTACGTTGTATGACTAGGGTTGGCCAGAACCATATTTATACGGTGTACATATGGTATTTTTGGCTTGGAAATCACCAATAAATGGCGTATATATGCGTATATATACGCTTCTGGCCAACCCTATGTATGACACATTCCTGGGAAACCTGCTGTGGAGTCACTTGTGGCTAGTTGCGCCCTCTGGGCTCGTTGCGCCCTCTGACGTCAATGACGCTTAGGTTTTATAAGCGTGAAACATTCTGCTCCTTTCCGCTTTTTTGTTCATTGCGTAGCTGTAGCATGCACTCTGACTAACGCTCACAGTACACGCTCAAGGGCTTTGGATGCTAGCTGTTTGGTTTGTTCAAACACCATGCAAAGCTTTTAGCACCAGCTTGACGCTGTGGGATTTGTGACCTAACCTCTGACCTCAATGACGCTTGGGCAACATGAGCCTCTTTTTATGTGCTTTTTCTTCGTACGTGCCCCATCCACAGTGCTTATACTTCCTATGCGCTCATTCTTCATGCGCACTTTCTTAAAGGACCTAAACAACCAAACCGCTTAAGCTGAATCAAGGGTCTGCTACGTGCTAAACTCAGCGTCCTTTCCGCGCTCACAATAGCCTGACCACTGACTATGGTGGACGATGACTGAGCCGCAACGGAAACAACCTCACGCCTTCAAAGGTTGCATGCAGGTGAAATGATACCGTGGTATTCTGGCGTGTGTGTATGTGTATGTGTATGTGTGTGTCACTGACTGGAAATCTGCTGTGCGTTGCTTTTCCTGGAACTCTTCCCTCACCTACATACAGGCCTCAAACTCTCCCTCACCTGCATACGGGCCTCAAAGTGCCACCTCTGCATACGGGCTTCAAACTCTCCCTCACCTGCATACGGGCCTCAAAGTTGTGGATGTCAAAGCCTTGGATGTGGATCTCCAGAGGCACCGGGCGCACACCTGCACGCAAAATGCGCAGTATGGTAGAGAGATAAGTAAGTAGGCGTGCTGTTGCATGCATTAGTCGGATGGAACAAGTGTGTGAAGAAATGACGCAAAATGCGCAATAAGGTAGAGGTCAATGAGTATACGTGCTGTTGCACACGTTAGTCGGATGTGTGTGTGTACATGGTGTGTGTGTGTGTGTGTGTGTGTGTGTGTACATGGTGTGTGTGTGTGTGTGTGTGTGTGTGTGTGTGTGTGTGTGTGTATCGGATGGAACATGTATGTGCAGGAATGCTTCTATTTGCGTAAGTGGGCTGAAAAATATTTAAAGTGCAAAGGGCATAGGAGCCTGCAGTGCACAGCACTATAGAATGACGCGATCCAA
>Ga0307968_1001992_pt1:0-10000 | contig 16835 bp, 16 predicted proteins | sample OrgLakmetagen650_FD_201834 | JGI IMG/M metagenome (GOLD analysis project Ga0307968, IMG submission 201834) | Saline water microbial communities from Organic Lake, Antarctica - #650 | ecosystem: Environmental > Aquatic > Non-marine Saline and Alkaline > Saline | place: Antarctica: Organic... | reverse complement strand
CACACGATCCAGCTTGCATGTCACATTGAAACAGCTTGGCTATGCAATTCACATCCCCGTGAAAAGTGTGTAGCGCTCTCCTTACTCAGATACCCCAACAAAATCGACGAACGAATGTTGCGCATAACGTAGTCTGCACGGGTGTTAATGAACCCTGCACAAACATCACTCACTGCACACCCATGCAGCATACACAGATACACAAACATCACTCACATACACAGAAACACACACATCACTCACATACACAGATACACAAACCACTCACATACACAGATACACACACATCACTCACTGCACACCCATGCAGCATACACAGATGCATGAGAGGTAGAAAAGTGGCTGGCAAGCATTCATCCAGGAGATCAGTTACATGCACACTTAAAAATGGTAGACACCCATTTATCAAGGTATACAGCAGCTCTATGCACAGCTGCTCTGTACAATAATGCTTTATTCAGGGGCTGCTCTATACACAGCTGTTCAATTCAGGGGCTGCTCTATTCAGGGGCTGCTCTGTACACAGCTGCTCTATTCAGGGGCTGCCCTGTACACAGCTGCTCTATTCAGGGGCTGCTCTGTACACAGCTGCTCTATTCAGGGGCTGCTCTATACACAGCTGCTCTAAAGCATGACGTGAAAAGCAACACACTGCCCCTGGCACACCTTAGAAATTAGTTTTTTTAGCACACCTAGCTACTTCATCAGCTAGCTGCTTCATCACCTAGCTGCTTCATCACCTAGCTACTTCATCACCTAGCTGCTTCATCACCTAGCTTCTTCATCACCTAGCTGCTTCATTACCTAGCTTCTTCATCACCTAGCTGCTTCATCACCTATTAGCTACTTCATCACCTAGCTACTTCATCACCTATTAGCTACTTCATCACCTATTAGCTACTTCATCACCTAGCTACTTCATCAGCTCTGTAAGCACGGAAAACGGTGCAGGCAATGCTATTTTTGGCTGCCCAAACTCAGCAGCGCCTGTCAGCACTTCCATTGTCTACCTAATGTGCTACCTAACCTAGGCTAGTGGTAGTGGTACCTAACCTTGGCTGGCACTAACCTATCTTATGTTTTAATATCTATTGTGCATGGGACCTTCTGTCTGCTGTCTTGACGAGGTTGAGATGCTCAAATGACAAAAAGGCATACACACGTCCACACCACCTACCGTGCGTGGCACAAACTGCGTGTTGAGGAGGTTGAGAAGCTCAACTAACAAAAAGGCACACGCACGTCCACACAACCTAATTCGTGCGTGGCACTTTCTGCGTGTTGCCATGTTGAGAAGCTCAACTAACAAAAAGGCACACGCACGTCCACACAACCTAATTTGTGCGTGGCACTTTCTGCGTGCTGCCATGTTGAGAAGCCCAAATAACAAAGAGGCACACACACACGTCCACACCACCTATTTCGTGCGTGGCACTTTCTGCGTGTTGACGAGGTTGAGAAGCTCAATTAACAAAGAGGCATACACACGTCCACACCACCTACCGTGCGTGGCACTTTCTGCGTGTTGCCATGTTGAGAAGCCCAAATAACAAAGAGGCACACACACACGTCCACACCACCTACCGTGCGTGACACTTTCCGTCTGCCGCCCTGTTCAGCATACGCAGCAGCGCAAACTCCCCGCAGATGGTCTTGCCAGAGCCAGTGGGGGCAGAGACCAGGGCGTTGTCATCAGTGTTGTACAGAGCGCTGAAGCACTGTGTCTGGATGGGGTTGAAGCTGCTTAGGCCCCTGGGATGAGGAAGTACATATGCGCAGAAGTGCGTGAGTTTAAGTGAATGTGGAGGGCAGTGCGCGGAAACACTCTGTCTGGATGAGGTTGAAGCTGCTCAGGGCCCTGGGATGAAGAACAAACGGGCGCATCATTGCGTGAGTTGAAGTGAATGTGGGGGGCAGTGCGCGGAAGCGCTGTGTCTGGATGGGGTTGAAGCTGCTCAAGCCCCTGGGATGAGGAAGTACATATGCGCAGAAGTGCGTGAGTTGAAGTGACTGTGGGGGGCAGTGCGCGGACATATTCTGTCTGGATAAGGTTGAAGCAACTCAGGCCCCTGGGATGAAGAACACATGGGCAGGAGTGCGTAAGTTGAAGTGAATGTGGGGGGCAGTGCGCTGAAGCACTGTGTCTGGATGGGGTTGAAGCTGCTTAGGCCCCTGGGATGAGGAAGTACATATGCGCAGAAGTGCGTGAGTTAAAGTGAATGTGGAGGGCAGTGCGCGGAAACACTCTGTCTGGATGGGGTTAAAGCTGCTTAGGCCCCTGGGATGAGGAAGTACATATGCGCAGAAGTGCGTGAGTTAAAGTGAATGTGGAGGGCAGTGCGCGGAAACACTCTGTCTGGATGGGGTTGAAGCTGCTTAGGCCCCTGGGATGAAGAACACATGGGCGCATCATTGCGTGAGTTGAAGTGAATGTGGGGGCCAGTGCGCGGACATACTGTGTCTGGATGGGGTTTAAGCAACTCAGGCCCCTGGGATGAAGAACAAACGGGCGCATCATTGCGTGAGTTGAAGTGAATGTGGGGGGCAGTGCGCGGAAGGACTGTGTCTGGACAATACTGAGGCTGCTCAGGCCCCTGAGATGAAAGCCAATGGGTGCGGAATTGTGTAATTAGGTTAATGTGGGGGGCAGTGCGCAAAAGCGCTGTGTTTGGTTTACCGCCCCTGGGGTTGAAGCAGCAGCCTGGGATGAAAGGGAAAGACGAGCGGAATTGCATTAGTTGTGTGCAAAATGCGGCTCAGGGCATACAGGGGTAAATTTGCTCAGGCCCATGAGATGAAAGACCACTACGCATGCAGAGCTGCGTAGTTGGTGAGCAGTTGCTCAGGGCATGTGCATCCTGGATAGAGGGGCTGGAGTTCCTTACACCCCCCAAGATGGAAGAGAGGTGGGCAGAGGGTTGTGTTCACACGTTGTGTTCACACCAACTCAGGAGACCCTGTCCGGAGTAGAAGTTTGTCTCAAATGCCTGTTCAGGCACTGAAGAAGAGACTGAATATATATCAGATCCACACACACACTTAATTGTACAGGCCCTCACACATGGGGTCACAACTACTTGCTTATTCAGGCCCTCACAAGTGGGGTTACGCACACTTACTCGCTCAGGCCCTCACACGTGGGGCCACAAACACTTACTTATTCAGGCCCTCACATGTGGGTTACGCACACCTACTCATACAGGGCCTCACACGTGCGGTCACACACACTTACTTATTCAGGTCCTCACATGTGGGGTTACGCACACCTACTCATACAGGCCCTCACACATGGGGTCACAAACACTTACTTATTCAGGCCCTCACACATGGGGTCACAAACACTTACTTATTCAGGCCCTCACACATGGGGTCACACACACACTTACTTATTCAGGCCCTCACACGTGGGGTTATGCACACTTACTCGCTCAGGCCCCCACACGTGGGGTCATACACACTTGTACAGGCCCTCACACGTGCGGTCAAACACACTGACTTATTCAGGCCCTCACATGTGGGGTTACGCACACTTACTCGTTCAGGCCCTCACACGTGGGTCATACACACTTACTTGTACAGGCCCTCAAACGTGGGGTTACGCAGCGCACTGACGGGCAGGGGCTGCAAGTCAAGCAGCTCAGTGGGAGGGGGGAACTTCTCCGGCAAGATGAGGTGCCTGCGTGTGCGTAGGTGTGGATGATTGTACAAGTATGCTAGGTCCAGGAAGGGAGCTTAAAAGCACATTTCGTGCACGCAGTCACGATTCAAGCTTGCTGGCATGCTACAACACCCCCACCAATGCTCCACCCACCCACCCCACCCCCACCCTCAGCCACAACCATACCCGTACCCCCACCCACAGCCACAGCCTCACCTATACCCACACCCACAGCCACAGCCACACCTGCACCCACACCCACACTCACAGCCAAACCCACACACCTACCCACACGTACATACCTGAAGGACACAGGCAGTGCTGCCTCGCACTGCAGCCAGCGGTCGCTGACCACACGGATGAAGTACTGTGGGGGCACAGGCTCGGTGACAGGCACGGTGAAGGTGAGGGTGTGCTCCTCCTCACAGAACCTGCACACACACAAACACACACACACACGTAAACAAACACACACCAACGAAAAACACTCTGTATGGTGGACAGACACAGGCGGCAGGAAACAAACTGTCCTAAAACCTCAGTCCTGTACATAGACAGGGAGTGAACATAGACAGGGAGTGTACATAGACAGGGAGTGAACAGACGGTTGATGGCAACACGGTCAACGTGAGCTGAAAATTCGGGCGACGGTGCTGGAAGGGTGCTTAAAGAAGGCTGCTACACACATTTCTCGCATCTGTGATTGACAACTGCCGAGTATGTCCATCAAAAGGCCAAGATCTCTTGCAAGAAGGAAAGTCAGAGTTGGTTTGTGTGTGTGCAGGATCTGTGACACACAAACCAACACCGACTCTTCTTCTTGCAAGAGATTTTGGCCTTTTGATGAACATACTCAGCAGTTGTCAATCCTGGATGCTTTATATGATATAAAAAGTTCCTTGATTGCGCGCTTGCAAAACTCGCTGAAACCCGCTTACATCAGTACACATCTAATCCCACACAGGCTGGTCAAACTTGTGCAGGGGCTTCAATACATTTGGCATCACCGCACAAACGATCACAGTCCCACGCCAAAACAAAACCGCACCACCCTCACGATTTCTTGAGCACAGTCCCACACCAAAACGAATCCGCACCACCCTCACGATTTCTTGAGCAACCACCGCATAGATGAGCACAGTCCCACACCAAAACGAAACCGCACCACACCCACGATTTCTTGAGCACCCACCGCATAGATGAGCACAGTCCCACACCAAAACGAAACTGCACCACACCCACGATTTCTTGAGCACACACCGCATAGATGAGCACAGTCCCACACCAAAACGAAACCGCACCACACCCACGATTTCTTGAGCACCCACTGCATAGATGAGCACAGTCCCACACCAAAACGAAACCGCACCACACTCACGATTTCTTGAGCACCCAATACTGGGAGTGCAGCAGGCGTTCGCTGTCCTGGTCCTCCACAAACACCCAGAAGGGCTCCACGTAACCGTGCAGCTTGTCCTGTGTTCACCGCAACAACAATGAAATGCATCGCGTAAGAAAATGAACCTGACTTTTGGTGTTCTTGCAAGCACCCAGAAGGGCTCCACGTAACCGTGCAGCTTGTCCTGTGTTTACCGCAACAACAATAAAATGCACCGCGTGAGAAAATGAATCTGACTTTCGGTTTCCTTGCAAGCATCCAGAAGGGCTCCACGTAACCGTGCAGCTTGTCCTGTGTTCACCGCAACAGAAAGCAATTGTCACGTGAGTAAACAAGGAAGCCTGACTTTTGCTTTCTAGCAAGCATCCAGAAGGGCTCCACGCAGCTTGTCCAGCATGTGTACGATCTGACGACATTATGTGTGTCGTGAACGGCGGTGTGACATGCTGCTGTCCTCTTCAAGGAGCGACAATGTCGGTGGCTTTGTGCCCTGAAGGGAACGCATGCCCCATGTTGCACTCTTGCTTGCTCACAGCCATGCACGCTTATCCCTGCCAGAGGAGCCCTGTGTGCTGCTACACTGCACTCACAGGCAACATGACCACCACCACCACGGCCACCACCTCCACACACTCCTGAAACCCTGAAGCTAAAGCTTGAACACACCTCCCATCTGAAGTCTGGCGTGATGCTCAGATCCACTTTGAGGAGGCCTCGGGTGATGGGCTGCACGTGCGCAGCTAGCTGCAGCTTGGGGAACTGGTGCACCAAACGGTGCAGGGTCTTTCCGTACTTGGGCATGCGGATGAGCTCACCCAGCTCCTGTGTAATTGTACGTGTGTGTGTGTGTGTGTGTGTGTGTGTGTGTGTGTGTGTGTGTGTGTGTGTGTGTGTGTGTGTGTGTGTGTGTATGCACGTGTGCGCGTGAATGAATGTGTGCATGCGTGTGTGTGCAAGGCGTGAAGGGAGAAGTGCATGCACGGTTGCAATGCACAGCCTTGGGTGGGCATTGCAAACCCTGTGTTTGAAAGAGCGCTAAAGGTTACAGAGAAATCAACATCAACTTTTTGTTTTTCTGGTGACTCTGCTGCTTGCTGCTGCTGCTGCTGCTGGGGTAGTAGTGTACAGCAGGAGTCCTGGTTCCCTGGGCAGAGATGTTACATCTGAGCACAGGGAAACCACAGTGCCCCAGCAGTAGCAGTAGCAGTAGCAGTGGGAGGATAAAACAGAGCCTTTATGCCTAAAAAAGAGCCGGCCTCGAAGGCATAAGTTTGCCCACACACAAATCAATATACGACTCGTCGCACAAATCAATATGCGGCTCGTCACACAAATCAATATGCGGCTCGTCACACACTACAAAAATCTACACACGTGTGTTCCCCTGTTGCTGGTGGTATAATGGATATGCAGGGCGGCATCCACAACAGGGTCAACACATCACACCTGAACACAACCCTGCTTCTCACTGATGTGTAGGGCTGGCCATAACCCTTTACATACAGTGTGTATACGGTAGCTTCAGCAGAAAAACCACCAGGTACACCAATATACGGTCACATACGGTGTATATATACGGTTCTGGCCAACCTGCTAACGTGCAAGCACCTCAGTGTTAGCCCTCCCTCCAGCGTATCACACATCTCATACCATGCATCACACATCTCATACTACGCATCACACATCCCATACCATGCATCACACATCACAGCCACACATCACACATCTCATACCACGCATCACACATCCCATACCATGCATCACACATCACAGCCACACATCACCCATCTCATACCACACATCACACATCTCATACCACGCATCATACATTGCAGCCACGCATCACACATCTCATACCATGCATCACACATATTATACCACGCATCACACATCACAGCCACGCATCACACATAACAGCCACGCATCACACATCTCATACCACGTATCACACATCACAGCCACGTATCACACATCTCACACCGTGCATCACACATCCCATACCATGCATCACACATCTCATACCACGCATCACACATCACAGCCACACATCACACATCTCAGTACACCACGCACCACACATCACAGCCACACATCACACATCTCAGTACACCACGCATCACACATCACAGTACACCGGCTGCTCACACGCGGTCAACACACAGCCCTTTCCTCTCTCTTCTTGAAGTGAAGGAAAGACAGACACGCAGTCAACAGACAGCCCTTTCCTTTGTCTTCCCCCACTTGGCCATGCACGGGACATAAAACTCAGAAAGGGACGCACCTGGCTGCTCATGTCATAGTAGCGCTCCCATGGGATGTCGCGCTTCTCAAGCTTTGACAAGATCTCTGTGTAGCAATAAAGTGTGAATTGAGTGTTGGGAGTTGGCAAGGCAGGGGGGACGACAGAGGCACATATGCTGGCACGTACACAGAGCGCAATCAATGCACACATACACAGAGCGCAATCAATGCACACACAGGGCAATCAATGCGTACACGCAAGGCATCCATCTAGGGTTTGCCAGAACCGTATCTGTACAATGAATACAAACTTTTTTGCAGGGATTTCATTAAGTACACGGCGCAAATAAACGGTTCTGGCCAACCCTACATACGTTGCTTGGACAGGATCCAAGGCAAAGGTGTGCTTAGAAAGGATCCACGGCATAGAATACTTGTAGGGTTGGCCAGAACCATATAAATACGGTGTATATACAGTATTTTTGGCAGGGGAATCACCAAATATACAGTCATATACAGGGTGTATATACGGTTCTGGCCAACCCTAAATACTAAACAGGATCCATGGCAGCCCAGATGGTGCATGGATAAATTTATCACGACGCCAGGAGTATGAAAGCGTGTAGGGTATAAAATATAGGAGTATGGAAGTGTTTAGGATATAAAATATCCCACACAAAGACAGCCTCGTGGTTGCAAGCTCTTCCACGTAGGTACACAGCAAACAGTAAACAGAAGGTGAATGCCAGCCGGCCACAAAAGAATTTAGGAAGGCCCAACTGCCTATCAGCTGAACTTCCACTCTCATTCTGTGCTTCACGTCACGCCCTACTGCAGATGGCTTCTCAACACAGACCAAAGCAAGGGCGCACACCATAACGCACGTACACATCGTGCTTAACAGGCTGTTGCAATGCCTGCGCACACCACAACGCATGCACACACATTGCTTACAGGCTGTTGCAATGCCCGCGCACACCACACCACAGCGCACGTACACACATTGCTTACAGGCTGTTGCAATGCCTGCGCACACCACACCACAACGCACGTACACACATTGCTTTTCAGGCTGTTGCAATGCCTGCGCACACCACACCACAACGCACGTACACACATTGCTTTACAGGCTGTTGCAATGCCTGCGCACACCACTCCACAACGCACATACACACATTGCTTTACAGGCTGTTGCAATGCCTGCGCACACCACACCACAACGCACGTACACACAGTGCTTACAGGCTGTTGCAATGCCTGCGCACACCACACCACAACGCACGTACACACAGTGCTTAACAGGCTGTTGCAATGCCTGCGCACACCACAACGCACGTACACACATTGCTTACAGGCTGTTGCAATGCCTGCGCACACCACAACGCACGTACACACATTGCTTTACAGGCTGTTGCAATGCCTGCGCACACCACAACGCATGCACACACAGTGCTTTACAGGCTGTTGTAATGCCTCAGGGAGGGGTATGGCTGCTCCACTGCCTGCCTCTTCAATTTTCCATCTCTCAGGGACCCCTCACAACAACCAACCGCAAACTTTGGCAGGCCTTTAACTCAGAAGAGTTCTGGCTTTGCCTGTCTGATCACTAGTCCAAGTCCTGAACTCCCCTGCGACCACCAACCCCACCGTTTGGCAAGCCCTTGAATTGCCGCAGGGGGTTCTGGCTGCCCCACTGCCTGTGGTTCACCATCTTGCACAGGGCCAGCGCCTTGTCCGTCAAGTTGGCCCACCCGCGCTTCAAGCAGATCTCAAACAAGCAGCGGATGAGGCGGCCCGCACTCTGTGTGCGTGCGTGCAGGTGTGTGTGTGTATGTGTGTGTGTGTGTGTGTGTGTGTGTGTGTGCGTGCAGGTGTGTGTGTGTGCGCGTCTTTGAATGTATGTGTGCATGTGATAGTGCACGTGTGTTTTGTGTCTGCGTGTATGTTGACGTACAATCATGTTACAGTAGATGTTGGGCACAGGTGGGCAAGTTTCCCAAAAGTTCAGAATCAGAGTGGATCCTTGCAATCTGTGACACAAGCGGATTCAAGGCAGGCTAAAGCAAGATCAATAGGGATGACCCACACCCACCCTCACACCCACCTACCCAAACACACCCACCTACACACCTACACACACAAAGGCACACACACACACCTACACACACACACCTACACACCTACACACACACACACACACACACACACAAAGACACACACCTACACACACACCTACACACACCTGCGTGACGTACACCATGTCGGAGCTCAGAGCGAGGCCCTCCAGCTTCAGGCAGCTGATGTATGCCTGCGATGACACGGCAGGCACGTGGCGGGTTGTGAGGGAAAAAGGGCCTTTGGTGCATTGAGGGGGGCATGCACGTGGCGGGTTGTGAGGGAAGAAGGGGCTTTGGTGCAGTGAGGGAGGCATGCACGTGGCGGGTTGTGAGGGAAGAAGGGGCTTTGGTGCATTGAGGGAGGCATGCACGTGGCGGGTTGTAAGGGAAGAAGGGGCTTTGGTGCAGTGAGGGAGGCATGCACGTGGCGGGTTGTGAGGGAAGAAGGGGCTTTGGTGCATTGAGGGAGGCATGCACGTGGTGGGTTGTAAGGGAAGGAGGGGCTTTGGTGAAGTGAGGGAGGCATGCACGTGGCGGGTTGTAGGGGAAGAAGGGGCTTTGGTGCATTGAGGGAAGCATGCACGT
>Ga0307968_1001991_pt1 | contig 16835 bp, 17 predicted proteins | sample OrgLakmetagen650_FD_201834 | JGI IMG/M metagenome (GOLD analysis project Ga0307968, IMG submission 201834) | Saline water microbial communities from Organic Lake, Antarctica - #650 | ecosystem: Environmental > Aquatic > Non-marine Saline and Alkaline > Saline | place: Antarctica: Organic Lake... | reverse complement strand
CTCTCTCTCTCTCTCTCTCTCTCTCTCTCTCTCTCTCTCTCTCTCTCTCTCTCTCTCTCTCTCTCTCTCTCTCTCTCTCTCTCTCTCTCTCTCTCTCTCTCTCTGTGTCTTTTCAAAAATTTCCCACTTTCGCTTATCAAGCCTCAAAGCTCAAAGAAATCGTGAAGACAACTTATTTACACATTTGCATGCAACTCAGGCCATGATCGAGGGCCGCTTTGACCCTGCAGAGTGCCCTGCCCAGCTGTATGGCGACCAGCCGTGGGACAAGGTGTGAAATGTGTGTGTGAGCAAATTAAACAGTGCGTTCAGAGCCTTGATGGGCTCAGCGGTTGGGTGAGGTGCAGGCTGGTTTGGGTGGGTGAGGTGCAGGCTGGGCTTGTGTACACCAACGTTTAGTAGCAGTGGACAAGGCGTGCAGTCTCTACTATGGTGGTGCTTGATGCTTTGGGATCAACTGGATAAAACAGAGGTGCCTGCCATAAGGTAAGGTTACATCACTACATATGCCTCAAAGGGCATCTCAGCGGAAGTTTGGAAAAAGCCTGGAACTACACCTGGCTAAACAAAAGAACAGAAGCTAGAGGAAACATGAAACAGATGTATGTAGAAGAGAATGGTGTATAGAGAAAGAGAACATTAGTTTGAAGAAGCGCGCCTGCCATAAGATCACCAAGTGAGATCCACCAGTTTGAGGTGCTTGTGTTCCAGCATAACTCATTTTATAGATTGTCTTTCTTGTTGCAAAGAATGCCTCTCCTTGTTCCTGCAGACACATCAGTACATGAAAAATTTATTATAGCTGAAGCTTTCACTTAAGTTTGCGTAGTCCCTTCTTTGTGCGGCGTTGCATGATATTTATAAGCACCGTACCACGCACGTGCACAAGTATATACAGCACACGTCATGATCCATAATTCATTATTCGTAAACATGCAGGTCATTGGGGACTGCTTGACCCTGCACAAAATTGCGCAATCCTTGCGAGCAGCGCGCCACGCCTCTGGGGCAGTGCGCTTAGACAACGTGCGCATGGCCTTTGGTTTAGACAAAGACGGCAACCCAGTCTCGTGTGGGCAGTACCTACAGCAGGTGCGTTTGCTTGTGTGTACGTGCGCATTGGTCAGTGGCTGTCTGGTGTGTGGATGTGGACCTGCATGTAATCAGGTGAGTCGCCACCACAGAACAGGCTTGGTGCTAGATTTTCAAATGAGTGACCTTTGCCTTCAACTTTTGTCTTATACCTTTCATTGGCTGTGTCTGAATGCTTCCCTTGTTGCTAGACTTCTTTGAAGGGACTAGAGGCATGCAACGTGTTGTGGCTTAGACGTGGACGACCGACTGACTGTCTGTTAGCAAAAGTCAATCCTCTGAGTGTCGGTGTTGATACTAGGCTAGGCACGTCTGCGCCGTTTGTTGAAGGAGGTCACCCCGGCTTTTCTGCTCTACTAAAAAATCAAGCTGCCATGAGAAAGACACTTGTGAATGATCTAAACAACCATGGAATCGGCCAACGTCCCCTCAAATCGTCAGACAAACCGTGCGGAAATGCGTCACAAGATGCTAGCATTTTATTCACATTGAATTGCCTCTGCATCTGTGTCTCAACATGCTAGCCTTTCTACTCCTTAGACCACCCCTCAGGTGGTCTAACGCGTCACAGGATGCTAGTACCTCTCCCAATCATTGGATCTCCTCCACAACTGTGCCATTCCAGTTGCTAGCTTGCCTATTGGTCTTCAGCCCACCCCATGCAATGCAACACAGGGTGCCAGCATCCCATTCAAATTTTAAATGGCCTCTGCAATTGTGTTTCACGTGCATTCCCTCTCATCCGTAGATCACCCCTATGTACACAATGCATCGCAGGATGCTAACAAACTAGTGGAGGAGTTCATGTTGCTCACGAACATCACAGTGGCAAAAATCATTTCCTCTGTGCTCCCTGATCGAGCCCTTCTGAGGTAAGTGGATAGCCTAAAATATTTTGAGGTGGCTATACAGTAGTGAGTAGAGGCAGAGTTACCGAGCCTTTTGACGTGCAATAATTTGCATCATACAAGCAAGTGCACGCACAAGCATGCACATGTACACACTAAACATGCACGCGCACAAACACACACACCTACGCAATCGCATACACAAAGGCAAACACACAAACACACGTGTACACCGCTAATAGTACACCTCTAAAACTGTGCCCCCAGGAACCACGTGCCCCCTCAGAAGCGTAAGATGAAGGAACTGCTTGCTGTGTGTCAGGCTCATGGTATTCCAATGGATGATTCTAGCTCCGGGGCTCTGCAACGCTCCCTCAATTTGCTGCGCGAGGTGTGTGTGTGTTTCGGTGTGTGCAAGGTACCCAACATGAGTGTTTGTATGACATGAGTGTTTGTATGAGTAATTGTGCACAGCTACAACAACTTGAAAGAAGGGTGTGCGCTTTGCTTGAACCGTACAATCTGGAACAAAGGAAGTGCTCCTGTGCAAGCAGACCAGCCAGCCCTCTTCTGTAGATCGCGTTATGACACAGCCAACTCGCTTGCGTCCCTCTTTTACTTGCGTTGCACTGTGCTGGAACTGTAGACAATTTGTCACCCACCCGTGTCCACGAATGTGTTTGCAGACCTGCCCCGACCCTGGGACGGTCGCTGCCGTTACCATGATGGTCACCCGCCCTATGCAGCTGGCCACATACTTTTGCACAGGCACCAACAGTGACCCTGAAATCTGGAGGTGCGTGGGTCGAGTGGGACTGTAGTACCAGGGCACACACCTCCAAACACACACCGAATCTCTGAGCTCACACCATCGGGGCTTGGCTAGGTTTTGAATGCGAGTCAGCTTCTTACAGCATGCTTTCACTTGTGTCGGCTATTCTTGGCATTCTTATTATTCAACTGATAGGTGGAGGTGCGGCTTACGAATAACAGAGAGCTCTCTCTTTGTCAAGGTTTTCGTGGCAACCTTGGTGTGTCTTGTTCGGTAGCAAGTCCTCTGCTCGTAAGCGTGAAACATGAGCACCAAAAAGGCTTGCCTGGAAGCATGCAGGCACTAGACTAAATTGTTGCTTGTCTTGTTCTCTTATGAAATCAGGGACAACCATTACAGTCGAAACCTGGACCCTGGCTTGTATTCTTGACAAACTCTTGCAGGCGCTCTCACTTTCCAATTGAATCCTTGACATACTCATGCAGGCGCTCTCACTTTCCAATTGTATCTTGACATACTCTTGCAGGCATTATGCGTTGGCTCTGGCAGAGTACACACACTTCACGTCACCAATCAGGAGGTGAGCTCAACCTCTGCATCATCCTTTCAATATGGGTCTGTGCTTGTATTCACTGCAAACACAGTCTGTTCATGGCAGCTATTGTAGTAGCACGCGTCAGCCTTTGTCACACTTGTGTGCGTACTCTAAACTGCCCACTTGTCCTTTGAGTGATAACAACACGTACGAAGGTGACTCTGTGTTACAGGCCTCGCTGCCTTTTCCTAAAAGGAGTCATCTTGTCTTAATTTACTCGTGTTTTTGCATGGCTGGCATGGCAGCAGCCATGTTTATCCCATCGGTCAATTGAAAGCTGTGCTCTTCCTGTGCGTGACTCCCCCTGTTCTTGTGGGAACAAGCACCAACATCACCACCAATAGTGTCTTCTGCTTGTTCATGCTTATGTACGTGTCTCAATGTACGATCCCCCTATGTATGGCCAGGTACCCTGATCTAGTTGTCCACCGCCTGCTGTCAGCAGCCTTAGAAGTGCAACAGAAGCAGCAGCAGCTCAAACAGCATGCCCCGGACCCAGCTACCATCGCTGAGCAGCACCAGCTCTTTGACACGGAGCGAACGGCATCGGTGGCAGAGCACTGCAACGACAAGCGCCTGGTTGCTCGTAATGCGCAGGTGGTGTATGATGTTGATCGTGCGTATGTGTGTGCATTGTGTGTATACGTGTGTGTGCGTATATGTGTGCATGCGTATATGTGTGCGTGCATGCTTGCGCGCTTTGATACATGTTTGTGCGTGCACGGTTTGTATGCACCATATCGATTGGTGGGTTACCTCTGCGCTTGACGCAGACAGGTATGTGGGCTCTGTGCACCTTTTTCCTGTATATCAAAGGTGCAGACACGCATTCTTTTGTGCAATCTGTGGCCTGGTTTCTGAATGTGTTTCCCCACGTCGCTCATGACCCATATCTTACATTACACACGCACACATACACACACGTACGCACACATGCACACACTACAGGATGCCTCCCTAAAAATGTACCTGTGCTGCTTGCTGCGGAAAGCCCCTGTCGTCACTGAGGCCATTGTGACCGGGGTGAATGGCAACAGATGGATTAGCGTGTACCTTACCGGCTATGGTATCAGCTCCGAGTAAGAGAGAGTGTGTGTGTGTGTCGACACATACTGGGTCGCCCTTGTTGTGTGCGTGGGTGGGTGTAATTGCACATGTGTAATGTGTGCACACATGTTCCAGCTTCAGACCTATCAGGTGCAACACGCCCCTCCCTCGTTCTGCAGTACAATCTGGGCATAAGTCGCACAGCTGATGAATAGTCGCTGTGTACACTGTGGTAATGATCAGCGTGCAGCAAGGAACAACTCCTAATGAATGCTCACACTGCCCCACGTTGCCCCACCAAAGTTCAAAGGAGTATGTCACAGGTTAAGCTGATGCGCGTTCTCCGCTGTTTCGTCACTTTTAAAAGGGCAGTAGCCTTCACATTGTCTGCTGCACAGACAATGGGCATTGATGTAACAATGTCAACCCCAGTTGCAGCTGCTGCATTGTATCTAGACCATCAATTGCAGCTGAACTGTGCTGATGACATCATTTTTGTGATGTCTGTTTGTATGCTGCATGTACGCAGTAGACCAAAGAGTGCAGTTGAACTATGTCAGTGACGCCCTTTTCTTGTTTGTTTTTGCGTGCAGTGTGGTTGTGGCATACCTTGGAGTACAGCTAGACGCCCAGTGGAACGACAAAAGCCATACGCTGACCCTGCAGCTCCAAAACAATGGCAGCAGCAAGAACGGCGGCGGTGGCAGTGGCAGCGACAACAATGGCAACAGCAACGGCAACAGTAGGCGAAAGGGCTTTGGTAATGGCCCCAGCAAGGGGAAGCAAGAGAGGGGAGGACAAGTGGAGTACGGCTCCTGGCTAGCTGGCCTGCCTTCCCTGAGTAACCCCTTGGGTCTCAGGCCTGTGACGCTGCCATTGGCGGTGAGTGGGTCGTGGCATGGAGCACTGTTTGGTGTCCTGTGGGCATGCTTTGCTTCGACTGAGCCACACCTTTCTTAAGGTTTACTCCTGTATCGCTGTCGTTGCCAGCGAGTAAGGCAGCGCATGCACTTTTGCTACAAGGACGCATCCGGGATTTTGCACCAGGGAGACGGGTATATGTGTAGTGACTCGCAGTTTTGGATACTGTCCATGGGTCTAGTGTTGAACAACATGATGCTGCAATATCACCAAAATTTGAGTTGAGAGCAGCAGGGGAAGGAAGAGCGTTTGGTGCTCAGGACAATAGCTTGGTTGGAGGAATGCAGCAAGTGTAATGTAGGTGTTGAGGGTGAATGAGTCACTCGCAAACGGTAAGATGGCCCACATCAAAAAGACGTGCATAGGAATAGATGCATAGGAGCAAAACACAAATAAGGAAGATTGTTGCAGGGTAGCTTTTGTCACACTGACATTCTTATTTTTGAGGTTCATGGAACTTGCCTGCACCCATGTTGTTGTAGCTGATCTGGAATAGCTGATGATGCACGTATCGAGCAGTTTTGATGAACTTTGTGTCCGTCCATCTAGCTGCCATCTACAAGTCACAGCACTCCTGGACCCCACTCGCTGGCTGAGGATCTGACTTAAGGTGCAATCAGGACAGCTTAATAGGTGTTTGCTCGACCTTGTTGTCCCTTACGCCAATACCATTCATAGATTTGCCATATAACGATACACGCTACCGCTGTTCATCACAGGTGAACCATTACCCTTCCTAAAACAGTATCATTCATAACTTGCCACAAATCAACACACTGGGCCGCTGTTCATCTCAGGTGAAGATGTTTGACCACCTTCCTGTCATTGCCACTTCTTCCTTGAAGCTTGGAACTATCAGCCAAGTCGAGTGCAGGCTCCTGCTCCATCCTGACCAGGTTGGTGTGACAATGATTGCCAAGATATGACCACATGTGAACGTGATCACGCCCAGACACACGGGTGTGCTTGCTTGACATCATCTTGGGTGTGAGTGGCGTCATGTACTCAATAATTTCGGGTGGATTAGGCAAGTCGTTTTCTCATTTACTCATCTATCGCCTCCCGTCTGGCCTTTGCGTTGCCGTTTATTTTGCAAGCACCAAGCTGTGCTGCCTTTTGTACTAACATGGGGTTGCTCTAAACCCATCCTTTGTGTGCGTCCACCCCCGCAGCTGCTTGAGGGTGAGGCTTATCACCGTAATCAGGCTCTGCTCCTGCGCCGTCTTTCTCCCCCTGACGTTGCATTGGTATAGTCCGTATACTATTTAGCCCGTATACCGTATAGTTACACCTCCTCCATTTTCGTGTCAAATGCCTTACCCCCTTTGCGTGTGCCCTTCTTTCTCCCGCAGGTTCCTAGCGCAGCTGCTTTACAAAAAGCTCCTCCCCCTGCAGAGGTCCAGCCATTTGTTCCCCCCTTTTCCCAGGAGGCCACCCCGGCCTCCGCTGCGGCTGTTGCTGCTAACGCTGCCGCCGGTAGTGCAGCAGGTGCGCAGAATCTTGGGTCTGCCAGAAAATGCTTTATAACCTAGGTGTACTTAACTGGTTAACCTTCAGCTTGAAACTCCAAACTGGTTCTTACCAGCCTGAGCCTAAGCAAAGTACGCCCAGTGCTGTTTCAGCCTGCCATTCTTGGACTGAGACCAGAGACTGCAAGCACAGCCTGTGTGAGTAGCACCTTCCGTAGAGTCGCTTCTAATACTGCTCAGACCCTGCACCACTTCTTCGCACACTTTCAGTGCCTCCAGCCGCAGCTGCATCTGTGGAAGCTGCTGAGCACGGGTTTTGCATCCCATATGCTGAGATGTTAAATGACTAAATATGGGTAAACTTTGTTGGTAGCAATAAGAAAGGCCAGCCCTTGTGACTAGCAGCTAGGCTGTGTCTTTGATTAGAGCTGGGGCTTTGTGTAGGATACAATGTTTGTACAATTATTTCTCTGAATATCATGAAAAATCAGGTTCTTGCTACCAAAATGAAGGCTTGAGCGTTTTTTGGTCGGCAGATTTATAAAAAAGAGAGCAATTATTGCTCCTCTTGTGCTTGAAGGCGATATGTAAGCTCCTTGTTATTTTGCGTGTACCCATTTCATAAGGAGTAAGCGCGCAAAATTTCAGTATCAGTAAAGGATTCCAGAGCTTTTTCTGCAAAGCTTACGGGGCAGTTTTGATTTTACCTGCCTGTTTCTCGTCGTGACTGTGATAGTGAGTCACCCCAATTGTTGGCAGCAACGAATCATGTGACAAGCAGTTAGTTGATTGATGGTTAAAAGATTCTGTATGTCTTGTTCAATAAGCTGGATGTGCCAGTCTTATTGATAACCTTTATCTTCTGGATTTGATAGTTTTGGTAATCAATTGACAACATGTGAGCATTCTAAGAGGTACCATTAGAGGGGATCCTCAAGAAACCCTGTACCGTGTAAGGTCTCTGATTTTGTTTGTTCGCTAGTTATATTAAATTGTACCACGATGAGCACGCGGTCCCAGCTCTGAGAAGGAACAGCGGTGTGCTAATCAAAGATGTGAGTAGCACAGGCAGAGGGTAAAGCCATCAGTCAAAATGTGCGACTGCTAGGCTGCGAATGTATAACGTGTAAAAACTGTGACTGTTGTTGTTGCGCTAGCACCAGGCTTGTAGCACCTGCAAAAAAATTTTGGATAGGGAAAGGAGGCACAACGCTGTTTATGATATTGCAGCACTGAATAAAACCAGTAAAACAATCAAGCAGTTGCCAGGACCAGCCAATTAGTATTGCCAGGACTAGCCAATCAGAGATAGACATTTGCCAGGACCAGCCAATCAAGCAGTTGCCAAGGATCAGATTAGCAGAGATAGACACACGCAAATATGAGCAGTGAGCGCACAGGTGTGGATATGTGGATATACACAACTCAAAGAAGCATTAGGACTATAAGGATGCAAATAAAGAGCTCACTACTATGCTGGATGTTTTTTTATCTTAAGCGTTACCTGGTCCGAAGGCCCCCAATACACTAGTTGTGCTGAGCCCTATGCTTTGCAGTGACGGTGACGGTGATTTGATCTGACGTGACATAAGCGACCATATTCCATGCCAGGAGACCTGTGCTGATTGTTTTGCTTCGTCTGAATAATATAAGGGATGACTTCTGTAACCGACACTAACGAGAGCCAGCCAGCGACGGACCGGAGCGAGCACAAAGCACAAGGAGAAAGGAGAGTGTAAAGCACCTCACTCTGCCGCGGTCTTCCATTATCTCTGCTGGCCAAGTGGTATATCCTCCCCCTTAGCTTGCACAGCAATATAGGCAGCGCTTGAGTTGAACATGACAAAAGAAAAGATAAGTTTTCCAAAAAGGATCACTGGGGCACGCGCCTTGGTAAAAAAACACGAAGCCTTTCAATTCAATCTATATTCACACACTGTGGGTTCTTTGCATTAAGTTGCCATGGTATGATAGGTAAATACGAAATTCGTATAGAGTGAGATAGCGTGCATTAAGGGAAAGCTTCCAACCAAAGCTTTAAGCCTGTTTTACAACTGACATAGAACCATGCACTATATGTTCCTCAATGCACTATCTGTTCCATACATTTTGGTTGCTGCGTCCTCCTTAGAAACCAAATCTGTTTTCTCGTACGCACAAAACAAAACACCTGTGGGTACATGAAACCAGACCCCTCACGTTCGTGCTTTGCACTTGTGTAAACACACACATAGCATATGTTATCCTCTCCGCTTTTTTACTGAACAACACCGCCACAAATTCCATCATGCCGGCTGGCACTATCATCGACGGATCCCAGGTCCACGCGAGTGACGCATGGTGAAGACTGCTGCTACCACCACCGCTGCAAGCAGCCCGACACCTGCCGCAGCAGCCATATATTTAACGTGGCCTTTGGGCATCCAGCTGGGCCTTTCTTCGCCTTCCAACGCTTCGTGCCTGCGTTGGTCCAGCAAATCAAGTCAGTATAAAATAGATGTCGTGCCACTCATGATCAGCGGATCACAAGCCTGAAGTAAGGCGGGATCTGTGCTGTTCATAATTGACGTGAAGGGTGTCCAATGCCTCCGTGAATGATCAAGGCGCACTGTGACTGCATAAGTATTAAGTATGTTCTGTAGCTTGATGAAACGATGTAATGATGAATTGATGAAAGAAAGAGTTACATAGGCATTGGAAACCACTCCCCACATTAATGCTCAACCTGAATATAGAACAAGAAAAGCTGCCACGCAATTATTGGTTTCAAGACAGATTACAGTGAAATAAACCCCAAAGATTACACCTTCAACCGTTTGGGCGATCACCGACAAGACCTAAGACACCAACAAAGACCTAAACTACAGAGCATGGCACGATACGCACCTGTTGTGTATGGAGTTGAGAGGGACGAGTAAGTCTTGGCTGTTCTCTGTCAGGGGCTTTACAATGTATGTAACTAAGTAATCCTGCAACTTCTGCTCGCCGTCTTTGACCACCACCTTAGACCCTGCGACATACAGAGAGGATTCTTGCGTAAAGCTGACCACTACAAGGTGTTGCTCATTTGCTTTTTGTTGTTTGAATGACGAGTGTCCACCAACACACAAGTCAGATTTCCTTTTATTCCTGACTTTTGTCACAACTATGTATGGATTTGTGTGTGTATGTGTGTTGTGTTGTGTGTGTATGTGTGTGTATGTGTGTATGTGTGTTGTGAGTACATGTATGCACGTATGCACATTGTATGTGTATGTTTTTTACGCAAAAAAAGGATATCTGGTAAAAATATAGCACCAAACAGAAAAAGAGGGTGTGCACGACCACCTGGCTGACATCATAATATGAGGTCAGTACACACTACATGTGACATGCACCTTACACCCAGAGTAGAACAAAAGTTATGGCAGAAGTTGCAGGTTCAACCTTTGGAGGAACAAATACATACCGGTACACGCAAAACATACACACACACATGCACGCGCGCACAAACACACACACGCACACACACGTACACACGCACAAACAAACACACGCATACGCACAAACACACGCACAAAAACACACAAACATGCACACCCGCACCCCCCACACCCACAGTCTTGCATCTTTAAAGCGGCACTGTCCGGGTTCACGTAGTTTTCTAGCTGGAGCCCTAGGGTCTGAATGTTGCTCTGGTTCTGGTCCTCTGAGGCGTGCACGAACAGCCTGCAAGCAGGAAATGTTTCTATTATAAGAAGAAGTGAGCAGCCATGGCAAGGACACAAGGCACGCACATGTCTGCATAAGAATAGGTTATATCCATAGATAATGTGACACAATGTCGCACGGAGCTGATTACACAATTAGTGTGTAAACCAAGGAGGCGCAGCCACCACGATTGCCCAGTTTGAGGACCCTGTGCAATAGAAATGCAGACAGTACACAGTGCAAACTTCACAAGAAAGGCCCAGGCTTGTCGAGATACGCCGTGCTTCAGCTTTCTCGACCGTAATTACGGTACCGTACCGTAATACGCCGTACAATACGGTGCAAGTACGGTCTGTTTGAAAAGACGGTGTCCGACCGTACAGTACAGTGCTACCTTACTTGTACGGTCTGACCGTAATTTGGCCGTTTGGCTCCAATTTTGGCCCGAAACACTCATGTCTTTTGCAACCATTATTATGGATAAAAGCACATATTAATAGCCAGGAATCAAGTACTGCGTCCGACTTTTGAGTTTCCATGCAAGCCACTGCTGGGCCCTTCCCCCGAGCTGATGCAGCCCCAACCCAGCCTCAGGGTCGTTCAGGGAAGCATTGTGTGGCGTCAGCACATAAGAGGAGCGTGCTGGAGGTGGAAGTGGGAGGTGTTTGGGGCAGAGAGGCCTTTCTGAGGCCATTTTTGCACTGGCAGTGCCAGCATGGCACCGTACCGTACACCGTACCGTATTTTACCGTAATTACGGTAAAGTACGGTGTGACAATTACGGTAGTACGCCATAACTTAACAAGTACGGTGCGTACCGTACAGACCGTAATCGTACCGTACCGTACAACTCGACAAGCCTGGAAAGGCCGCTGTTCACACAAAGAAGCGACATGCACTGCGATACTGTTACTGCACCTGAATGACTATGGCCTTGCCCTACCTGCCCGTTTTTTCTTGCAAGGCCACCACCAGCTTAAAGTTGTGGCACTTGCCCTCCATTGAGTACGAAAAGTTCCATTCGTTACGCCCAGCACTCTGCGAACATCATAAGTGAGCGCGTCATTTAGAAATGATACTCAGAAAAAAATAGATGACGGCCAAGTTAAACATGGTAGGATCTAATCGCTCGAAAACCCATGAATCGTCACGGAATAGGGGTCAGAAAAAAGAGAGCCGTTGCATTTCAGCCTGCCTAAACAGCATTCGCTAAATCTTGGAGCATTGAAGAAGGGGCTCACGCACAAACGTCTGACTGCAAACATTAAAAGGAGATTTACGGCACCTTGCACCAATGTGGCTCCTTTTCCTTATACACGTGGGAGTGTTTATTAATGCTGCACAGTTTCTCTTTTTGTCTTATTCCCTTTCTTTCCTCATTTTGCACTATGATGATCCTCTGGTGCAAGCTCCTGTCCTACCGCCAAGCTTCCATACGCACTTAACAACCGCAAAACCTCCTGTACACACAGATGAACCACATTATCTGTGGCAAGTTGCACTGAAGTTCCGTGTCAATCTGTAGGTCAGACGAGGAAAGAGACCACCCTTGCTTCCTTAGCCTTCTGTGCAAAGCTGCTCATCAGCCACAGGCACGGCTCTAGGCCAGGACGTTAGCAACAACACACACAGGTGCCACCATAGAAATATACAGACAGCACCAGGGATCAAGGTAGCATCAGGCTCTATGCTCATGGAGGTCCGGCAAAGCGTACCTGCCAATCCAGGGGCGGCCTGTAAGCGACCAAGAAGAAGGGGGAGATTTTGAGGGTGTCATAAAGAATAGTATCATATTGGGGACCTGTCCTCGCCTAGCTCAAGAGTGCCTAAATCCTTTCTGACTATTGCTCACATGTAAGGAGATCGCCGCAGTCTCTTTCCCAGAAGGTCTGGGCTTTCTGCAACGTTGAACCCTGAAGCCAACATGAGGGAGTGAGAATTTGGACTTACATGCACGTGTGTGTGTGCACGTATGTGTGTGTATGTAATTGCGCATATGTGTGTGTACGTATGTGTGTGCGTATGTGTGTGTGTGTGTGTGTGTGTGTGTGTGTGTGCGTGTGTGTGTGTATGTGTGTGTATGTGTGTATGTGTGTGTGTGTGTGTGTTGTGTGTGTGTGTGTGTGCGTGTGTGTGTTTGTGTTTGAGTGAGTTTTTGTTTGTGTGCACGTACGTATGAGTGTGTGTGTATGTAATTGCGCATATGTGTTTAGTGTGCGTGCATATGTGTGCGTGTGCGTGTATGTGTGTGTTTGTGTGTATGCGTATTTGTACGCGCGTGTGCTGACCTTGACGAACCATAACGCAATGAATAGCCAACGCAAGTGCTGCTCCACTGCTACCAACGGATGCTGGCTTAGAAACAGCAGACCCAAGCATAGTCACCACTTCCCCCATTGGGGCGTTGACCTATCTCACTGCAACCGTGGATACTAAACCCCAGCGGCAATATTTTTTTTATTCATTCAAATTAACATTTACATATTCAACGTCTACCCACACCCAGCCCGACAGCAAATGCTGGGCAAGCTCGGCCTCTCGAGCAAGGAGTTGTTGCAGGCCTACCCCTGATCCTTTGCCAAGCATTGCTGAGCTTGAGGTTCAAGATGCAAGACATCACTGCTGCCAAATGCTCTACATACACATGCAATACTGTAAGTACACATACACCACACACACCAACACAAATACACACACACAAACACAAACACACACACACACATACACACACACAAACACAAATACACACACACACACACACACACACACACACACACACACACACAACACACACACATGCACACAAAATACACATGCAAATACACTCACACACACATACACACACACACAAATACTCACACACAAATACACACACACACACACACACACACAAAGCACATACACACAAAATCACAAGCGCACATGCAAACACACATCCTAACACACACGCACGCGCATCATCAAGGTCTGGGCAGAAACACAACTGTCTTACTCAAAGCTAGGCATGGTGGTAAAAAGCAAGGAGCTCAAGGTTTACAAGGAAAGGCCTTCAGTCAAAGCGTGCGACTGCTAGCCTGCTCATAAAAAACAATCAGCTCATGCAGAAAAAAATAGAACTTGTTGTTGTTGCTCTGGTGCAAGAAAGAGAAACATCCTGTGCTTTTGCCTTAGCGAATAAGGACTCATATCTCCTGCGAAGAGACACTGTATGGGGGTGGGTGCAGTGGAAAATAGCATGCTGTTCCTGGACATCATCATCAGCCTCACACAAATCACAGGTAGGGGAGGAGCTGGGCTCCATGTTGTGGTCTCAAAGCGAAGGGTGTGGACACGCGGTCAGAAACGGGCAACACTGCAAATGACATCTCGGGAGGTCTTCCATTTTTAGCAGCCGTACTGCTGCGCAATCTGCCTGTGAACACAATTTGTCTCAGTACTGAGCTCAGCACCTATGTAACCCCCTCCCGTAATCAAGCTGGCTGTGTCATCACTACCAGCGGAGTCTTTTCTTTTCTTTTCTTGCTGAGCTCAGTGACTGCCCAGGCAACTTGAAGGGTGTCACTTTGACTTAAAATTCTTGAAGGACGTCATTCAAATGAGTGAAAATACTGTCAAACAAAAAAAGGGCAAATAGCTGGGGTGCAGTGTCCGGTAACCGCACCTGCAAATAGGTCATCGCGCCCCGGACCAAACAAAAATTGAACTTTTATTTCTTGGTAAATTAGTGAGTTAAATCTATTTGAATCAGCATAGCAGTCGTTTTGTTCTTGTTTTTAAATCAGAATGTATATCAAAAATGATTTGTAAAATGATCCACATGGTAAAAACGACCCTATTGGCATTTGATCCGATCATTCCACTCTGGTCGCTATTAATATTACTAAGTTTGCTTTCAGCTTCCCTGGCTCGCAATCATCTGATCAATTTTAGCCATATCGGCGACCCTTTGCTGGATCTCTGCGTTGACCTGTGTTCAAGATGGTGGTGAAAGAATTGATGACGTAGGGTATTCTTTATGGATATGGAGAGCAAGCAAGTGAGCGTACAAAACTGAAGGGAGCTTGCAAAACCAGGAACATAAGGCACCTGTCTTGCGGTTTCCTGCTTCAAAGCCCCGCGGGTTTCCAAGGCTTCAAGAAATGCCCTCCGTTCTTCTACTTCTAAAGCTACCTGAAAGCGAAGGTTAGATCAGAGATGATGTTGCGTATAATCCAGGGTTGTTCAGTTCGTTTTTTTGGGAGCAAGGGTTCGATAAAGTTCGTGCAAGTTCTAGAACCCTCGAGCTGTTTGAAGGGTTCGATGTGCAATTTTGGGAAACGGGCCCTTGGGCTCCTCCCCCCACCTTCAAATCTGTTGTGTATGTTTATAAATAATTATAGGGGGAAAAAGGGGGCCGGAATGGGACCATGTCATCATTGTAAAGCAGTAAAAGGAGAACTTTCAGGTGCAGTGCAAGTGCTGCGGTGTTTATGTTCTTTAGCAGTTGAGAAATGTGTGACAAGTTTGGCCTTAAGACCAAGGAAACTTCCTGGCCTAATACAGATTACAGATCATATTTCATACCGTACCTTTGCGGATCCATCCCGGTGCCCAAATTTCATTATTATTAAACGTAACCCCGGGTAACCCCAGAGCCTCAAAATAAATATCTTAACCATTCCCGACGAATTCCGGTGGGCATTTACCCCAGGCAGTGCGTGTGCGTGTGTGAGTATGCGTGCACATGCGCGTGTGTGCATGCACATGTGTTTCGTGCTGCAGGTGCTGGGGCAGGTGCTCAATGGTGCTGGGGCGCATGTGTGTCGTGCTGCAGGTGCTGGGGCTGCTGCAGGTGCTGGGGCAGGTGCTGGGGCTGGGGCTGGGGCTGGGGCGGGGGCGGGGCCTTCTCCGCTCATCACTGTTCACACACCTGCAAAACTAAATTCTCGCCATTCCCGGGCAACCCCGGATCCTTAAATTAATATATATTAAACGATACCGGAACCAGCCCGGAGGACAAAAAACGTTATTTACCCGGGATGATTTCGGAAAGGTACGGTATGTAAAAATTTAAACATGTTACTTTTACTGCAAGGAACGAGTGGGACTGGACTGGGGGGAGCTGCTGTCCCATGCAATATTGACAGATGCAGCTGTAAAATTCGACGAACTCTTAAAAGTTCGTCGAACTTTGACCGAACTCCGAACGGCACTTTTAAAGTTCGTTAAATGCGTGAAAGTCCGCGAACCTGAACTTTTGGCCGAACCTCGAACTGAACAACCCTGGTATACTCATATTGCAAATGGCACGATGCAAATGCCCAATTATGCTCCACTTATGCATAGAAAGCAACTTATGTATGCTGAAAGGCCTTAAACTGTGCTCACACGCTCTCATAGTTTCTGCTTGGCGGTGTACTTATGTCTCTCCACAGCTATGCTGATATGGATAGGCGAAACTACACGTGTTCTTGCAGACAAAATTTAAAGCAGGGGCAATATACCTAGCTTACATATGCGGCTCTGGCCAACCCTAATAGCGAGTCAATCATACGTGTTTCAAACAACATGTTTCCTAAATTCAGCGTGGCAACCTAGTCTCCTGTCAGGCCAAGTCAACAGAAAAGGCCGTTCAGTATCCTTTATAATGTAGCTGGCGTTAACCTACCTGTTCGAACATGTCCTGCAGCTCTTGCAAGCCACTCTTCTTCAGTGTCTGGCCTCTGTGCAATCGGCAGCCCTCCTTCTCTTTCTGTAGATTGCAAATCCAATATGCATTGTATTTTAATAAGATGAAACCAGGTGATAGGCAATAGAAAACTTGTCCATAAATTTTTATGGTTTTGGTCAAGATGAACGCTGAGCATGTACAAAAGTTATTTACCTGTTACATTGAGCACCGTAACAGGGAAAGAAATACAAGAAAAACTCACCTCGGTCGCCACAGGGGGCTTGCCTCGATATCTGTACACAAAGAAATAAAATTTGAAATAAATCTTTTCTCTTTGTGCAAGCATGCATATTTTTTAAAGCAAAGTGCTGCAGCTTCAGATCTGCTATACCTAGGGTTGGCCAGAATTATATACCGTACGAACAATATATCATGCCGCAAAAATATTGTTTTTGGGGGGTGTGGCGAGCTCACACCCCCTGAAATATATAAATAATTGAGGGGGTGCAGATTGGTGCGGATTGAATTTAAATAATTACTTTAGAGTTTTTGACGGGTCATGAGTGGGAAAGAGCCCCCGAGAGCCCCTGTGGGCCTGCAAGGTGCACATCGCTGCTGAGTTCCGAGACTGGTTGAAGAAGCGGTTCCCATTTGTGCACATCATCTTGGTGCCGGCTGGCTGCACAGGTGTTGCTCAGAGGGGAGTGAGGAGGGGGGCAGTGAAGAGGGGGGCAATGAGGAGAGGGATGGG
>Ga0307968_1001990_pt1:10000-16846 | contig 16846 bp, 23 predicted proteins | sample OrgLakmetagen650_FD_201834 | JGI IMG/M metagenome (GOLD analysis project Ga0307968, IMG submission 201834) | Saline water microbial communities from Organic Lake, Antarctica - #650 | ecosystem: Environmental > Aquatic > Non-marine Saline and Alkaline > Saline | place: Antarctica... | reverse complement strand
ATGTTCGGGGGGCATGGGCTGGGCTGAGCGCCGGGCAGCTTCCTCCAGCTACCAAACATTGAGTCAGTTCTTTCCACAGCACTTCTCACTGCACCCCTGGTCACCAAAACTGGTATGCCCCGACAAATATTTTTGCTTGGCCTGCCTGCCAAGTTTCAGACCTGGACGTTGGCTGCGTGGCTCTGGCCAGTCCCTGAGTCTCAACTTTCCAAATTTTTGTTCCGGGGTACGCCCAGCAGCACCACCCCCTGCCCCTCCCCTCCCCCTGACACCGCAAGGCTGCCTGATTTGTAAGTCTGGGTCACTGTGCAAGTTTTGGGGGCGGGGGGTGCGATGGGCGGGCCTGCGCACACTGGTGTGAATAATTCTCGTTTTCATGGTGCGCCCAGCAGCACCTCCACCGCCCCTCCCCATCCCCTGACACCGCAGGGCTGCCTGGTTAGTCAGTCTAAGGTGCCTTGCAAGTTTTGGGGGCGGGGGGTGCGCTGGGCGGGCCTGCGTGCCCTGGTGGGAACTTTGGTGGGAAGACGGCAAACCTAGGGGCTGCGCCCCATGACTGGGGCTTCGCCAAAAAGAGGAACGTGGATAGTGTAAACACCGGCATGGATCAATAATGGATGTTGTTTGGGTTTTACAACATCCAATGGATGCAGAGACACACAACATCCCACTTGGAGATAAAAATAGAGAGTAGCTTTTCCAATGGGGATCAGGTGGTTGGGAGGCAGAAGCCCGCAAACCACCAGGAGTATTGCTCAGATATTTGTGGGGGTTGTGTTAATGTCTCGTCTAACCTGTATGAAACCTGTTGCGGATCTGACTTCATTTAGCTAGGCTTAATTACCTCAATAGTGTTGCGGTGTGTAGACCAGTAACTCCAAGGCTGTGAAGGCTGCTGTAGGTGGTGCCTGCTCCTAGCAGGATGGTGTGAAGGGCTTTGTTGCTTTCGAGTAAGCGAGACAAAGGCAGCTTGTTGCTTGTTCTCGTGCCTTTTGTGCTTCTTATTAGGTAGTCCTACCTATGTGCACACAAGACACCTTCACAGTAGCTACTACTTCATTTCGATCAAATGTATATTTGCTTGGTTGTTTCTCTTTATTTTTAATCAGGGGGCGTGGATTGGCACGCTCATCCATCGAAAATAGGGCAGCTCTCCTTGCATTGTTGGGAGATCTTGCTTGGTACGTTACTAACAGTAGTTATATCGGGGCACAGTATGTGTTGCTAAGTAAGAGTAACTATGCTTGATCTGGCTTAAATTCTTAGAATTTTGTGAGAATTTTGCCATTGTTGCACATTAAGACTACCTATTGGAAGGTAAGAGCCAAGGTAAGGGGCCTTAAGATGCTAGCAGCTAAATGCTCCTTCCCTTAATAACGCTTATAAGAGAAAAGAAATAGAAGGCATATAGTGTGTGTATGTTTGTGTCCTTGCGTTATTCTTCCCTCTCAGTAAACACTAAGCATTCTGATCTAAGCTGAAAGATTAGTTTGTAGCTGGCCATCCGCTGCCATCCGCATCGTTGTTAAGAGTGGATAACAATCAGTGTTTGTGCTCCTCTGGTGTGTGGTCAAAATAGAGTGCGCGACCCACCCTGGTTTGACATCCATTGCAAAGAGAAGCGACGTTTGTTTGGGGCAGCGGTGCAGGATGCCTTGCTGTAAATGCGTGCAAGTTTGCAAAAAAAGAGTACCGTGTGCAAACAAGACGTGCTAAGCGTGCACAATTTTTTCTTAATATGGTTTCTAACCAGGCCGTACTTAGTAACACTTTGCAACCCATGTTCATTCTTTGGCACTTACAACATGCTGCACAAACAATTAAGCCCAATGGGTTACCTAGGTTGCGTGCTGCTTACAATCAATGAAAGCCTATGACACCATCCAAGATTTCAAGGAATGCACTATGGAAACACCTTGAGCGTACTCGCATGCCTGTGCCTTTGTTGTCTGTGAATCAAGACATGTATGACCGTGATAAGTATGTCTTGAAGTGTAAAGGGAGGATACAAGAAATAATTTTAAGAGCCACTGAACAAGCCGCCAGAGCGAGGGGAGCTAAAGAAGATAAGACGACGTCGGCGGCTCTTTTCAATGCGCTCTCTTCCCTATGCTGAATTCCGTTCCAATTTTTCCCATGTTCTGTATCTTCAAATTATTCGTACGAAGAAGATAGAGGGAAATGAGCCAAGATAAGGAGTTCAGTGAGTTCCTGAGAGCGGATCCTCCTCAAGGGGAGCTAGACGAGGAAGAACGGACAACAGCAGACGGCGCCGCCTTTTCGTGAAGGATGGTGATAAGACTGCTCGTGTGCATCCGACTCGTGGGGTCAATCAAGGTTGCCCCCTGTTCCCCCTGTTTTTCTCCCTTAACGTTAACGATATTAACAACAATGCTGAGGGGGTATCAGGGGCTGTCACCGGAACCGCGGAGTGCACGTCTCACGCATGTTGTATGCAGATGATCTGACTTAGCTGACTAATGAGCCCCGTAATGTGTGAATCATGCTGAGTCAGTTGGCTGTGTACACCAGGAACAAACATCTAATTGTCAACACTTCCGAGTCCGAGGTTGTGCACTTCAACTCCGCGGGAGAAACTGTTTTTGTTTTTGATGTTGGCGGTGCCACCCTTCATCACAAAGATTCTGTTAGGTATCTGGGCATGGTTTTCTACAGAGCCTTAAACATGACTAAGTCTACTGAACACGCATCCTGTCCTTTTCTCGCCTCTGCCTATAGGTTACGTAGATCTGTGCGTGAACATGCTTTGGCAGACAGGCCACACACTTCTTTGTGGCTCGCTAAGACGTATGTTATTCCTGTTGGCATGTATGGTAGTCAAGTATGGGGTACTGTTTTTTGCAGGCAGGCAGGCAGGGAGTTCTCTAGCTCAATGTCTACGCTTCATTTGCATTTTCTGAAAAGCACGTTAGGTGTGAAGCGGTCTACCACCAACTGGGCTGTACTCTGAGAATGTGGACATGAACCGTTGCAGTTCTACTGGTTCCAATCAGCTGTCAAGCTTTTCAATATATAGTATGCTTAATACCAATAGTGACACTTTGCGGAGGGTAGTCCAGGCTGATCTCAATTTACAGCCTCGTTCAAGTGCCTGCTGGACAGCTCAATTGCTATGCGCTTTAAAAGGACTGCGTGGGTGAGTTGTATGTACGAGCTGTTCAAACTGGGCGTGCTATTCCCATGCAAGAGTTTACTGCGGATTTCACTGCCTGCATAATTTTTTCTTTTTTTCTTTTTACTGCGGATTTGAAGCATAGGATGTGAGGTGTTTGGAGGGACGCTGAGTTAGTGGACCCCAACACGCACAACAACAAACTGGCTGCTTATCGTTCTTGGTTTGCCATCCCTTCTTCTAGTAATGAGCGTATGCCGACTACTGTACCACGGTACCTTCATCTTGATCTGTCCAAACATTTTATGCGCAATGTCAGTAGACTCCGCTTGCGTGCACATACTTTGAAAGTTGAGGCAGCAGCGTGGCTTGAAGGTGGTTCTCGCGTATGTGACCAGTGTCCTGGTGAAGATGATCATGTACAGAACGAGGTGCGTGCTCTCTTATTTTGCCAAGACCATTGGGTTTGTGTGCTGAAGAAAGCCTCCTCCTTGAAGGTCCTTTTTTTTACACCTTTTTTAGAGGACGCCAATCACCATCGCCCATCCACTTCTTCAAAGTAAAGTCCCATGCCGGTATTATCGGTAATGAACATGCCGACGCCCTTGCTAAAAAGTCAGCTACCACCTTTACCGACATTGTAGACACCTCCATCAGAACAGCAGGCCCTTCAAAAACATCCACTGGCTTGCAAAAGAAGACGCAGAAAGCCAAACAACCCTTCTACAACATCCACTGGCTTGCAAAAGAAAACGCAGAAAACCAGACACGAACCCATAATCATACCCATACAGCAAGCATGGCCCAATCTTCTCCCCCAAAGCTTTGGTACCTACCAAACCACCGTGACGCCCTTCAAGCACATATGCATTTTCTCCATAAACTGGGAATTGCCAAAACTGAAGCGAACTACCATGCGTACTACCAGACCCTCATAAAGGACGGCACTGCCAATGGAGCCACTAGCAATGCTTACCTAACATCATCCGATGTTTCCTGTAAGACCAAATGTATCATTATGAAATACAGAACAGGCACCCTATATAATCAAAAACATGCGGTATTGTTCAAACTCTCAACGAGTCAAACTTGCCCCCTCTGCCCATAAGTAGACAGTGCCCTGCACATCCTTTCTGGGTGCCAACACACGCAAATAAGGAACATGATCACCGAAAGACACAACTTAGCATGCCGCGTGATCTTTAAGGCTATAAGCAAAACAGGCTCCTTAGAATCATGCATTGTCTCCATGGATATAGGCAGCAACGAACGGATGACCATGCAAAATCTCCAGATTCCTGAAACAGCTGAAGTAGAATAGTTCCCAAATGGCTCTCCCCACCCCGCTTCCCAGATAAAGACAGATTCACCTCCAGCCGCCCAGATTTTGTGCTGGTTACTCCCATCGCTGCAAAAACACAAATAAATACAACAAAGTAATGCATGTAGGGGGGTGGGTTCTTCGGAGTGGCAGGGGGCAATTGAGGGAGACTGGGAGCACTTCAGCAGCACCGCCAGCCACTAGTACAGCCACCAACCCCAGACAGCACCGACCTAAGGACCTCAACAAAACTCGGCGCGACATCCACTTCGTCAAGATCAAATAGTGTGAGGACACCAGACCTCAGAACCAGCTAAACATTGCAAAGGAACAGCACAAATACCTCTGCAACATTCTCCAAGAAGCCTCCGTTACTCTCCACATGCATCATCCTTTTGGGTGTGGGTGGCACCATCTACAACACTCACACTATAAGCCTTTCAAGGAACTGGGTCTTGATTCTCAGAGTTAAGAAGCTTTCCTCCAAGCTCTATGTGCACTCTGTGAACTTCGCTGCTAAACTTGTCCATACCAGACGTGCCCTTCAAGTAGCAGCCTTTCCAGTACTGTTATGAACTCCCATCAGGAGCCGGTTTCAGGGTTCAGGGCCAAGCCTGCAACCCTCTTGATCTCCATTGGTTTTTCCTTTCCTTTTCAGGGTGGAGGAGCTTTACGGTACTCGGTACCAAAGTGGCTCCTTTACCTCAATTAATGTGGGGAGTGGCTTGCACTGCCTGCGTATTTTTTTTCTTTTTAGAGGATTTCTCAGCAGCCCAACCCTTTTTGCTGCATAGGTCAACAACCAACTTGTTTACAATTTCCTTTCTCAGTAGAACTCTAGACTTTTTCTCATTCTTCTGAGCTTATGGATTTGTTTGTGCCGAGACCAGTCAGCAGCCGATCAGCCAAACAACCTGGCTGGCTGAAGGTCGCCCCCTATATACTGATTGTAACCATGGTAACCGCCGTAGCTGGCCAAGACCAACCAGCTACTGATCGACCGGACTTGTACATTCAATCCATTTAACCTTTGTGTTTGTTAACCTTTGTGTCAGCACCTGACGCAAGTAGGCCAAAAGTGGACTTTCACTGCCTGGAAGAAACATCAGCAGAAAGGAAACACGAAATACTGCAGGTCAAGGAAAGGCAAACAAAGCATACAAACAGTGACATTTTATCAGTGATTTTAGAGTGCACGCAGCTACAGGGAATCCATTGCTTTACAGTTTAAAAGGGCGGCGAAGAAAAAAACACTGTACTACAGCAAGGGAACGACCCGTGGACACCCACCGACTCTCAGTCATGATGTGTCTATAACTAAATGTAACATTCATGCCAGTGTGTGTACACTAACTTTCCTTTCCTTGTCACACGCGAAGCGTGCTCTACTACCCTGGGGGAATGCTGCTGCTACCACTACTGCTGCTGCTGACGTGCGGTGCACCAGCTTTTGATTTGGCCGCTTTTGCCGCAGCCTTTGCAGCAGCTTTCGCGGAGGGGAGTGCTGATGCAGGTGGAGCAGCTGAGGGCGCTGGCAGTGCAGGCACGTGCACAGTGAAGGGTGTGGGAGGTTTGGGAATGGGGAAGAAGAGCGCGGCCTCGAGGGCGTGGGGTTTGAGGAGCCTGCGTTTGATGACGGCTCGTCGCTCAATGGCCGCAGCCTCCAGTTCTCTGCACAGGTGGGAGGTGGGGGCGGTGTGTGTGTGTGTGTGTGTGTGTGTGTGTGTGTGTGTGTGTGTTTGTGTGTGTGTGTGCGTGTTTTTTGTTTATGTGTGTGTGTGTGTGTGTGTGTGTGTGTTGTTCGCCTACTCAATTATGCATTTCTGTTTTAGTTACTGATAATTCTGAACATTGCATGGAAGTGGCTGACGGTATGCGGCTGATGCATGGAAGGTGGGGGTAATGGAAAAAGCGGCTTTAAAGCGGGTTTTTACTGAGAAAGAGACCTTGTTTTTCGATAGGTGCATGTTTTACAAACATACATTATTCAAAACTCTCTTGCAAACGAGCCAGCTAGCCGCCTCTTTTCCACGAGGATCTGCTCATACCAGTCAAACCACCAACGAGCCTTGCCACGGTATTTTGTTGACTCGATGCACTAACCTTAGCACTATACACAATGGCTGTCATGTGTGTACACTAAATAAGTGTACACACATGAGTGTACACATGAGTGTCAGTGTACACACATGAGAGTTAGTGTACAAACAGCAGCAGACAAGATACAAGGATCGGTGCACAAATGTGTTCCTGTCTCTGCCTAGCAGACCCAGCAAAGTGTGCATCACAAAACATCACATGCAGGCTGCAGGACTACAAGGGGCTGGCCACCTCCCTCTAACGACCCATTCGTTATACATATGTTGTGCATGCTATATGAATATTACGATGG
>Ga0307968_1001990_pt1:0-5000 | contig 16846 bp, 23 predicted proteins | sample OrgLakmetagen650_FD_201834 | JGI IMG/M metagenome (GOLD analysis project Ga0307968, IMG submission 201834) | Saline water microbial communities from Organic Lake, Antarctica - #650 | ecosystem: Environmental > Aquatic > Non-marine Saline and Alkaline > Saline | place: Antarctica: Organic... | reverse complement strand
ATATGAGCACACAGCCGCATATAATGTACGTGCACACATGTATGGTTCTGAATGTCTGTTGGTAGGGCTTCACCACATGCCAGCGTTTGCCCATGCCAGTGTTTGCCACCACTTTCCATTTCGCTCCTACCTTCTTACTCTGCGCTGCATGCTCATCCATCTACCGTGCAACCGCAAGTGTGTGTGTGTGTGTGTGTTTGTGTGTGTGTGTGTGTGTTTGTGTGTGTGTGTGTGTGTGTGTGTGTGTGTGTGTGTGTGTGTGTGAGAGAGAGTGCTTTCGTTTATGTGTATGTGTGTGCATGTGTGTGCATGTTTTCGTGTTGTCTATTTTTGTTGTTTGTGAGCCTTAAGCATTGCATCATTAATGCCGTGATGCCAGTGTCAACTTTTGACCTAGGTTGAGGATCTAATGTATGGTCATGCGTCCCTATCACACATACACACACATATGTACACACACACACATACACACACACACACACAAACACACACACACACATGTGCAGTGTGAGAAGATGCGGAATGGCGAATTAAAAGACGTGGCCTTGAAAGATGCACCACTGTTGGAGGAGAGGTTGTCCAGGTGGGGTGTTCTTGTAATCATTTTATTCTTTTTATTAGCGCGAACATGCTTGTGTGCTCGTTTGTGTTGTGAACGTACACATGCGTGCCAAATGGTTAAAAAAAGCGGCTCACGTAGAGGTGTATCGCGTAGGTCTGTGCTCCTGAATACCTTTCCACTCTCCACTTAATGACCCCCACATTGCCCCCTCTCTTTTTGTGCCTCAGGTGTACTGTAGCTCAAGTAGCTGCTGATGCTGAGTTCTGCACAGAGAAGCTGATGCAGGCAAAACAGGTATGTGTACGTGCGTGCGTGTGTGTGTGCGTATGTGTTTATTTGTGCGTTTGTGTGTGCGTGTATGTGTACGTGTACGTGTGCGCACGCATGGTCGCCTTTCATTTCTCACCTGTTCTCTAAGTACGCCAACCCTTAAGCCTAAAGCCAAAGTGTACGTCCCTGGCAAAGCGACATAATTATTGGGAAAGGTTATGTGACTAAGAATTGTTCCATGCCATTACCTTTTTTCCTCTTTACTGCGAACCAACACCCAACGCCACACATCACGCATCACCAACCTGCTTTCCTCCCACTTTCCTGCCTTCCTTTTCCTACCAATGATCAAGGTTAAAAAAACATGCAGGCAGCAGATAGAAGCATTTTTGCAATAAAGACGTTTAGTAAGGTCCATCAACCATCTCTCTTGCTGCTCCCCTTGTGTATACCACATAGGTATTCAGTTGTGTATGCAGTGTCTAGTCCCGTTCTTATGGCACTCCCGCAATCAATTGGAGGCCTGTGTGTTCCATCTTGTGTTAGACTTGAAGCAAGTCCTTATCTTCCAGCCAATCCAGTTAAGTCACAAGCAATTCTCCACATTGCTCTCCTTTCTGTCTGTCTGTCCGTCCGTTTGTCTCACCCTGCAGTCCCGCAACCACGTGGAGGCCTGGATGACCCAGCTTGTGTTAGACAAAGTCACAAGCAATTCTCCACATTGCTCTCCTTTCTGTCTGTCTGTCTGACCGTCTGTCTCACCCTGCAGTCCCGCAACCACGTGGAGGCCTGGATGTTCCAGCTTGTGTTAGACCTGGAGCAGCCCCTGCTGCCCAAGGACGCCAAAATTGCACGCCTGATGGACCAGCAGGTGGGCATAGTTATCCTTCCATTCCTATGTTCTGAACGCACTGCATGCCAGGAAGTCCAAAGAAGGAAGGGGTGTGCTGCTGCTTCTATTGGCTGCCCCCTCACTCTATGGAATAAGTGGTAAGCAGGTTTCTTAAACCATTTATTTATATCTTGTCAGACCGTCTGCCAAGGTGCGCCTCTTTTGGGTCACACATCCAACCCCAGCCTGTCCAGCCTGTCCAGCCTGTGTCCAGCCTGTCCAGCCTGTCCAGCACACGTGTCATATCCGGAATGACAGTTTATCCACATGCATCGAGATGCTCATTTTCTAGAGCTCTGCTCCAGCTCCACCGAGTTGTACCCACATTCTTGTTGACCACCAAAACGCAAAGCCTGCACCTCAATAAAGGCATGCACCATTGATTTCCTTAGATCTGCGGTGTCACGCACAACAGAGCGTCTGTGACAGTGGGCTTCCTTTGGAGCATTTTTGCCTCGCGTAGATCATCAGCATGGTCGCCCACTGTTGTTGCTACTGGCTGCTAGGGCGTGGTACACCTGCCACTGTTGAAGCATGCATGCCATGCGCTACGATTTGAAATGCTTGTTAGCACGTGTCACACAATTGCGTATATAAATTATGTATTATAAATGTAGCACCAATGTGTGTGGAACGTGGCACAGTTGCGACTGGATTGTACAATGCATGTCAGGTGTAGTAAACTTTACAAGTGAAATGCTGCATTCCTGTGTGTAAGACGTAGCACATAGTATATGCGTGTATAATGTACTAGGCCTTTTAGACGCATTGTAGTTGCAGCATTAAATACCTAGCACGCACTGCCACCCCATAGCCCTATCAAACATTTGAACATTTGATTCACCCTCTACACGTGATTAAAGAATATGAGCCCACCTTACCAAGCATGCCTGCTCTTCCTTTCCTCCCGCACGAACACACAAGCATGTAAACGCTCCCCCTCTCCTCCTGCACGAACACACACGAGCATGTAAACACTCCCCCTCTCCTCCTGCACGAACACACACGAGCATGTAAACGCTCCCACTCTCCTCCTGCACGAACACACACGAGCATGTAAACACTCCCCCTCTCCTCCCGCACGAACACACACACAAGCAAGTAAACGCTTCCCGTCTCCTCCTGCACGAACACACACAAGCATGTAAACACTCCCCCTCTCCTCCCGCACGAACACACACAAGCATGTAAACACTCCCCCTCTCCTCCTGCACGAACACACACAAGCATGTAAACGCTCCCCCTCTCCTCCTGCACGAACACACACGATCAACGATGCTTCTTCTGAAGCCAACCGCAGCTGTGTGTTGCGCTGGCCCTGTGAATGCCCTGGAGCCAACCGCAGCTGTGTGATACGCTGGCCCTGCTGAAATCCGCTGCACCTTGTCTGACTGAATATTGTGTGTGTGTATGTATGTGTGTGTGTGTGTGTTTTTGCACCTGCAGAAAGTGGTCGTGCCAACCAAACAACAGCAGGCGCCGGTAGAGGAGGCCACAGAGCCAGCAGAGGCCGTAGACCCAGTGCCTGTGGTTCAGGTACACAAACACACACACACGCACAGCATAGCTGATCACAACACGGCTGTGTCTTTGTATTATATTCCTTGCTGTTTGCTATTTGCTGGCTTTGCCAGCAAACTCCTTTGCTTGCTCATCTGGTTTGACTGGTCTGGCTGCCTAAGCATGGTTTGGATGGGTGTTTGGGCCTTACCTGAAGCACCTAAACCCATATATGTCTATTTAATCTCTCTTCTGTTGTTACTAGGATGTGAGAGTAAACAGCAAAGAGCATTAGGGTTAACAGCAAAGCACATTAAGTCATGCTAAGCTCACGCGTCCTGAGTAGGGTTGGCCAGAACCATTTATATACGGTGTATGCACGGTATAAAGGCAGGAAAATCTCTAAAAATGCAGGCATATACGGTGCATATATACAGTTTAAGCCAACCCTAATCCTGAGCCATGTTTTCACCAGAAGCGTACAACCCGAGGCAGCCTTGATAGCAACTTATGACTAGGGTTGGCCAAAACCGTATATATACACCGTATATGACTGTATATTTGGTGGTTTCCCTGCCAAAATACCGTATATGCACCGTAGTTAAATGGTTCTGGCCAACCCTACTTATGACTGCCCCAAACTGTAATGGCCATTTCATCCCTGCAGCCGACTCTGAGATTGTTCGTAACTCCAATCTTTCTCAAGCCCTGACACTGCATTCCAACAAGCCTGCTCGCCCTCACTTTTAACGGGCTGCTACCTCACTTCAACTCCCTTCAATGCATGCAAGGCACCGGCTGCAACTTTTGTGTATGTGAATACGTACAACCTTTCTTTTTTCGTGCAGCTCCAGGAATCGGCCATCTCCTTGCTTTACCCAATGCAAAAAAGGCAGCAGCATGATCCCATAAACTCCCTTCATTAATCCTTTACACACTTATATTTATTCCTGCAACATTGCACACCTATCCCTATTCCTATTCCCATCCCATTGCACACCTATTCCTATTCCTGCACACCTATCCCTATTCCTATTCCCATTGCACACCTATTCCTATTCCTGCACACCTAACCCTGCAACATTCCACACCAGGCGCACAGGCTCCAACTCCATCCTTAGTTGTGAATGATTCATACATTTCTATCATGCAGCACCACCCACAACCATGTGTGTGTGTATGTGTGTGTGTGTGTGTGTGTGTGTGTGTGTGTGTGTGTGTGTGTGTGGTTGTTGATAGCAAGGGCACCAACTAATTACGTCGCGCCCTTCTTCGTGCATAAACTCTTGATGCAACAACTGTTGGACACAGTAATTTAGGCTAACTACAAACCCGTTGTGCCTTTCTCGTGTTTCGTGCTTTGGTTTGGGTTTGGAGTGTTTAACACTAAAAATCCTTTGTGCCCTCCTTATGCTTCATGCCCGTTGTGCCTTTCTCGTGTTTCGTGCATTGGTTTGTGGAGTGTTTACCACTTGAAATCCTTTGTGCCCTCCTTATGCTTCATGCCCGTTGTGCCTTTCTCGTGTTTCGTGCTTTGGTTTGGGTTTGTGGAGTGTTTACCACTAAATATCCTTTGTGCCCTCCTTATGCTTCATGCCCGTTGTGCCTTTCTCGTGTTTCGTGCTTTGGTTTGGGTTTGGAGTGTTTACCACTAAAAATCCTTTGTGCCCTCCTTATGCTTCATGCCCGTTGTGCCTTTCTCGTGTTTCGTGCATTGGTTTGTGGAGTGTTTACCACTTGAAATCCTTTGTGCCCTCCTTATGCTTCATGCCCGTT
>Ga0307968_1001984_pt1 | contig 16880 bp, 20 predicted proteins | sample OrgLakmetagen650_FD_201834 | JGI IMG/M metagenome (GOLD analysis project Ga0307968, IMG submission 201834) | Saline water microbial communities from Organic Lake, Antarctica - #650 | ecosystem: Environmental > Aquatic > Non-marine Saline and Alkaline > Saline | place: Antarctica: Organic Lake... | reverse complement strand
TGGTTGGTGCAAGCCCAGGGTACCCCCCAAAATAGCAAAAATACGTTCGCGTATTATACGCGTATTGCGTATTAATAGCGTATTATACCGTATGGGACGTCTCAGAAGTCCGTATGACCCATCCCTGCTTATCAAAAACCACACACAGACAGCAAACACGTCATCACACACGTCCAACCGTTCAACAAGCACATACAGCCACAAAACCACACTCACACACACACATACACGCACACTCACACAAACGCATGCGCACACACACGCGCAAACACACACATACACAGGGCTGGCCAAAACCATATAAATAGGGTGTATATACGGTATTGAGCAGGGATTTCATCAAGTATACAGTGTATATACGGTGAATATTTACGAATCCGGCCAACCCTACACATATACAATCCCTCTCTGGCTCTCACCTTTTGGCGCTCCCTGAACTTGCGCTGTGCACGCCGGTTCTTTTCCTGCTCGAGCAGAGAGTGCACAGAGGTAGGTAGTTTGCGACAGGATGAAATAGAGTATGAATGGGGTTAGACACAAGCACAAATGAGTGGTGCACATAGATGCAGACACATTGTAGCAGGAAACCTCCAAATGGGCGTTCATGTATGGTAAGTGAATACGATCACCGACTGGCAATTTCAAAGATGAGGGTTCAGAGTATCAGTGTTTTCAAACGCTCTTTAGACATTCCATGATTCACTGCATGAGGCAATCGTTCGCCCTTTCTTAAATCAAGGATCTGCCCACTTGCCGCTACAGATGGACAGACCTCACAGAAGCAGTTTCAGAAGCACGTTGTATCATTGCTGCTGGCGCTACTGGCTATCTGGACATGCATGGCGTACTATCTGCGAGTCCTCGCATTTTAATTTAATTGGGCGGCCAATTAAAGACAAATGCGGCATATAGAGAGTACATAGGGGTACAAACACGATCACTATGCATATATCATCATTGTATTTTCAAGGTAACATAACAGGGCTTGATTTTGTTGGTGCCAGGCATTCAGGAGCTTTGCACAGCTCTAAGCATAACTAAGGGTACTAAAAGCAGAGCACTACAACTGACACGCAACAGCCGTTCAGGCGAGTGTATCAATTGCCTGCATTGCAGTGTCCAAGCAGCCTACTCCACACATGGAATCTCAAACTGACACGCAACACAGCCGTTTAGGCGAGTGTAACAATTGCCTGCATTGCAGTGTCCAAGCAGCCTACTCCACACATGGAATCTCAAACTGACACGCAACACAGCCGTTCGGACAAGTGTAATAATTGCCTGCATTGCAGTGTCCAAGCAGCCTACTCCACATATTGAACCCAAGCAGACCTAACGGCTGCTTGACCTCACTAACGAAATAATTCAAAACATTTGCGAAAGTACAATGTTTGAAGTACCATTGTAGACAGATGTGAGGCCCCCTTAATCCCCATAACTGAAACCACCTTCCCTCTCGCATTGCAAAGCCAACAGGATGCCAAGTACCTAAGTGGCTCCTTTTTCTAAGTAAACGCAGAAGAGTGGTTGTCAGCGCCTTCATACTTTTTTGGAGAGTGTGTGGATCACCAGCAGGGCCCTAACCCCTCTTTGCTCCTCCTCTCATTTCTTTATTCTGCATATTCTACAAAGAGGCGTCACTCATTGCTCGCCTTCCTTCCTTCCTTCCTTGCTCCCATTCCTGGTACTGCATTCTGCGTACTGCATCCTGCAAGAACAGCTTGACCGCCTTTTCCTCCTACCTGCATGTCCTGGAACCACAAATTGACGATGCCTGTGCTACCCACGCTTGCCTTGCTCATAGAGCACACATACACACACATACACACGTGTGCATACACACTAACATACACACACACACACACACACACACACACACACACACACACACACACACACACACACACACACACACAAACGAAAGCACACACACACACACAAACGAAAACACACACACTCATAATCACACACAAAAGCTTCAGTCCTTCAAACTCCATTCAGCTGCTAAGGTACAAGACATGGCAGCGCTGCTTTTTTCCCCTATCAGCAACCCTGCAACCAACTCTTGTTTCCTACTTTGATCCAACGACTACCTCCATCCATCCGGCTGCTCAAAAGTACAACTTTCCAAGAATCTGCGCTTTTCCTTACCTGCAGAGCCAAATGTTTACGCTCCGTCTCGTCACCCCCACCCACAGCTGCCTTCTTGCGCGCACCCCCTCCTTTTGAATGCTCACCCTCAGAGGAGCCACTGCAAGTGTGTGTATACATTTGTGTCTATGTGTGTGTATGTGTGTATGTGTGTGCGCACGTGCTCTCCCTCATGTTTGTGTCTGCGTGTGTGCGTGTATGTGTGAATGTATGTGTGTGTGCGCACGTGCACATGTTTGTGTCTGTGTGTGTGCGTGTGAGAGTTTGTGCGCACGTGCTCTCGCACATGTTCGTGTGCGTGCGTGTGTGTGCGTATGTAAGTGTGTGTGTGCGTGTATGTGTGTGTGCGCGCGTGCGCTCGCGCAAGTAATTGTGTAAGGGGTAAGCCTGTGTGGCACGCATGTTAGCTCACAATGCCTAATGCCTGTCCTGTTTTTTGCTCCACAAATACACTGCGTGTGACGAATGGAACCTACAAGCTCACATTTCGAATGCAAGGCTGGAACTCCTGCTAATCAAACAGTCACCGCAACGCGTGCTCTCCCTGTGAGTTTTCTCCCTTGTCCCTGCCATCTGATGTGGCACTCCTAATTTTGTCATGTCAAGAAAATGTCTGCACATTATCCTTCAAAGTATCAGAAAAAGACACGGCACAACAATGCTCACAATTGCCCTGATTGACACGCACGCACACACACGCACACACACACACGCGTGCACACACACACGCACACGTACAGACACTCTTTCAAACAGAGTACACACGCTGCCCTCCAATCTACCCACCTGCCATCTGACATGTCGCCCATGTCGGACGTGTCTCCGCTATTTACATTCATTTCTGCTGTGGAGGTCTTGCTGCTCTTGCTCGCTCCCCCCTTGGCCCCTCTGCCCCCCCTGCCACGCCCACCACGGGCACTGCCACCTAAATGATACAAGTGTGCGTGTGTGTCGGTGTACCTGTGCCTGTGGTGGTGCTTGTGGGTTTATGTATGCATGCCTTCACCTGTGGTGGTGTGTGTCTGCGTGTGTCTATGCCTGTGGTGGTGCTTGTGGGCTTATGTATGCATGCCTTCACCTGTGGTGGTGTGTGTCTGTGTGTGTGTCTATGCCTGTGGTGGTGTTTGTGTGTATATGTATGCGTGCCTTCACCTGTGTGTGTGTGTGTGTGTGTGTGTGCACGCGGATGGGGTGGGGTGGACGGGTGATGCGTGTGTGACTTTTGTGTTGATGATAACTACTTATTTAAAAGCACTTTTCACCTTGCTACAATGAGTAATTGCTTGTTACGAATTGCCCGATCATGCTGCAGCCCCTTCTCGTTGTTGCTTCGGTTGCTTCTCTACCGCCCCCCCCCTTCCCTGCACGTGGCCGCTGCCGTCATCAGCAGAAGCATCAGTCGCAGCAGGCTCATTACATGCATCTGCTCTAAACCTCTCCATGGCCACTGCCGCTAGCAGCAGTAGCAGTAGGAGGGGCTGGGCACATCACTTTCACTGCCATGCTTCAACCCCTTCACACGCAAAAAAACAAAGTTGCCTCCTTTTTAAAAATCATAACCTTCCACTTTCACCCTACCAGGCGCGGCAGCAGCAGCAGCAGCAGCAGCAGCAACAGCAAGGGTTCTTCTGCTGGTGGGTGCCTGAGCACATCACATCCCCACAGCCATACTTTAATCCCTAAACAGAGAGAAACGCAATTCCTTACCTCCCCTGGGCGGCGCAGCGGAAGCAGCAGGAGCCATCCCTCCTCCAAGTTGACCGTTCATGTGGTCATGGTTTGTGCCAGGGGCCCCAAAGTTTGGGGGGAGGCCAGGAAAGAATCCCTGTGTGGTTGCACGCAGGGGGGGGGGGGGGGCATGTGTGTGTGTACGTGTGTGTGTACGTGTGTGTATACGTGTGTGTGTACGTGTGTGTGTACGTGTGTGTGTACATGTGTGTGTGTACGTGTGCGTCTGTGTGTACATGTGTGTGTACATGTGTGTGTATGTGTGTGTGTGAGAGAAGTTTGTATTGTATGTGGTATAAAGATGCTTTTCAAGGGTGCAAAGCGAGTCTAAGGAGATCAAGGGCTGGCCTGGAAGGTAGCCCAGCCTGGTCTCATATGGATGGACATATGGATGGATATGAAAGTGTAAGCCTTAGGAGGTGTGCGCAAGCGCGTGCAAACGGTGCAATACGTGTGTGTGTGTGTGGTTTGGTGTTGAGCCTAAGGTGTTGAGCCTGGGAAACGTGCTGTGAGGCGGCATCACGCTACACACACTCTCCATGTATTTGTTTCTACGTTGGAGCAAGGCCTGCCCTACATTTGCTTCTATCCATCCATATGCGGTAACGTGTGCAGGAATTCCTCACACACATACACACGTGTGCTATGGCGTGCTTTCATGCAAGCTGCATTCATCAAGCTCACAGCAAAGATCTGATGCAATCGTCGCTCTCAGGGTGAGCTCGTTTTCATCGTGTGGGTGAATCGAGCAAAACTTCATTGCATCCGTACGGCAGCAAGTGCTTGCGCACACTGCAAGCAGTCTGTTGCGTGCCGTGCTGCCAAATTGGGTGCTAGTTCATGCACGCAACTGCCAATCAAAAAAGGGGTAGCTCATTCACCTGCAGCCCAGCCATCCCTGCCATGTTAAAGCCCTCTGGCCCTCCCAGGGGTGGCACGCCAAAGCCCCCCATGCCAAAGCCAGGCATCCCTGCCATGCCTGCGGAGGCATTAGGCTGCTGTTGCTGCTGGGGAAGGCCGTGGAAGGGGTACCCAGCGGAGGGGTTGGCCCCGTTCAAGCCTTCCGGAAGTTGTGGGGGCAGAAAGTTGCTGAGGTCGGGCGGGAGGGAAGGGTTGAGCACTTCCCTGCTGGGTGTGCCGGAGGAGCGAGCGTTCTGCACGTTCTCAGACTGGAGCTGCACGAGGTAGTTGTCCAAGAAGTTGTCCTGCGCGAGGCATGTACATGCTTGTGTTTGTGCTGTTGTGTGGGAGGGTGTAGATGAGTAGTGCGTTTGTGTTGTGTGTGTGCGTGTGTTTGAGGTGTGTGTGTGTTTGTGTGTGTATGTGTATGTGTGTGTTTGTGTGTGCACGTGTGTGTACTTGCGTGTGTGTACGTGCATGTGTGTGTGCGAGCGCGTGTGCACGCATGTGTGCGAGATGTGTGCGTGTGTGTATATGTATGTATGTGCGTGCGTGTATGTGTGTGTGTATGTGTGTGTAAGTGCATGTATGTGTATAAGCATGTCTGCGTTCGTGTGTGCCTGTGTTTATGTGTGTGTGCATGTATGTGATTAAGTGTGCATATTTACATGTATATGTGTAAATGTGAGCGTCTTAAGCAAGTGCGTGTGTGTGAGTGAGTGTGAGTGAGTGTGTGTGATTGTGTGCACTTGTTTGTGTATGTGTGTGTTATACACGTGCTTGTGTGTATATGCTTGTGTGTGTGAGAGAATTGCATGTGCGTGTGTGCGCATTTATGAACGCGTGTACTTCTTTGCCTGAGGGTAGCTCCATTGGAGACCTCAATGGTTACAAAGCACGTACCAGGTCCACAAATTCCTCCACGCTTGGCACGTTGCCCTGCATAATTAATAATTATTTGTTAGTTGAGATTAATTCTTGACTACTTTGAGCCGGCGTGCTGCAAAATATGCTGGGTCTTCAATTCAGGAGTACAGTTTCCTTGGGCAAGCCCATGGGAAGTAGAACCACAACAAGGAAACAAGGAGTGTGCCGTGCCCAACAGGTTAGTTTTGTGCACACTTGTTTCTGCATCGTCATGCGCGTCTAGCACGGATTTGTGCACTCTTCGCTCCGCATGTCCGAACACTCCAACATAACGCCTCTTCAGCTTGACAGTGTTTTGCCAAAAGCTTTTAGACCGTTATATTGAGTAACAATCTGTGCTTGCTTTCTCTTCGTGTGCAGAGCTGCTTGGTTCACAAGTAATAACAAGCTTTCTGATAAGTTGATACCTTGCACCCTGCTCGCTGTCCATCCTTGTCTGGCGTGTGACTCGTGCACGCGTGTCCATTCTCGGCTGACACGTGACTCGTGCAGCAGGTGGCTCCTTGTGCCAGGTTATGGTAGCAGTCTCAGTGCGACACGCATCATGCACCCCATGAAAGAAAGTGAAATTGACAGAGGGCCCCCCTCTGTGCACATGCAGTTGAGAGGCAGGTTACACGTGGATGCACGGCAGAGCCAATCAGGAGGAGCAGCCACCAAACGAAAACTCTCTGGCCCCCCCAACCTCCCTCCCATAAATGACAATGTAAGGTCGTAGATGATGGTCTGTTTTTCTGATTCCGTTGCTTGTCACGTTCAGTACTTTGCCTATTTGTTCTCTTGACTTGTGTTGAGCTCAATTTTGCTCTTTAGACACCTGTGAATTGTGTATTTAGGCAACCGCTAGGGTTGGTTTGGAGGTTTCCTGTGGTTTAAGGTATTCAGGAGATTCTGAGGGTTCGATTTTCCTGGGTCTACCCTCAGAATCTCCTGTGAATCTAAGCCCCCTATTTACCTGTTTGCTAAACTTCCTGGCCCCCCATGCAGAGCGGCGGAGGAGGGGGAGGTGGAGACGGCTGGAACTGGGGGAAGGGAGTGAAAAACGTGGCACCCAATCTAGGTCAGTGCAGGAATGAAAAAGCAGGTGTAGTACATTGTCAATGTAGAACAGAAGCAGGATCTGAAAACACAGCCACTTGTTTATATTCATGTTGCGTGCTAGTGCATTCCTCCCTAATTGTCGATTGCTTTTCGACAACCATGACTGAGCCAACTTCCACTGCAACGTCTGCGTACTGATCCTCTGCACGCCTGAGCTTCTGCTAGGCCTTTACGGCAATTGTCAGGGGGTGGCGGCATAAGTAAAGCGCGCAAATACACAGCTATACGCACACCTTCACGCACATACACACACGTGCAGCGTTCCTGGGCCTGTACTTCGCTGTGACGTCGTGGGGTGGTGATGGCTTTAACTTTGGTGCGTCTCTTTTGCTATGAGGTGTCGGTTTGGCTGTACGCACATGCAGTGTTTGTCCCAAGAACAACGCAGCGCACCTCCTCTTCACTTATTGACACAAGAATCAAGTTGCAGATAGGACACATCTCAGAGTTCACGGCCGTATGTACTTTGCTCCTATTACCTATTACGTACCCCAAGCAGGATTTCTTGCTGCTCAGTCGCTTTTAGAAGCACGGTCTGTGAAGCCGAGTTTTATTCCTAGGGTTGGCCAGAACCTTTTTTTATATACACCGTATGTGACCGTATAATTGGTAATTTCCCTGCCAAAAATACCGTGTATACACCGTACATGTATGGTTCTGGCCAACCCTAGATATACCATTACAAGAGTTGAAGTAAGTGTAGCAGCATGCTGGACAGGATCAAAGCTGAAGGCTGGCACATCGGTGTAATCCTACCGACGCCTTGATTGTTCTGCATCGAAAGCAAAGAGCAATGGCAGCAGATGTGCTAAAAAGGCCTTAGGTTTGCTTTACTGCGACCATTTGAAGTATCCATACTCTCCTGTTCATTCTTTGACTATTGTTCGTGGCCATAGGTGGAGGGGATGGAGGAGGCGGGGGTGGTGGGGGTGGCGGGGGTGGTGGGGGTGATGGAGGAGGTGATGCTGGAGGGAGTTCACCACAGAACAACAGCTCAAATCCGGGACAAGATGAAAACAACGACGAGAAGGAAGACGAAAAGGTGAGAGGAGAGTCGTAGGGACGTAGGATGATAAAACAATGGCATTTCAAAAAGTGAGATGTTCCGGTTGCGTTCACAAACACTGTTAGGAACTTGAAGTATGAGCAGAGTTTGATTGATATTTTCTGAGCAACCTTAAGTGGAGCGTAATGCTCAATTTGGTAGGCAATTTGAGGCACGTGGTCATGATGATTGATCTGCCAACGCAAAGGTTCATGCCGGACACACCGCCTGCCAAATGATCATGCTGCTCTTTACACGAGTGTTGCACCGTGTTCTCGTTGGGTTAGGGTTTATTTGGGTCTAGGCCTGAAACCTAACCCTAACCTAACCCTTAAACCCTAAACCCTAACCTAACCTAACCCTAACCTAACCTAAACCTAACCTAAACCTAAACCCTAGACCCTAAAACTCCTAAAACTTAAACCCTAAATATAACTATTGAATGTGCAGGTAAATACACGACCGACATACACGTATTCCCCCGGTCAAGGGCGCGCAAGCTACCGTAGATGAGACCTCCTGCGTTTGTTTTTTGAATTCTGTTTTCCTGCGTCCTTAATTTTCTATGCTGGTTGCAACTGCTGCCCAAGCGAGCTCTGTGGTAGCTCTTTGGTAGTACGTACTGAGCTAAGGAGTCCTTAATCTCTAATTATGCAATAATACTGTGCACTGACGCATTGCGAGGTTCATCATTGCATGTGGCCTGCGCAGTAGTTAGTATGATGAGGGATAAATAATCCACGTCTGTATTTTGAGAGCTCTGTGGGAGCATGTGTTTCGTAGTTTTAAGACGCTGGTGCTGTTACGCACACTCCCATATAGGTGCTCAATGTTGTTTGCAGGAATTGATACTTATGCCAGGTGTGTGGATTACCGCTGCCTAAATTGTTGGGAAGTGCTTGCAGCCAGTGTTGCGTGAAAAAAGTAGGGACTTTATACCGACAGTCTTTTTTCCTCCACCTGAACCCTTCGCTCCCCTAGTTATTTAGCTGAATTTACGAACAACTTTCTTAATTATGCCAACGCACTCATGGTTTTTTTGTAGGAGTATGGCCCTTGATCCATCTCATCTTTTTCCGCTTTTCTTTTTGGGAACGAGGGTTTCTCCTATGTTAAGCTTATGCTAACAACCACTAAAGTTGAATCAAGAAAAGCCTGTAATTACACGTACTTGCACTCAAGCCCGTGCCTCCCGGTTGTTGCGATGGTTAGATAGCTAAAGTTTAAAAGGTTAGAGAAAAGAGGCCGGGATTGATAAACCCGTGTGCATACAAAAGGATGGTGGTCCGTAGGCTTGCGCAGGTCCCCAGTAATTTTCAAATTTCAGAATACTTGACCGCCTTTTCAGAAAGGCACTGGCTTTGGCAAGCGGTCGGTATCAATTCCGAAATAAATAATCTTGTTAAGAATAATGCACATCGCATCATAATAAAAAATCATATATAAAGGTTGATCACGCCATCACCATTATTAACGTAATTAAAAGTTTCAGCGCACAAAATTAATAATTCACAATTAGCCGACAAAAATGCGCTTGGCGGTCCTTTTCCTCGCTTCATTTGCGTTGACGACCCTAGGTAAGTCCTCAAACGCTGCACAGAATTGATTCCATCTCAGCCTGTAAAGGCATCATGGGCGGAACAGCTTGCACGCCGCCCCACTACTCATGCACTTCCCAGTATAAACATCCGAGAGTGATTAAATGACAGGCACAGATGCCATGCCAATGGCCAGCCGCGTTCCCAGGAAGCTGCTACAAAATGACGAGGAGTTTGATGTGAGTTACAGCAGACAGCTTTTAGAGATCACACATTGATATCAAAATAAACAAAGGGCTTGACCTGCAGCTGCTAGGCCACGACAACTGGAAAGTGCAATTGTTGTGCAAGTGAAGCCACTCAAACTTCTATGCATATCTGCGTACAACTAGATAGTGCAAAGAGCATGCTCGCTAATGCTGATATAGTTCAAACTTTAGCTTTGATCAGTGATGAAGAAGTTGTATGGGCGCACAATTCTGTGTGTTTTCCTCCCCGCCCTCTTTTTTCTTACCTAAGCTGTTCGCACTATTCATTGGCTGTGCACAGTTTTTTACGGGTGCTGGCCCCGTCCCCGAAGACACCCCACCCGGTAAGCATATCCAGAGAAGGGAGGGCACCTACTGTACGTCCTCTCTTGTCACAGGCTTTCAACTATGAACGTTACGTCATGCTTCTGTCTTTTGACTCTAAGAACCCACGTACGTATTGCGCACAAAACAAAAAAATTGCAGCGTACACTCCCTTAATTGCCATGTTTGTTAGGTTTTCCTCTCAGCTGCATCACATGACACAATTCTCTCCGGCTAAAAGGCATGCAATAAAAGCAGCCTTGCCATCTTTGCTGTGTGTGAGCAACAGCCCGATGTGCGCGTTCCCATCGCCAGCACCACCTACCTCCTGTGCTCCCATAAGCTCACGTCCCAGTGCCCATTCCTGTGCTCCTCTTATATCAGATTTTGCTGCACAACGTGATGGTTCTGAACCTGAAGCCCCTGAACCTGAGGCCCCTGAACCTGAGCAAGCACCTCCCTCGGCCATCCAGGCTTCGCCAGATCTCAGCCCTGCCCCCCCAACAAGCCCTCCAGCTGCTGCCCCTGAATCTTTTGTTCGCATAGGCTCCGATGGACCCAAAAAACTACGAGCAGCAGCCACGCAGGTGACTACATATACCGGGTGATCTGAAGGCATCGTTGCAACGATCCTGCACATCTTGCTAGAGAGGCCCTGAATTACTAGTTTTCCTTAGACGGCACTTCCGTCTAAGGCTTTCCCAGGTTGAATTACCTACCGTTAAGCAACCTGTCCACACATACAGGTTGGCTCAGAGGCAACGCAATGCGACGGCCCATGTCAGAGTGTCTCGGACGTATTCCAAACGTGAGCAATTTCACCGTACCTATTTCACAGTCAAATACTCGTGCAAGTGATAAATTTGTTCTGGCCTGACCAGTAAACCTCCATCCTTGAGATATGGATATACGAATTGCTGTGATTGTTTGCTCCTACCTGCAGGTTTGATGTCTTGGGATGATGAGTCTTGGGATGATGAATCACACTTTGCCTGATTGAATACATGCCACCTTGGGGGAAGAACACTTAGCTTTATTGTTTTGCCAACATGTATTTGCCCTGGCAAAGTGTGCCTGTAGTGGAAGAACGGCTCTACGTGGCTGAGAATATGCTCTCACCCAGTTGAATTGCTTCAGACTTGTCATCGGTTTCAGCCCTCGAGGGCCTTTAGAAAAGTAGGATGCATGGACCAAAGAAAAGAAAAAAGAAAAACTACGCAGGCAGTGAAAGCCACTCCCCACATCAATTAAGGAAAAGGAGCCACTTAAGTACCAAGCACCATAAAGTTCCTTCACTGCGAAAAGGAACAGAAAAATCAATAGGGATCAAGAGGGTCGCAGGCTTGGCCTGAAACTGGCTTCTAATAAGGATATGTCTGGTTTGGACAAGTTTAGCAGCGAAATTCACAGAGTGCACATGGAGCTTGGAGGCAAGCTTCTTAACTCTTTGAGAGTCAAGACCCAGTTCCTTGAAAGGCTTCAGAGTGTGAGTGTTGCAGATGGTGACGCCCACACCCAAAAGGATGATGTGGAGAGTAACGGAGGCTGTCACGCCCAGTTATTTTAGATTGTTGTGCTGAGACATATACTTTGCAGCGACAGTGATTTGCCATGGTGATTTGCTATGACAAGGCTCCTTGGAGAATGTCGCAAAGGTCTTTGTGCTGTTCCTTGCTTTGCGGCGTTCAGCTGGTTCTGAGTTCTGGAGTCCTCACAGTACTTGATCTCGATAGGTGGATGTCATGCCGAGGTTTGCTGAGGTCTTTGGGTCGGTGCTGTCTGGGGTTAGTGGCTCTGCTGGTGGCTGGCGGTGCTGCTGGGGGGCTCCCAGTCTCCCTCAGTTGCCCCCTGCCACTCCGAAGAACCCACCCCCCTGCAGTAGTTTGTTGTTTTCGTGTTTTTGCAGAGGTTGGAGTAACCAACACAATATCTGGGCGGCTGGAGGTAAATCTGTCTTTATCCGAGAAGCAGGGTGGGAAGAGCCATTTGGGAACAATTTTACTTTCGGATTACTATTTGTAGGTTGTTCAGTAGGCTGGATTACGACTTGTGAGTCTAATGCAACAGTGTCTAAAATTTGAGTCAGTGGCGTATGATGCTCACTTTCTGTTTGGCTGCGTGTCCTCTTTCTACCTGGGGGGGTAACTTCTGCCTGCCGTGCGCGCTTTGCTGGTTGGTCTTGAGAGAGGGTGGCAGGTTTGTTAGTGGGTGCAGGGTCAGAGAGGCGAGTAATAGCTGTAGTTTGTGGCAGTGGTATTGGCAATGTGCTTTTTGAGTTGTGGTTTTTATTGTTTGGTTGGATACCCTTTGTGAGCGCGGGGTTTCCGTTTGTTGTAAAAGTGGGGGCCCTTCCACCGTTGCGGCAAGGGAGTGTTGTGTTTGGGGAAGCTCATTGCGGGATCTGTTACCATGTGCTGTGCGCTTCCTAAATCGTGCATTGGATTCTGCACATTGTGGTGTAATTTCCTCTAATAATGAAGGTGTAGGTACATTGAGTGCAATATTACCTTGAGTTCGTGTTTCAGGTTTGGCTGTGATTATTGGGGAGGCAGGGGATGTTTGCGGCTTTAAGTTTGGTGTGTTAAAAATAGAGGATTGGTGTGGGTGTCCATTACTTGTTGATGGATCTGTGTGTGTAGGTGGTGGGCCTCCGATTAACTTGTTTGTAATGGGGTGCCTGTGGTGTGTTGCTGAGCGTGGCTGTGGTGGGAGTGTTGTGTAGATGGGCAAAGTTTGTTGGGTTTGGGTGTTTGCGGGATTTGGGGCCATCTCCTCGTGAGCCGATGTGTTAATGTGTGTATCTAGGAGACCTGTGAAGGAGGAGTTGTTTATTTTGCGGTAATTAAGTAGGGTAGACTGTCCTGAATTCCCAAGGGTCTTAAGGTTAAAGACCCAGACATATTTGTTAACAGGGTTACAAGGTGTAATCACGCAAGTCATTAGCAAATCATTGCAAAAGTAAATCATGAAATGTTATGAAGGAATCACATAACGAAAGTGTACACTTTTGAACTTAGTACAAACCAGAATAGCAGCAGTTCCGTGCCCATTACACGCAATAATCATGAAGATCAAATTGAATGTACATGTATTAACGGCCAAATACCTCTTTCCTGCTCACTGGCCACTTCCACCAAATGAAAAAGTAGGTTACACACAACAGAGCTGCATAGTAAATGAGTAAGTGGCCAACGTATATCCAGGGCTCAATTGCATCTCCCACAATCTCAAGCCTTTCTCTTCCCACGCTGCTGCTGCTGCCACTGCTCTCACTTGCAGCAGGTGCAAAAGATGAACCAAAGCCAAGAGCAGCAACCAGTGCATCTCCAGACAGCACGCAAGTGCTGTTGCCGTTAGTGGTCACGTTTTGGGCCACTGCTATAAGAAAAGAAAGGAAAAAGCAGAAAATGCTGATTAAGCAAGGATGGATCTCCAGACAGTACACAAGTGCTATTGCCATTAGTGGTCACGTCTTGGGTCACTGCTACAAGAAGAGAAAGGAAACAGTAGAATGCTGATTAAGCAAGGATGGAACCGTCGCCATATCTTTGCATCACTGTAGCACAGAGAGCTGTTCCTAAACTGACATTATCCTGTTTTGGCACAAGAAAATAAAATGCTAAGCATGCCTGTGACCCTCTTGGTCACCGTTGCTTCCTCCTTTTACATTGTAGAGTGGTTTCATGTGGGGATTGGTTTTCACTGCCTGCATGGTCTCTTATTTTTCCATGTCCTGCTACACATATTGGACAAGAGTGTGTGTATGTGTGACATCAGGTTTACCATTACCTGTTGGGAGCAGGGCGGCGCTGTACTCTGGATCCAGTCCCAAGGCTTGCACGATAGTCTTCAGCACTTCTGGATCAGCCTGTTGTGTGCACAGTTGTACGAGTACAAAAGGGAAAGGGTGTCAGTTGTATGAGTACAAAAGGGAAAGGGTGTCAGTTGTATGAGTACAAAAGGGAAAGGGTGTCAGTTGTATGAGTACAAGAGGGTGTCAGGCTGCTCCTTTTTGCTCCTTGTGTCATATTAGTTAAAGTTCGTGGCACCATCTTTGTGCGCACTTGGTGCCATATGAGTTGAAGTTCATGGCAACATCTTTGTGCGTACTTTCGGTTTTATTTAAGTTTAAGTCAACGGCACCATCTTTGTGCGTACTTGGCGCTAAATATTTGCAGGAAGACTCCCCTGACTGGCTCTCCCTCAATTTCAACACCTGGCTATGAGTTCTCAATACCCACATCTGATCATTAATGCCTTCCGTAGCTGCCTGGAAAGTGAAGGCAACGGGTCCACATCCAAACAAGCAGCCTTTACTTTTACTAAGTATCCTCAACTTCAACACCTGACTATGACCGCCCTCTGCAGCTGCCTGGAGGGTGGACATGGCAGGTCCACATCCAAACAGGCGGCTTTTAATTTCAAGAACGGCGGCACCCTGGAAAGCAAGCCTGGGTTACGTAAGTGTAAAGGGTCACGCTTGTCTGTTGCACATCAAGTGATAAAACAGAGCAAGGACAGAGTCGTTGTAGGTCAAAGCAAGCAATTATACTGATAGTCTATCACTGAGTAGCTACTGTCTAGACAAAAAGTAAACTTAAAGACACGTGCTCTATTGGCCGGTTTCTTGCCACGCAGCACGCAATGCAGGTGTGAGAGCTCGTTTGGACCTCTACCTTCCGCCCCATAGCGCAGGTGCATGTTACCTGACTGCACTGAAGTATTTTAGGGGCGCCAGTTTCTGAATGCGCAGCTGCTCAGAACTGATAAAGAAGCCGCTGAAGAACAGATTGATGACCGCCCAAAAAGTTGTGAGACCTGGTGTGGAGACAACATTTATACGCAGTGAGAGCAGATCAGAAGGAGATTATTATACCAAGGACTTTTCATGTCTACGTTGTGCATGTGCTGTATGTTGTCTGGGCTGCTTGCACGTGAGCTACGTCTTTATCCCAGCATCCTATGCGCTTTTCACACACATTTCAATTCAGATAAAGGGCTCATCTTGGGAAATCCAGCCGCCTTCCTTGGCTGCACTCTTATTATCAAACTCTCACCGCGATCCTGTTTTATTACAGCAATTTCCGGGCCAAATCATGGGGGCAAACATTTGTGAGCAGCTGGATGTGAAATAGGGCATGTAGTATTTCAATTAACCTTTGGAAGGGTTAAAACAAGCCACAGAAAGTAGGCTTGTCGGGGGATGTGGGTAAGCAACAGTGTGCGGTGCCGATAAGTGCAACACGATGCTTTGTGTTGCATTTAGTATCCAGTGAAGTACCCAGCATTGTTCTTGCTGGACATAACATTGTTTTGCACAATATTTGGCCCAGACCTTATTAATAGACTGTGAAGGCATTAGACAATGGATAGACAAAAACAATGAATAGACAATAGAAAATGAAGGCAATAGACAATGAGGACAATAGACAATGAAGGCAATGGTGTGTTGATTCAATTAGGTAGCACCAGGATGATTTTCTCTTCCAGTTTCTGTCTGTTGACTTTAACCCCAGCCGGTTCTGTAACCTTAACCTACCACGCACCACGTACCACGCACTCACCAAACGCCATATCCGGACTGTTTGCAGGAGCTGCCACGATTGCGAGGTGCGTAAATTGAGATGCCACCAGCACAAGAACGACAGCAAGAAGGATGTGGCATGCTATGGCAGTGTTGCCGTGTCCTTGGGTGAGCTCCTCGTTCATGCTGCCACTGTCCAGTTTCAAGCCGCTAGGATTGTCTGTTGTGCGCAGGCCCTCCATACCTGTAAGTTGTTAGTACGTGTTGCAATGCAGACACAAAATATGGGAAAACAACAATCCAACCACTCCGCACTGACTGAATGAGAAAAAGCGCTATTTGGTTCACCACATCTTTTTACGAAAAAGGAATGGAAAATAGAACTTTGAGAGGGTTGCAGGCTTGGTTTAAAACAGGTTCTGAACAGAATATAATGACATAACTGCAACGTGCACAAAGTACAAACAAGCTGAAAGGCTGAAGTTGTTATTTGTTGAAAGGGCACGAGAAGTGCTTGGAATATGAACTAATAAATTATGTAGGTTTTGCACCCAGTTTCAGAGAGGGTGTCGGGACCACTGTGGAGGGACATCTGAAAGCATCTGCAGCTGTCACACCACCTAGACAGATCACGCCAAGGGTTGGCCAAGACTATGTAATTACGAATATATAACAAATTCCTAGCAAGGGGACCTCCATGTATACGGCCGTACGTAATGTGTCCATACAGCTCTGGCCAACCACAATCACACTGCAAGCAATTTGCAAAGTCGGTTGCGTCCTTCTCAAACTCACAGCAACCTCTGCACATGATCGCTTTTTCAGATGCCAACCTCTCTGCATGTTTGGTCGTTGGGACTCACCATATGTGATGGCTGCATACGTAGCAGAACATAGCAGGTGTAAAGGGATGGTCTGGGCCAGTTTGGTGAGGAAGTACGGAAAGGAGCCGTATAGCCTGTTGATGGAAAACAAATAGCTGAAAGCAATTTTTGCATGATGCCCTTTCTCATTTTTTGCATCTAAATATAATTCTGAATGGATTGGAACAAAGACTTACCCTTCTGTTGCCTCTTTCAGTGCGTGCTCATTGTCCGCCGTGTAGGAGAGCATGCTCATGTACGGCATGGCAATCTGAGAGGTGAGTTAGTTCCAATTCTAGCAGGAAAATGTTAGCTTAAATAGATTCCTAATAGCCACACATGTAAGGAGCAGGAGCAAAAGAAAGCTTCTTGTAACAGGGCTATATACAAAGTAGTCAGCGGCAGTGCTGAGCTGAACAATGTTGACCTCAACTGTCCAGCAACCTTATATCAAGTACACGGCTGTGAGAAGAAGAAGAGGAAAAAATATATATGTATATATGTATAGATATATATATATTTATTTATTTA
>Ga0307968_1001978_pt1 | contig 16910 bp, 18 predicted proteins | sample OrgLakmetagen650_FD_201834 | JGI IMG/M metagenome (GOLD analysis project Ga0307968, IMG submission 201834) | Saline water microbial communities from Organic Lake, Antarctica - #650 | ecosystem: Environmental > Aquatic > Non-marine Saline and Alkaline > Saline | place: Antarctica: Organic Lake... | reverse complement strand
AGAGAGAGAGAGAGAGAGAGAGAGAGAGAGAGAGAGAGAGAGAGAGAGAGAGAGAAAAAGAGAGAGAGAGAGACTGAGAGTGGCTGTGCATTTATGCTTTGAGATCAGCAGAAGTGCTGCATCAATTGAAACATGTCCTGCTGGCTTTATGCTCCGTCCATCCACAGGCAGGGAGCGAATGAAGCAGCTACACGGCATCCAAGGGCTGTCCATCAAGGAGCAGGCTGGAGATGCCCTCCGGGCTGCTCAAATCCATTATGTACAACTAGCGAATAACGTCTCCCAAAGATTCAGCAAGTACAAGCAAAGTGAGTTGCAGTACTTGAGACCAACCTTACGCCATCCTCCAATACAGATATGTTGACTTGCTATCTGACTGCAATTGCAGGATGGACAGCTGTTATGAGTTCACAATTTGTTATAAGTGCATTGAATTATGCCTTCTGAAATGCGGCGGGTGTGCCAACATCCTTCACCTCAACAGGAAATTTCCAGCGCTTCATGCCAGCCGAGGGCAGGGGGGTGACAGCACACAACAAACAACAAAAAGGTGCGCGGGCACCTGGTGCAAGGATTGCTGGAACTGAAGAAGCAAAAGAGCCCGGATGAGCTTAAAGCCTACTCTAAGCTGATTAGCGCGCTTAGTATCTAGAGTATCTCTAGCCAGGGGGCCGCTACACCCTTATTTGCTGAGCAGGATCCGCTCACTCGGCGCATTATTGCAGCATAAGCCATGCTAACGTAAAATGTTGAGCCCTTCAAACATGCCAAACCTGTAATTTCAAACAGTTGCTTCAAAGATAGCGATCGATGCTGATTAGCACCCCCCTACCTTGAGCAAGGACAAATCCGTAGAAGAAACGAACCAAGCTTGCGCTGATCATGCATCAGGGCCTCTGATGCATCGATCACAAGAGTTGTGCGACATTCCAGGTGCAGCATGGTCCGTAGTTCAAGCGCAGTCAGAAAAACCGAGTGGGAGCAACAGGGTTATTTACAGCAGCCACACAAGGAACCCGCTCCACAGCCTCGGAGTTACTGGTCTACCACATGCCACTCATGGAAAAATTAAGCCTACATGCAGTGAGATCCGCAACAAAAATCATACAGATGAGACGAGGCATTGAAACATCAACCCCCACAAATATCTGAGCAATACACCTGGTGGTGTGCAGGCATCTGCTCCCGACCACCTGAACCCCACTGAAAAGCTTCTCTTAATATTATTCTCCAGATTGGATGAGTGTTTCTGCATCCAGTAGTGCTTACACTATCTGCTCGCTTCAGACGTAGCCACTATTAGACAGAACAAACACATTTGAACATCAAAGCCAAAGGGTGTTGACAGCTTCATCACACTATAAACACTGCACAATTCTTTGAGCGCACTTCTGTAATGTCTGGCGAACCACAAAGGTTTGTTGGTAGCTAGACAATTAAGATGTTTGAGGATATTGGTCAAGCAAGAGAGCTGCTGCAATGACTTAGGCAAGCACGTCCGTGTCAGATCAAATCACCGTCACTGCATAGACAGGGGTAGGGAGGTCAAGCTCCACGTGATCCTCGCTGGAGTAAAGGGGACTATTTACAAAAACCATACAGACAACTTTGAAACCTCTGGCAGACCTCAATCTGGATTGCCATAAGATTAAAAAGCTGACATATAAATATAGTGCAAACATCCTTGTTGTCAGTGCATGTTTCGTGAAATGCGTTGGTGCTATATTCCATCCAGTTTGGGAGCAGTAGGAAGGTAGCAGTTGCCTCTTGGTAATCAAGGCAGATGCAGTTGCATGTTGCACTACTTTGAGCATGTGCGTATCATCATACATCGGGTGGTAGATGGAGAGTCCAGTGAACTGTGTGGAGAGCGCATCTGTTCTGGAACCAAAATTTCTCTCTTGGGTGGGCTGTCCAGGACTCTTGAAGCTCTGGGGTAAAGTCTAGAGGTGAGGCCATTCTTTCTTTTGTGACCAGGGCATGGCTGCGAAAGGCTGCCATGTTGTGGGCGGGCAAAGCCCGATAGTATGAGCATTCAGCCTTGGTATTGTTGCCTGTCATTGAAAGTCGTGGGAGTTGATGAAGTAGTCCTTGGATTTCCGTTGCAAGGTCTTGTTCAGGGGGATTCCGCAGGGTGTTTACGCCTCGATGACAAGCAGAGTTATATGCATCCGGTAAAATGCTGAGGCGCTGAGGGGTGATGGTGCCGGAGTATTTACCATCTATGTCGTACACACATGTCATCTCTGGGAGGGTCTGGAACTTGGGAAGTGTGGCTTTTGTTAGCCAGTCCTCTGCTTGTGGCGGTTGGCTAGGTGTGTCAAATTGCTCACTGGCATGTGTTGTCTCTTGTACTGGAGGTGGTCTGATAAGATCAATCTGTCTTTTCCATAGTTCTTCACAGTTGCCTGTGCCCTTGATTCGTTTTGGGGGTCAGTCACTACGGTAGGTTGCATGTCGAAATGAACTTTGTCCCTAACATGTTTGCCTGGCGTAGAATAGCGACGACTGAATTAAATTTATCTTTTCAGTTTAGTAAACTACTGAGAGGGATGCCTATTCAAATAAGCTAAGCAGTGACTTAAAGCAGTGGCTGGGTCGCCAAAACTTCCTGGACTGTACATAACTTATAAGTTTCCTAGAATTTTTGTCTGAGTTAATGTGCAAGCTGACAGAGGGAGCATGGCATAGAGGATCTGTACCTGATCAAAGGTTCTGTAGATCTTTGTTTTAACAGGTTCTGTAGATCTTTGTTTTAACAAACAGAACTGCACATTATTTGTTGCACGTACATTTGCTTCTACCGCTTTACATAACAATATTGATTATTAAATAAAGCCACCCCCCTCCAATTCTCATTAAGTTGCTTAATACTTATTTTGGCTGTGGGGGGCTTTAAGTTGGTGGCTTTTAAATGATCCCGCCCTTGATCATGCTGGATGTGTTACCACTACCAGCATAGCCCATGACATTGACACGCTGGTTTTGAGTCTTGTTTTTAAAGATAGAAGGCTTTTTGCCAAGCTCCGAATTTCAACATAACTCAACTCTATTTTACTGTCATTCACAGAGTTAAGCAAGCGGCAAAGAACATTGTCCCAAAGGACACAGGATGCGAGGCTGGTATGGGAGGCTAGGGAAAAGGAAGTACGGGGAAGAGTGAAGGCAACAGGAGGGGGGCAGTGAGCCAGCGGACGGAAAAACAAACCGAAACTGAGTGTCAGGTTGATGTGAAGATTCTGAAGAAGCATATGCTGTTTGAGAAATGTGTAGGTGAGCTAATTGTGCTCATGTAGGGCTTGCATAATTAGGATGGGTGAGGTGTTTCTTCTAGTGCCAATGTTCAAGGAACTGCTCAGTTCAGTGTGTAGCACTTCATTCCAGTCCTTGGAGTGATGCAAAGTGATCTTGCTTGTTACGTATGGATGAGCATGAAGCAGCTTGCATGACTGAAAAATAGACTCGGCTTGCATCTCAAATGCTTGCTCTCACGTACGTCTTGAGGTCGTCCTCGTGCACATCAAACCAGGTCGTCCTGCATGGCTGCTTTTTGATCCTGCGCCCCTTTTCCCCTCCTCGCTCAGCCCGGTCCGCTCTCGCCTGCTGAAAGATAAAGATAAAGATAAGGTCAATAAATATAAAAGCAGGAGTAAACCCACTGCAATATTTATTTGGATTAACACTTGCTTGAATTACCAGGGGTGAAATATTAGAATTGATTAATGAACCAGAATTCTGCATGACACCCGCCATCCTTCACCGGAAAGAGGTGGATGAGTGGCTTGCAAAGCGCGGTGCCTAGGTGATCCTGCGCCAGAATGTGGACCAGAGCAACGGGAAACGATGCGTTCTCTCCTTGCAAAAATCCGTAAGTATAATTATATAATTATCGTGGTGTACCGCCCGTCCGTCCGTGCATCCGTGTGTGTGCGTGCGTGCGTACTATAATCCGTCCCCTCATCATCCCTTTTTGGCTTCAGCTGCTGGCTGGGGGAAGCCCTGTTGCCTCCTAAAAGAGGGTCCTGTAGCCACCAGCAGGGGCGGCCCTTGGGAGGGATGCTGTAGCTGTCGTCGTCACTTGCTTGTTATGCTAGCATGCATAGCGTACAACACACTACACACCACAGCGCTGTATAATACAGCCAGCAGGCCACTACATACACTACTAGCAGCTTCACCTCATTACTACTGCTCTTTCATTATCATGATGTTCTGGGCTCCTAGAGGCAGGGTGATGAGACTACCCTTATTGCATGTTGAAATACATGATATTATCGTCTCAGCTTGGTGTACGACGACCACGAACATTCCTTTGCTTGCACGCACAGGTCAAGTATAGCGTAGTGGCCAAAATGGTTTACCGGATGAATGTGCGATAAGTAAATTGTACTTTACTTATGCATGTTACATTCGCCCCACCCTCAAGTGCTTGCGCCCTCGTAAGCATATCACAACCCCCTAAACCTGTACGGTTTTTATATGATAGTGGCTTTCGATTTAAGACGGAGTCCACTTGGAGGTTATGCGGTGAAGTGTAAAGCGTGCGCAAAAACACCGTTTTTGCGGGCCTGAGGACTCGAACCGAGTACCTCGGCTTCGATACCAAATGTAGCGTAGTGGCCAAATTGGTTTACCGGATGAATGTGCGATAAGTAAACCGTACTTTACTTATGCATGTTACATCAAGCTCCAGGAGGTCACAGACTTTGAGAACGCAAAGGAGAAGCAGCAGGGCATGACATTAGCTAGCAAGGAGGAGGGCGAGCAGGTAGTAGTGCGTGCAGGCGACGGCGTGATGAATACCATATTTACAGTCACTTTAGTTTAGATTAGTTTGAAATACAAATGCCTATACACTTTCACACTGATTAAGGCTTTATACACACGGCTTTTTTTTGTATACCCTACACATCTCTCTTCTACATCTGTTTCATGTTTCCTCTAGCTTCTATTTCTTTTGTTTAGCCAGTTGTTATCGGTCCTTGCAAATAATTTACTGCCCTTCACGTTGCAAACAAAATGGAACTGGCTTTCCTCAACCTATTTTTTAGCACATGCTTTTCTTTCCAGGTTATGGTTAATTGTTCATTTGCAGTGATATTTTGACAATGCCATTTACTTATAACAGGTAGTTATTACTGGTTTGTATTTTGTTTTGAACAGGTAAGTTTACTTCAATGTGCTGCAGTTCTGATGTTTTGATCACCAGCCTAAATGTATATGCAAGTGCACTTGATCAGTCACTCACTGTAATTAAAAGGGTTTTGATCTGAGTTAGTGTGCCTGATCTGGGTCATAAAAGAGTGTCAGATCACCAGGGCCTGAAAGATATGGAGGTTTTGAAGACCTGCATAGAAAGATACGGAGGTCCTCAAACAGTTGCAAAAAAAATAGGGAGGTCCTTAGGAAAGATATGGAGGTCCTTAGGGAGGTCCTTAGGATAGATAAGGAGGTCCGTAGGGAGCTCAGCCAAATCTCCATAGCCTCCTTTCCCACGGAGGCCTTTAAGGAGGTTTTACCCTCCGTATGGAGAGGGGAACTCCAGTAGGGACTGCTCATGGTAGTGCTCTTCCCAACCCTGTAGGCTATCTTCTGACCCCTAGGAACACACACAAAGCAGCGGTTGTGCACCATTTAATTCCCTGTGTGTGTGCGTGTGTGTGTGTGTGTGTGTGTGTGTGTGCATCGCGACGACGTGCATTGTTTGCAGCAAGTACATCATTATGGTGCCCATTTTTTGCTCTACAGCCCCGATGGATGTGTCGCACACACTCCGACCCCCAGGTGTGTGTGTGTGTTTGTTGTGTGTGTGTGTGTGTGTGTGTGGTCTGTCTTGTCCGTTCTCGCACCTCCGCTCGCAATCAAGGGACGCTCTTTGTTTTGAGCGCGTTTGCATCGCGCTGGACCCCTAATTATTTGTCAACACCGACACCTCCCTTTAATACAGGCTGTAGGCTATGTTATTGTCTACTAGGAGCACAAACAAAGCACGGGTGTCATGCCAGTTGGTCTGTGTGTGTATTGATGGCATCATCAATTTACAGCACGCACCGAATGGTGCTCAGAATGACCTTTACCCCATGTTTTCGACATCCAGGAGTGTGTGTGTGTGTGTGCTCTGTTTGAGCTGGTTCTACAACTAATTCGCCAATTTTGCACCCAGCTTGCACCCCAGGAGATAAGCTCTTCCCTGGGTGCGTCAGCATAAGTTCAGGAGTGTCAATGTGTTTGTGGCCAGAGTTTTAAATCCCTATATTGTGTGCATTGTGAAGTTGGGCGTGAGCGCGCGCATGCGTCTGCTCTCTCGCAATGTAGAACCGTCCTTCCACTACAGGCACAGGGCGGATCTTAAAGATCCTTGCGTGCAGTTGAAATCTTGCTTGCACATTTAAAGGATGCTTTTATATGGTATTAAAGGGCCCATTTCTCAATGGCACTAGACTTCCAGTGGACCAAATACTGCTCCTAGGATGCTGGTATTTGCCGATCACCTTAAGCCCTTGCCTTCTTTGGAGTGTATCTCTTTCCAGTTATTTTGGTAGTGCCGTTGTCAAAATCAAACATCTGGTTGACAACTTTGGATGCCCCCGCTAAGTTTTTTGCATACTCTCTTGTATTGCCAGGGCACGTCTGTGGAGTGTTGGAAAATGATGGACAGAAGTTATGACCTGTTCCTTCCTCTTCATCATGCTAGAGGAACGAAAGTGAAACACAGACACTTGGTCTCAGAAAGGTTAGATCGCACGCTAGATTTGACTGATGCAACACTGCACACTTAATGGTGCACCCCCCACTCAGACAATTCCATTGCGCCTGCTTAAGGCGGCTGCTACCGTTGCAGCATACTGAGGATAGTGAGGGGATTGGGTGTGGCAGAGGTAAGGCCCAACATTTTCGTTGCATTGGAGGCGGTGCATACAGCTGACCAGGCTGTAAACCACAACTGTGAGCGTCAAACCACGACTGTGAGCGTCAAAGGAAAGCAGGGGGGCAGACAAGGCTGAAAGCTCCCCCAGACGTAGAACCGCACCTCTGAGAGTCTCCGCCATGTGCCTGTTGTGGAAGTGCGGTTCTACGTGGCTGAGAGGAATTATACTGAATGGTGTTTGAAGAAATACCTCTCCTTGATCTCACGGGACTTACTTCTCCAACTGCCATAGGGCGGGAGGGAAGAATGGTTCTCTGGTGCTAAGCCTGCCGCTAATATGATTGCTGGCCCGCTGTTTGACTGAGATGCTGAATACTTCCTCTGCTTGGGCGGCCCTGCCTCTTTCTCTTTCAGCTCCCAACCACACAACCACCCACCCGAGGGAGGATACAAAAAGGCCTCAACATTATAAAAGGAACAAGAAGCGCACTCCTGGCCGCCACGGCGGCCGTGAGACTATCAATGAGGACCTTAATGACTTTAAAATCTAAATGGCTGATTGTCACAATGCCAGAGATGTGGTAGAAAAATGCTTAGGCAACAAGAATATTCCCACGTGAGGGAGGATAAAAAGGCCTCAGTGTTAACGCGGGACAAGAAGCGACACTCTGCCTTGCTTGTATTTTTATTTGGCTGACTGACCTGCGCGCCTGTGTGCCTGTGCGCCTGCCTGTGCGTGCGTGCGTGCCTTCGTGCGTGCGTGCATGCGTGCGCGCCTGTGCGCCTGCCTGTGCGCCTGTGCGCCTGTGCGCCTGCCTGTGCGCGCGTGCGTGCGTGCGTGTGTACGTGCGTGCGTGCGTGCGTGCGTGCGTGCGTGCGTGCGTGCGTGCGTGCGTGCGTGCGTGCGTGCGTGTGTGTGTGTGTGTGTGTGTGTGTCGCGTACATGCGTGAGCGACAGCCGTGATACTCCAGAATTAAGCTTGTCAGTATTGACGCAACCCGAAAGAACATCTTTTTGTGCTCCCACACAAGTGTATCCTATAAATTTATATAATTAGTGCAAACTTTCAAGAAAACAGAGAAAGATGCTTACCAGCAAGTCTATGCAAGCTTCTTTCTCGTGCCGTTCAGCAGCAGTCCGGAGGGCCGCACCTCGGGCTCGGACAATGGTTGTAAAGGTCAGTCTCTCTCAAAACAGCAGTAAAGGTCACTGCACGCAGACAACACAAAAACAAGCGCACACACAGGCGCACACGTGCACACATGCACACGCACACACACACACACACACACACATACACACACGCACACGCACACACAAGAGCACATGCACGCGCACACACAGGCGCGCACACACACACACACATACACACACACACATACACACACACACACGCATTCACACATGAGCACATGCACACGCACACGCAGGCGCATACGCACACATACACACACGTACACATACACACACACGCACGTACGCGCACACACATAGGTACACATACACATACACACATATATACACATGCACGCACGCATACCTAAATATCAGCCTCTTGTGCACTCATGCCTCCCTGCACCTCCAGGCCGAGCTCAAGGTGGGGGATAAGATGTCTGATTACCCAGGTATTTGAAGGGGCAGAGTTGGAAGTGCAGCTTGACAGTTGCGTTCGAAGAGGTTTTTAGTAAATGAGTGGAATTGTGTTTGCAAAATATTTTGGTGGGTAGGTCATCACATTCACGTTAATATGTGTATGCGAGCACATTTTACGTCACACACACACACACACACACACACACACACAAACACACACACACACACACACATACACACACACACACACACTACTACCCAGACTACTACCGGGTTCTGAGGCGAAGCGATGGTGACTCCGTGAGCTTGAGCTCATTTCAGGGCAAGAAGCCTCTGGTGCTGTTCTTCTGTGAGTGTTAATTGAGTTGTCAGCACTGACTTGTTTTTTGCTAGGTGTTGCACACAGTAGCTATTGCCGGCATTTTTGGTTAATCACCATTTTGTTTGCACTGTCGGTGAGTGCATAGCACAGGACATGTAGGTATTCACACGGGAAGTAGTCCTTAATACAACGGCTGTCATTTAGCACCTAATTACAAATTGCCATATCCCAACAGCAACAATGAGCTAGACATGGATGTGGACATGAGTGCGTTCCATTCCTCACGTTCACAGACCCGAAGCAGGGCACGCCTGGCTGCACAAAGGAGGCCTGCGCTTTTAGAGACGAGTACAAACGGTTTGAAGGTGGGCGTGTGTTTACATAAGCGCGCTTTTTATGTTTTGTTGTGTGAATATGTGTGTATGTACGTGTGTGTGAATTTGTGTGAATGTATGTGTATGTGATTGCGCGTGTTTGCATGGGCATGTCCCAATGCGCATAGGCCAAAACTAGGTCTAAAAGACAGCGCAAAGAGCAGTGTTTCGTGCCTTGAGCATTGTCTCTCTCTGAATGTCCATGCTTATGCTTCGCGTTCTGAAAACGTTGATGCTCAAAACTTATAGAAGGGCTCCGCCCGCCCAAATTTCTACCTGCAAAAATTTTTGCCTTTTTGTGTGTTTGTTTCCGCTCCTACAAGGCAGAAACAGACTGACCACGCTGTCAAGAAGTGCATTATTGATGATAGATGCACTGTCAAATCCACACGCAATAATGCTGTGTGCACCACACAGGTCAATACTTAGTTAAGGCGCAATAGCCAGCATCTTGCTTGTTCTAATTGTCTGCACCTGAGTGAAGGCAGTAATAGTTTGCACGTCCTATTAGGTCCAGCAATATGGACATGCATGCAACATGCAATCCTTTAAAAATATTGCACACGTTTCAGTGCTGGAAGTAGTAGCATGTCAAGTGCTTCTTATGTGAACCTGCAGTCTGCCAATGACATTCAGTGCTCTGCAATTCTGAAAACGTTGATGCTCAAATCTTAAAAAAATTTCCTCGTTTGAAAGAATTTAAGGTGGAAAAAAATATATATTGTATGTCCACCGCCCCCCCGGAAAAAAATCAATTTATGGTCAAAATGTGCACCCCCCCCCTAAAAATAAATATTTTACAGTTTTGCGCTGCAACCGCCCCCCTCTCGCTGGAACTTCCTGATGGGTGCAGACAGGGCTGGGGCTGGGGGTGCAGGGGCAGGGGCAGGGGCAGGCGGGGCTGGGGCTGGGGGGAAGGTGAGTGTGGGAATTCCTGACCACTCATCGGAAGGCTTCCTGACCACTCATCGCTCGCACTGCTCAATAACTTTAATTTCCGCCACCGCCCTACAACCGCCTCTTTAGAAGTAGATGTATATTAAACTACCGCCCTGTCACCGCCCCTACCAAAAAACAGTAATTAGGGGGCAGTGATGTACTTTTTGGCGAAGCCCCCCTCGTGGGGGCGTGAGCCCCTAGCGTTGATGGCTTCCCACCCCACTTCACATAGGCCTCCCCAGGCTCACCCAGGCCACCCCACAGGCTGATACTCAACATAGACTCCTAACCAAAACTCGTACCGCACCACATGAATTCTGTGACCCTGGAATGCGGTGTGTGATGCTGTGAGAAGTAATTTTTTTTGTTTGGAAGCCCCAGGAAGCTGCCCAGGATTCCTCAGCCAGGCCCCCGGAGCACTTCATGATGGTACAGTATCCATCAGCACAATTTCTTGGCTGCAGATGCTGCGTCAGGGGCCCTCGGTTGTGTTCCGGCTGCAAAGTTCACGGTTGACCATGCAAGCAGAATCACGAAATGCTAATTTCGATGGGCTTTATAATTTTAGTTTAGTCAGATGTTGATGACGCGCAGAAGTTTGCTGGACGGGACCCGTCAGGAACATGGTTCGTGTTGGCTTGGACTGTTTGTGGGGCATGGAGCGCACAGTGCAAATGCTTGCCGTGCACTGCGTGTTGAAACAGAATTCAGGCATCCTGGCCAGCCCGGGCACCATGCGGGGGCACCTGCCCACTCAACAGACAAGGAACAGAAGCAGCACGTCCTCACGCCTGTTTCATCAAAGGCTACTCCAGCACAGCGCCATGCACACCACTGCAGCATCTTTGAGGCAGCAAGACACACACACACGCATGCGCACGCGCACACACATACAAACACAAACGCGCGCGTGTATACACACAGGCACGCATGCACACATACACATGCAAGCGCATAAACGCAGACACACGCGCGAGCACACATACACACGCACGAACATACAGGCACACACGCGCGCGCATACACACACACACACACGCACACACACACACACGCACACACGTACACGCACACGCTCACATGCATATGCACCCACATGTTGCGCGCGTGATGGGCTTCGCCAATTCTTTAGCGTCGCTAGCGACGCTCCCACACTTGTCGTACGGTACATGCATTTTTATACCGTAGGCAGGAGCCTGTAAGTATCATAGCTTTTTGGCGTCACGTGTTGATTGAAATATAAATTACATATTTGGAATCCTGACGTCAAGAACTATCAATTGGTATACAAATGAGTCAATTCTGAGGGAATTGGGGAGGGGAAGGGTCCAGGGGGGTTCGGGGAATTATGGGGGGGTGCTCCAGATTTTTATTGGACCACTTACAAAATATTAATTAAATTTTTGAATTCCTTAGTGCAAGCCTGTTTGGTTGGCACCCTTGTTGGGTGATTTTATTTAAGGGTGGGTTCTGGGTGCCTGGTCACAGAATTGCATGGAATGCCCCCAAGTAGGCCGCGGGGGTATGTTCAGGCAAACTACCAGCAATAATTCCAAACATGCAGTTCACGTATTGCATTATGCATAAGTTGCATGAATGAAGTAAAAATTGCTTTGGCAAAGGTTTTGGCTGGATTTGTGCACTAAACAGGTGGTCAGTGCAAGAGCGTGCGCATCAGTTTTTGCCCTATAACTCTTCAGGTATTGCATAAATTCACATGAGAGCAGTGCAAGCAGATAGCTACTTAAATTTTGAGCACATTGACACCCTTTAAATTAATGTGGGGGGTCAGGAAGGGGGGTTGGGGAGGGGAGTTCATTTTGGGCCAGAGGCCCAAAATTTACACGTGACTGTCATGAATTCTTTTTTAACAGGCTCCACTATTAAAGAATTGCGACTTCTACTTATTGCGAGGTGCTCAAGTATTGGATAAATTTTATGCAAATATTTGGGCTTGATGAGGCCAGCAACAAAAAAATTAAAGGTTTCTGGTACACTTTGTGTTCTAAACCTATGCATTGCTGGAAAAACTGAGAGCCTTCTTATTGCTTGGAAAAGATTGCCTTTTTCCAAAACCTTTTGTCGCCAAATCGAGTAAAAACCTCATACCGAGTAGGATGGTGCTTGTCGATAGTTGAACGGTGTCCTATTGGAGAGAGGCACCATTGTTTTTGAGCTCTTGGATAAAAACTAGATAAAACGGAAAGAAGACAATTTTAAGACATATGTGACCCTGCGTGGAGCATTTGATGAAGCCGGGATTGCAAGTCTGTTTCTTGAGCGAATTCATGTTTTTGCATGTTCGCGATGAGCAAAAAGTTAAAAATTAATATCGCTGGAGCACATTGCATTCCGGCCACTTGCTGTTGTGATGACGCGTCGCGCGGAGGGAGCACTGCCCGAGATGGAGAATGGCAAGTCTCAGAGTTGCAACATGCCTGCAGCCATCTTACTTGCTTTACAATTTCTTTGCATGCATGACAGTGGGCACACACATCAGGTCAAACACCGGACCTTGAGGATACAGTGCCAGCATTGGGTACACGCACAGCTCATGCATTTGCACACGCAAGGCTAGCTGGGGTGAGCAGGAACCAGTTCAGAAGTGCCAGTTCAGGAGTGCACACAACTCTGCTTAGGGCAGAATTGCCAGGCAGTTGACACAGGCATAGGAGACAATGCCATTTGGGATGTATTAAAGAGCAAGAAAGCCCTTGCTCATCACAGAGCGTTGGCTGTAACGACAAATTATGGTACCAGGTTGAGCATGGGTTGCCAGTATGGGCTATGCTCAAGGTCTCTGACTAGTGCCGGAAGGAATTTAGAGACCCCAAGCGCAGCGCCACTATTAAATTTTCGTTTTCAGTTTGAAGAAAGATCTAAGGATAAATTTTGAAATTTGTAAGGGGCGCTTTGCCTGTGTATTTTGTACCCCTGAGTGCCCAAACATACTAAAAATATCATTTAAATTAAAATTACAGTTCGGTGAGGGCTCCGAGAATAATTAAAATTTTCCAGTCCAAGTCCGGTCCAAACTTTTGGCCAAATAATGATTTAATGTCTGAAGTGATCGAGAACAGACAGTAATTCACAATTAACGAGTTTATGCGAGTTTTGGGCATTGTTTTGTGCTTTGCTCTCTGTTATAAACTTCATACCATACCTTATCGTGCTCATCCCGCACCCCAAATTTCAGAAACATTTAGTAGAATTCCGCACCTTCCCGCACCCCCAGAATGTATATTCTTGCCCTTCCCGCACAACCCCGCAGGGCCTTTAGCCCTGTTCAGCACCAATAAGCTTCACAAACAACCTCAATGAGAACACCACCTGTGTAAGGGTCCTTGCATGCGTGATGTTTGCGTGTTCGTTTGCTCTCTGTTCTGCTACTGCCCAAATTCTCAAGCTTTGCTTCCTCTACCCAAGCCACTATCACTGCTGCTGCTGCTGCTGCTGCTGCTGCTGCTGCTGCTGCTCGTGCGTGCTGCTTGGGTGCGTGACCAGCTCCCGCCTGCTCATCTGTTGCTCTGACCTGCTCTGCATGCGCAAGCGTTGGTCCTCTTCAATTCCTACGCCTTCCTCCCACTCATCTTTCCCCTGCCACACAGCTTCCCCCTCATGCGTGCCAATGCCCCTGTGCATAGCAGCTGCGCCTCTGAGGTGTCCCTACAACCAAATTGTGAGACCGTAGCAATCTTTACTTGGCCTGCCAATTGGCTTTTCGTTGGCTGCCTCCTCCGCCAGCAGTTCAGCATGTTCCGCTTTTGTTTGCTGGCTCAGACTGTTCGATGCCAGCTGCTGCTCGGCTGTCGCCGCGGCAATTGCTTTCCGGAATTCCCCCTTGGGAGCAACTGGGGCTGGGACTGGGGCTGCTGCTGCTGCTGAGGATGGTCCTGGTTCTGCTGAAGCGGGGGGTGGGGCGGGGGGGTCAGGGGGGGCGGGTCTCTCGATGCCTGCCAGCAACCCGGAAAGCGTTATTCTAACCAACCCCGCACAACCCCGCAGGGTCAAAATAGATATATGTTTAAACTTACCGCAGTCACCCTGCAGGACAAAAAACGATATATATGCAGGGTGTTATAAAAAAGGTATGGTGCATCAGGAGGCCTCAGAAAGCATACCTTTTGGACGTCACGTCCAAATCCCGATAGAATTTATTGGCATCCTCACGTCGAGAGCTTTTGATTGGTATATGTATGGGTCTAATTGGAGGGGGTCGAGGGGGGGGGGAGTCGGGGGGGGGGCCCAAAAAAAATTTTGGACCCCCCTCCAGAATTTTTCTGGGACACTTGCACGAAATTTTAATATATCGTTGAAATCCTCAGCCCAAGCCCAGTCGATGGGCACCCTTTTTGGGTAAAAGGGGGGGTCTGTGGACATGTCCAAAAGTCAGAGGCACACGTGCTCGGGTGCAGGCTGCGGGGTGAGTCAAGCCAATGAAGCAGCAATTCACTCCAAACTTCCAGGATTGTGCCAGCATGAGATTGTCAGTGGAATTCTGAAGAAATGGAAGCAATGTGGGACTGTGCAAGCCAGTTATGGGTGCCTGGTAGGTCACGTGTGCATGGGCGTCCGTATCTCAGTTTTTGCCCCATAACTCTGCAACACTTCAGTTTCAGGTCTTGATGAATATGCAGATGGATGCCTATTTGAAAAAGGAGCAGATTGTTACCCTTTTCGTCTGGGTGGAGCCACGGGAAGGGGGGTTTAGGGGGGGGGGTCCAGGGGAGTCCAACCCAATATTTGGACCCGTCCACTAGTTCTTTTGCCCTCCTGGGTACATGAGAAAATCTGCAATTCCTTGATGCGCCCTATTTGAGACGGCAAAAAGCTCAGGGTGAACAGCAACAAGCATTTTGGCAGGGATTCAAACCCAAGACTTGCAGAATGCAGCAAATTTGATTTTGAAAGTTTTGCGAGGCCCAAACCCTTGTTTGTTTTGCGTTTTAAACATTGCAAGGCACCTAAAGAATAATTATTACTCGCACTATTACCAGTATCTCTAAGGTATGTAGTAAAATGCCCTGCATATTTCCCTTTTTACACCGATTACATGGTCTTGTCACTGTCGCGTGAAACAGACATTGGAGCTTCCGTGTTTGGCATCAGCTCCGACCCTCCTGAGGACAATAACTCTTGGGCGCAGGCGAACAACCTCCCTTTCCCGCTCTTGACTGACAACAGCAGCATTCTCCGCAAAACTTTCGGCATCAAGGTACCGTACCTTTCCTGGATGTCCCTGCATGCCTTACAATGTCAACTACAACTTAAGAGTGCTGGTCCTTGCACTAGCTTGCACTGAGACAGCCAAAACAATTTGCAGCTGCCAGTACAAATTGCGAAATGGACGATACATGCTTTGAATTGCTCAGTTGGCCATATCTGCGGCCCATTTGTCATCAATCTAGCCAATGCAACATAATAGCTGCAGCTACCTGATAGGTAGCCAGCATCTGACTTCGACCTCCAAACTTTTGCTTCCGCAGGCAGACTTCCTCGGCCTGCTTCCAGGAAGGCAAACATACGTGATTGACAAGAGCGGCAAGGTAGTGTGGTCTTTATCTCACTTTTGCAAAGGCAGTGATGAGGTCACTAGTTTCTGCTGTTTTTGATTACACGTTCTTTGCATGCATCCTTCACAACAGCTGACGAACTGTTGAGTAGTGGCTGCCGTCAAAGATTGTTTTCTGTTACTTGATCTTACCCAGGTGGCAATGGTCTTCAACGATCAGCTGAACGCTGAGAAGCACGTCTCTGAGGCCTTGAACGCGCTGAAGTCTGCAGCATAAAAAGACAAAACGACACTCGGAGGAGGGACAGATCTGCAGGCCAATCAGTAATTTAGTTGCCGATAAACATGCATGATTGCGGCTGAGTGCTGAGGGACACACATTTTTGCTGGTACGAACAACAAGTGGTGGTATAAAGTGGAAACTCACCAGGGAATAGAGAGGACATGCTCTGCAAGTAACCTTACGGTCCTCTTTATCACTGACCTGCACAGAAGAAATCATTGGGCGGGGGTTATAGCAACAAAATTGATATCGCACAAGAACTTGTTGAGAGGATGCTTGTAAAAGCTTCTTGTGCAAGTTTTGTGTGACAGTACTAATCTCTAAGTAACCTTACGGTCCTCTTTATCACTGACCTGCACAGAAGAAATCATTGGGCGGGTGGTGTGGAATTTTAGCAACAAAATTATATCGCACAAGCACTGTTTGAGAGGAGGCTGATAAAAGCTTTTTGTGCAAGTTTTGTGCGACAGAAATATTACGCGAACAACATCGGCATTGAAAGTTTGTACAAAATGATAAGATAATATGGCAAGGTGCGACCACTGCAGTCAAGATGAACAAGATTCGTCATCTTCTCAGCTCTGCTAACCATTATTAATTATTAACGTGTAATACTTCTATCAATATGCTGCTTTAATAATAATTCGGGATCGCGCCGCTTTTGAGTGGAATTTGCATGATGGAGCGTGTGTGGGGCACACCCATGGATGCTGAGCATGACACCCTTTTGGTGAGTCGAGGCATGCCTGGTGTCTCCCTGGCTGGCACTGGTGGTGGAGGATTTCCCTCCTTGAAATCCACTGTGTGACACCCCCTCCCCCCCCCCTCTTCCTCTCTCTCTCTCTCTCTCTCTCTCTCTCTCACACACACACACACACACACACACACACATACACACACATATACATACGCACAAACACACACACACGAACACACACACATTTACACGCACATGCACACCCACAGTATACACACAGACACTCTGTCCTTACACGACATCGCTCAGAAATGACCACTG
>Ga0307968_1001976_pt1 | contig 16923 bp, 15 predicted proteins | sample OrgLakmetagen650_FD_201834 | JGI IMG/M metagenome (GOLD analysis project Ga0307968, IMG submission 201834) | Saline water microbial communities from Organic Lake, Antarctica - #650 | ecosystem: Environmental > Aquatic > Non-marine Saline and Alkaline > Saline | place: Antarctica: Organic Lake... | reverse complement strand
GCGTCACTTTGACCGAACCAAAGCGCGCTTTACCTCCGCACTTAAAAACGACTCAAGCTCGCTTGCAAACAGCGAGACGCAAGCGCCATCAAAGTGCGTTTCAAAGCGTCTGGCTGTCGGGACAGTGCTTGATCATTTAATGAATGGAATTCTCTAGTGTCCTGCCTTGTGACAAGCGAGAAAGTAGCTGGACCAAAAGCTTTTCTAAGAGCAAGCTAGAGTATTCCATGATGGAAAGAAATGGCACCGGTTAGAATGTTATATCAATGTACATTATACTTGATATTCTTTTGATTTGCTTACTGCCCTGCACTGCCTGTAAAAATGGGTCAGAAATGCCGATTGTGGCCTTAGGTAAGGTAAGGTACATCGCTATATGTGCCTCTGGGGGGCATCTGAGCGGAAGCTTGGAAAAAGCCTGAAACCAAACTAAAAAATTGCTAGAAAAAATCAAGGGAAAAGGGCTAGGCACTTAGCCATAAAATAGGTTAGGTTAGGTTAGGTTTACAGGTTTTTAAGCCTTCAGCCAAGTGGTTCGGCTGCTCAACTATACAAACGCAAGCAAACTGCGGCAAGAAAAAGAGAACTGAAAAAGCTCTGACTGTCAGCAAACTTAAGTTAAGATCAAATGCACCTTGAAAAAACCCTTAAGAACAAGAAAAAAAAGGCATAGCTATTGAAGGACATTGCAGCACTGAATAAAAACAGTGAATGAGTATGTCAGGATCAACCGACCGCATCAATAAAGAGGGGGGATCATCATCTTTGTGTTTTGGGCAATTAAAGAAGAAGCACAGTAATTAAAAATTTCACACAAAACTGAATGAACACTCCATCAGACATGCATCTGCACTCATAAAAGCAAGGTATGCACTGCAATATAACACAAGCAACAACAGTCAAGGATTGGGTTCGGGTGCTACGGCACACATCCCCCCTGACCCACATTAATTTCTTTCTAGTTGTTTGCGCGGTGGGGGGGGTGCCTGGTGCGGGCACCTAAGTAACCCCCTCCCTTAATCATGCTGGCTGTGTCATCACTACCAGAGGAGTCTTTTCTTTTTTCTTTTTTTTCTTCTTTTTTTCTTTTTCTTTTCTAAAGCAGTCATTTATCTGCCTTGTACTCAATACACCTCACCCTCACAGCCAAGATGGAATGATGTTTGCTCTTCTCACACAGGGAAAGCACACTGCTGTTCGTGTTTTAAGCATTCGTGCGCAGGCAAGCGTCTACATGGTCGAAGCCTCTCTGCACACACCACACCTTCTGATTTGCAAGCCATCCCAATAATCGGTCATCAAGCGTGTCAGTTCACTGGCACCTCAGCACAAAATTCTGGAAGCTTCTTCAATGCTCCTTCCCAGTATGCCCCTCTCTTGTTGTGCTTGTGTGGCAGGCGCCAGCGCTTGCATTCCCTTCCTCTCTTGCATTGCATTCCCTCTTGCAGCCACAAAATAGGCCACACCATATATATCTGGTTGGTTCAAAAAAGTCAAACGAGTTGGGCTATCTTCATATTGAGGTGGGAGGACCAGCTGGCGGTGCTGTGTGCGGAGGCTAACAAGATGTTAATGCGGACAGTCCAGCAAGATGTGTTTGTCATCCTGAACAGTGTGCCAGTCACATTTGTCACGTACCCTGAGCTCATGAGGCCTTCTATTCCTGTTATGACGCATTCTTTGGACCAGAAAGTGATGGCCAGAAAGGCGAAGGCAAGAAAGTGCACGGCTGAGGTTGCTGGGAATGTCCAAGCGAAGGTAGAGAGGCAACACAGGCTTTTGATTTCTTTTTCTGTCATCCCACCATCCAGAATTATCCCCCAAAGGTACACCGAAATGTGTGTGATATGTCCTCATAATTCTGCTGGAATGGTGAGCTTCATGTGGTGTCAAAATGCCAAGATCTCTCCAGCCCCCAATGATATGTATGTTCACGTAGAGTGAGTTCAAACTGTCCTAGATTGATAGTCTGACGAGATTGTATGGCACCCAAAAGCTGTTGAGATGTAGGTAAATCTTGGAGCGCAGAACCTGGTAAGTCCATGTATCACTCCTGTTTGCAATTAGAAGGTCAGCCCGCACAACTTTAAAGAAGAAATTTCTTAAGAAGAGGATTGTTTGAAAAGAGTTAACTGTTCCAGATGCATCTAAACCAATAGAAAAAATGGGCATCTGACCTGTTTCGCAAAGCACGCAGTGAGTATCAGTACCTTTCTCGACACCCAAGAGTCTTTTCAGGAAGCCCAGGTGAAGGACATGTGTGGGGGTGATTTGTGAGGAATCATATGTCAGAGAAGAAATGGCCCATACTTGACAACCGTGCAGACCAGCTGTCAAAGCAAAGACCTGGAAAAGCCGTAGCATTGCCTGTTTTCTTTGTTTGATACCCTTGCTATCACCAATTCTGTAAATTCTGGCAATGGCAGACCTGAAGTTGTCTGCCATCTTCTCAGCAGCTGTGAGCATGCTTCCATCACGAGTAAGAGTGATTCTAAGGTATTTGAATTGTGGCCTAAATGGGTCGAAAATCAGCGATTTTGAGGCCTTTTCTCCAGAAATTGACTAGTAGGGGACTACTCATTACAGGGTTTACAGAGGTTCCAGATTAAGACATCATTTAAGAAATGCAACTGCTAGACTGCGTAATCACTGTTGAAATGTGAGAAGTGAGAAGTGAGTGTTTGTTCAACAATTTTATAGTGCCACAGACTTGTAGCACCTACAAAAAAACTTTTAAAAGGAGAAAATGTCACACGCCCTAGCTGCAGCGCACTGTTTACTGCTGCAGCTTTGAGTAACTAGCGCTTGAGTTGAGCACGACAAAAAGGCACGACGCTGTTTGTGGCATAGCAGCACTGAATAAATCCAGGTGTTGCTGAAGATACTGAGCAGTCTGGGTCAACGGGATTAAAGTCCTCCACATCAACATCGTAATATCAATCAAGCATCTGCCAGGACCAACCGACCGCATTTAATCAAAGAGGGAGAATCATCATCTGTGTGTTTTGGGCGCATAAAAACATGGACTGTCACACTGAATATACCAGGATGCGGGAGGCAAGTATTGTATACATAGAACTCATGTGTGAGGAGCAGCACATGCACAACAAGAGGGTCTGGAACATCAAACACGGTCTGGTACATCACTCTCTTGCTGTGGGCCTTGCTGCTAGATGAGCTCTGAAACATAATCTGCCTGGCGAAGGATGTAAAAAACGTATATAAAAAGCCAGAACCAAGGACTAGTTTGAATTGAAACAGCGTGTTTGGACTTTTATATCTGCCGTGGCTGATGGATGTGTCTGCGAGTCATTTGGTGCAACAGAACGCCAGAAAGGAGCATCCAAGATTACCCTCCATCATCCTTTTGGGTGTGGCGGATGGCACCATCTAACATCTACAATGATCACACTCTACGGCCTTTCAAGACCCATGATGTCTTGGTTCTCTGAAACTTATGTTGCTTCCAAGCTCCATGTGCACTCTAGAGATCTGACAACCGTGCCACCTCGTACTTGTCTTATGTGCCCTTTCCGGTACCATTATCAATTCTCAAGCCTCATTCACTTCAAAACACGACAGGAGTACTTCTTTTATGATAAGGAATCGTATGGGATGCTGAAAACCGGATTTGGTGGGACTTGGTTTTCCACCCTTTTGCTGAATTTTTCGAAGGGAAATGGGTCAAAATGGGGTACCTGGCCAACTACTACTCCGCTTTGCCCCATTATTATTGCAATGATATTCTTTATTAAAATGTAGACTAATCATGCAAAAATGACAAAAATCGGGTCAATTGGTGGTGAGATATGACAGATTGGCAGAGGGGGTCAACTGAGCAAATGTTCTGGAGATGTGTTTTTTTGATGCAAATCATGTTTGATTAACATAACTAGATGGTCCACAAAGTTTGGGGTCAATTGGACCACCCCAGTGGTCTTGGCAGAAATCCAGTTCAAATTTTGGCACTGAGTTCCCACATTACAGCCAGGCCACCACGCCCCATCCAGGGCCTCTTTTCATCCCAAAACAAGACAGGAGAACTTCCTTTATCATTATGCATCAGCCTGGCTTTTAAAAAGTAGATTTGGTGAAGGTTGGTTTTCCACCTTTTTGGCACCCCTTTTGCTTGTTTTCTTTTAAAGAAATGGGCCCAAATGGAGTATCTGACAAACTACTGGGCTGTTTCACTCCATTTTTGTTGCAATGATAAATTTTATCAAAAGAACACCATTGGTGCAAAAACTTTCAGAATTGGTGCTGTAGGTGGTGAGATGTAGCAGATTGGCACTGGAAAGTGGGGTTCACGCCGCAGGCAATTAGGCGTGCGTGCCGGAGTTTGCACTTTTTACGCTCAGGTGTAGCCAGACGCTGAGTCGAGGGCTATCATTTGGTGCTGACCTTGAAAAGTGCAAACTCCGGCACGTACCATTCACATTTTAAAAACACCCCTTTTGGACCCTCAGATGACCACCTCTGACAGATTGGTGGTGAATAGTGAACACTGATGCCTAGTTTGAAACTGACCAATCTGAAGGCCCATGCGCAGGGAACAGGAGGGGCATGCCCATTTCGTCATTGCAAAAGAAATGGAGTGAAACGGTCCGGACTAGTTGGGGATGTAGGCCAACCCATGCAAAGTCACCTTCTTTGTGTTTTGGTAGTCACTGTGGGCTTTCAGACCAATTTGCAGAGTGACCCACATGAATCCAAGCACATCCTCGTGTAACTCATAATGCCAGCTGCTTCGATTGAAGCAAAAATCGGATAAAAGGGCGGTGGATGGCTGGCTTCCGGATCAAGGTTAACATTAAATGACGTTGACCACTGTTTAAACGCGCGAATCAATCTAAACCAGAAGCCGGTTTACCCCCCCCCCCCTAGCCTAGCCCTAGCCCTACCCAGGAATCTCGGGCCAAATGGAGCCCCTGCTCAACTTTGGCTACCTAAACATCTAATCCCTGCAGTCTGATTAATGGTTGTTACTTCTGCTCGGAGAAGGCAGAGAGAACGGGGTGGGGGGCTACTCGAGCTGCATTGTATATTTAACATGTGTATAGAATAATGCTCGGACTAAAGATAATGAATCCCAGAAAATTTTCGACCTAACGAGGCATCAGATTGATGACGGTTATGAAGTTTTATCTTAAAGCAATTAAGCATGCAATTGCAACGCAGCTTCATTGGAGGTGTTTGCAGCAAATCAAGGAGCCTCGCTACTTCAGCAATGGGGAAGCCCAAGTGGTATGCAGGTAGCGCGAAACAAATGTGTGTGTGCACACGCACACGCACACGCACACTCTCACAAACACACACGCGCGCGCACACACACACACACACACACACACACACACACACACACACACACACACACGTACACACACACACACACACATACACACACACGCACATACACACACGCACACACACACACAGACACACACACTCTCACACACACACACGCGCACACACACACGCACACGCACGCACGCACGCACGCACGCACGCACGCACGCACGCACGCACGCACGCACGCACGCAATTTTATAACCAATGCTTATTCAACTCATTTCGTCATCAGGCTTGAATGCGAAAGCAAAGTTTCATCTCTCACACTCACACTCACACTCACACACACACACACACACACACACACACACACACACACACACACACGCACGCACACGCACACGCACACGCACACGCACACACGCGCACAACTCTCACAAACACATGCACACACCTTTTTCCTCCTTGCCATAATATTACAGTTCGGCAAGGAAAGCAGGGCAGTGGAATATACACTTCATGGGACGACACTAGGGATAAAGTCACAGGCACGTCTGCTATGGAGACAAAGTACATGCGGGGAGGTGGTATGTGTGTCAAAACGCATATGCGCACATTGCCTTCCTGGATTGTCTGAAAGTGTGATACCCTGGAGAAAGACGCAATACCGGTCACATGCACAGGGGTGTCAAACAGTAGCTACAAGGCTTTTCCTACAAAAGAAGAAGCAGAGGCCTGGCTCGGAAAGGACGTGCCTGTTGTTGCACCCTCCCAAAAAGGTGCAGCTTCAATTACAGCAACAGCACCAGCAAGGAACAGGAGTCCGTGTTGCTTAGACTTCTGTTGTTCATGCCCTGTACTTCCACTCTTTCACGCAGGAGCCGTTGCGCCCCCCCCAAAAGGCTTACGCTTCTATGCTGTCTGTCACCCCAAACAAGCTGCGGGGGTTTACACTGACTGGGAAAGTGTGAAAGCCGTCACACTCGGAGTTTCAGGTAGGGTTTCTGTTTATCGCAGAGAGGTGACTCATCACTTGCGAGGTGTGCACCTTAGCTATGGCATTACAAGCACGCTATTGTACTGCAGTCCAAAGCATGCAAGTAGCAGGTGAAGACAAGTTGCTCTAAAAGCAGCTGAGGTTTCTGCGATCCAGGTCCCCCTTTCTTGTCCCCTTGCTACGAGCCGAGAGCAGGCCTTGTTGGCCTTCGTAATCCAAACCCAGCTAGCCGTGCACCATTTGCAATGTGCAGGTGCCTCGTTCAAGGGCGGCTTTGCATCTGCACAAGAAGCCTCACTTTGGGTGTCCCAAGCAGGCGTTCAAATTAAAGCCTCAACCTTGCAGTCTTCAAATCCTGTTTCCACATCCGACGCTGCTACCAAGCGTGCTGCACGTGTAAAGGACGGAGGCAAAGGGACAGAGGCAAGCTACTCAGCACGATCTGCAGGTCAGGAGGAAGAGCGGGAAGGCTGGGTGTTTCGCCGTCTCATCGCTCAGTGTTGTACAGAATGGTTTTGAGTAAGATGTCAAGAGGTACAGAGGTCTAAGCTGCCGCTTGCAGTGCAGTCATGCAGATCACATAATGTTTACACTCTTCACCAACATCCTTCACCAACCTTAGAGGTGCCTCAGCCGCCACAACCTGAGGAAGGTACAAGCGCAGGCCTGGGACTGCCAACAACCGAGACCGGGATTGACGCAGGGCGTTGGTATCGCCTGGTAAGGTGATTCAGTCATGATTGATGTCAACACACACACACCACACACACACACACACCACACACACACACACACACACACGCACAAACAAGTCTAGAGAAAGCATGGCGCAGCTCTGTTCATTGCTAAGCCATCCATGTTCAGGCGTGCAACACCTTTGTGAGTCACAAATTGTGACAGATTGAATAATTCACCTTGGTTTGGTATGTCTTGAGGAGAGTGCTTAGCTCACCCAACATCTGTGTGCATGCCTTCACAGTGTGCTGTTTCCTGTGTGCAGGAGTTTGATGGTGGCAGTAGGGGCAATCCAGGGCCAGCAGGATTTGGTTCGGTGCTAAGGGATGTTGCTTCAGGAAGACTGGTGAGCGTGTATTTGTTTGTATACGCTTCAATAGAGCATGTTAGAAGGAACCGTTAGTAGGAACAGGAAAGGAAAGACTTTTGGTAGTTTGTCAAGTTCACACGCACCGGTTCCTGCGCCATCATCCTCTTCCCCTACCAAATCGCTTGTGTGCTTTGCCACAACTTGACAACTAGCTCGTGGGTATGTCTCACAGGTGCAGGCGGTGGCTGGCATCATTCCGTACGACACCACAAATAACCAAGCAGAGTACGCTGCTCTGCTTGCAGGCTTGGAGGTGCGTTGCATATTATTTGTGGGTGTAGGATATACAGGTGGACCGTTGTTCACAATGAAACCGAAAATCCCCTGCAAGACTAGCTTAGGTCGTAACACTGTACTTCTCTGATGTCTGACCCTTTACTGTGTCTGGAATCTCATTTTCATCGTAAAATCCGGGGTTCCCATAATCTAGGCTGAATATAAGGTAAAGTCCAAGAAAGGCACCTTTTGGCTGTGTCTTTTTCTGTTTTCAAGCCATGATTGCACCCCCAGGAGGCTTACCCTGCCTGTACACATGAGTGGAAGGGGTAACAAGGCCTTCACACAGTCTTGCATCGGGTGTATAAACTAGGTTTCGCCCCTAGCGGTGTCTGCATTAGGGGAACTATAAGGGGGTTTAGTTAGGGTGTGCACTCGCAGCTATAACACAGCATGTTCTGTACAATTATTGTGTTTAGATATGACCGGCCTTGTTTTCTTTGCCAATCAAACATTTTGCACATGATGCAAATTTAATAAATTAGTCCTCTCACTCAGATATAAATTCAACCAGCAGGTCTTCTCTCCTGCCCACAAATGCAGGCTGCCCGAGCCCTGGGTGCACGCAACATGATCGTGCAGGGGGACTCAGAGCTCATCGTCAGGTAAAAGCGTGCAGGATGCCGGATGCTGTTTTCACCTAGACATTTGGCTCCTGTTCTATAGAACCAATTTTATTTTTCCTGGTGGGATGATGCGTAATGCCATGCACTGTTTTACACCGACAATTGGTGGTCGAGCAAATGCTATACATTGCACATCCCTAGGTGATTTCTGTAAACTCTATTCCGCGTTATATATTTCCTGGCTTGATTGAAATGCGAATTTTAATAATTTCAGCTGAATTTCAACTGCACGCTGTTGGAATTGACCGCTTTAACCGCACATAATGCCAGAGGGGGCTAACTGAGGCTCAAAATGGGCAAGTTTTTATACGCTAATTGGCTTATACGCCCCAAAATTGGCAAGCTCTAAATTTTACATAATATGAATCTTTCCGTCCATAAATGTAAAAATTGGAGCTTGCCAATTTGGGGGCGTGTGCTTAATTTGCTGTGGCGTGCAGGCCATTTTTACCACAAATTCTTCATACCAGAATACCCACTGCACCAATCTGGAATATATTTAATGATAAAGAATCCATTAATAAAAGAATATCGTTGCAACAAAAATGAAAGACGTCGGCTGAGTGGTTGGTGTTTTATGAGGATTTGAGCCATTATCCCATGGAAATCACCACATTATGGTTTACATGCACCATGTGTGCTTGGTCCAGTCTATCTCAGCGCGCAAAGCGACCCACATAAAACTGGGCACATGCTCGGGTAGCTCTCAATGCCAGCTACATTTTGGTACTAAATTGGTGTCGATCGGATGAAGTGGCTGTGAGTGGCTGCCTTTTGAATGCAAAAATGAGCATTTTCAGGCATTTCCTCTGTTAGCCCCCTCTGACATAATGCCTCTGCTGAGGTTACTATTACAAACTACACCTACTGTACAGGTGGTATATCACCGTGTACCGCGAACAATTACCGAACCTCCTCGCGGAGTGTCAGGAGCAATTTAAACAAGTTAACTTTAACCACCTCTCGAAGTTCGCATTTGGGGCAAAATAACAGGTTGTTTAGAGGTCCTGGGTTCGAATTCGGGTCAAATCACCCCATAAATGCCTTTTTTGCTCCGAAAATGCAATTTCCCCCATTTCGCCGCCCTTCAACGCATCTTTCTTTCCGTTTTTGCCATTGTTCCTGTGCATGAAGGCCTTGCTTGCTTAATCAGGAGGGGGGGGGCGGGAATTTCACATAGGCTCGCATTATGTTTAGTAATCAGGTATTGCCCCCCTCATAGTACATGCATTCTTAAGGTTTACTATTATTATTTCAAACCTCGCATTCAGTATGCGCCTGTATGGTACACACTTTTTTCTCAGGCAGCTTGTTGGCCGCTACAAAGCAAGCAAAGAAGGAGGCCTTGCAGGGCTGCTGGCTCAGGCTAAGAGCCTACTCGTTCAGTTTAAATTGACTGACATCAAGCACGTGTACAGGTAAATCAACATGCAAAAAGGCACGCGTCGTCCAGACAAGCTGACGTGCACAGCCAAGGTTATTCTTTTGTATTACATGCCAAGACTCAGTTGCTGTTCAAATTAGTAGAAATGTTGGAAATGTTGTTTGTCGATGTGCGCCCCGCATTTATATTGTGTCTTCATGCACTGCATGCAGGACGGAGAACAAGGATGCAGATCTCATGGTAAGAAAAAGTGTCAACTAGTACCAAGTGTGCACAACTTTTTGGCTGCATGAGTAACACGGAGTGCCTGCTCTTCTTCCCCCTAGATTTAATAAGTGAAAATGCTGCAGAGGGGGCCGACAAGGCCCAAAATGGGCATGCTTTTCATATGTTCCTAGGGCGTGCGTCCTTTGACACGCAAGCTCGAAAACAACACCAAGACCCAGCAGAAGCTGAGCCTGAAATCTGCAAGTCAGGGCACAAGTGTCTAGTCGGCCATGGTGTGGCCCGGCTTTCATGTGCTGTTATGTTGCATCTGACTAGCCAGAGCATAAGAAAAGTATTCATCACAAAAAAAGATAATTTCAAAAGGAGTGAAGGAAAAGACGCAGTGGTTGTTAAAGTATCAATTTCCGGAAATTTCCTTGATGTAAATCAGCAAAGGGATGCCGTAATGTGTACAAAATTGACTCCCAACACATCCAGTTCTCAAATTGTATGTTTGTATGACATATAGCTGCTGTACTGGCAGCATTTGTGGAGTGAAATGAGCTCTGATTGGAGCGTTGGCCGCTCAGCTCAAAACGTGTGCAAAAGGTGTCAGCCAATTACTCCGGCTACAAAATCAGGCAAAAATGCAGGCTAGCAGGGTTGCAAAGTAAGTAATATTGTAGCATCAATTCGTATTATGACATTCTGGGACACTTGCTCTCTGGAAAAGTCGCGTCTCAATAAAATAAACCTGGCATTAAATAGGGTCTACCCTCCGTTTTACAGGGAAACCTCGCCATGGACGTTCTAGCCCTCATGCCTGCTCAGAACCCACAAGTCGTGGCATCAGAGGAGGCTAAGGACGGCATGCTGCAGCAACTTTTGCGCAACGCCATGCATGGCAGCAGCAGCATTTACAGCAGTTCAGCAGCAGGGCAAGGCCCAGGAGAGCAGCACGTTGGTGCAGAGTTAAGAGCACACATGCTGCACCAGCTTCTCCTGAAGTGGACCAGCAGAAATTCCGGTGTTGGAAGCAGTGCGGTGCGGGAAGGCAGCACCAGAGTTGTAGTAAACCTATGCCTTCCACCTACTGCAAACAGCCAAACTAGGGACAGTGATGCAGCTGTCCGGAAAAAAAGGAAGGTCAGCGGAGGAGGATCTACTGTGGCTCCTGGCGGGGTGTAGGAGACCAAGATCCTCCTCAGACTAAGGCAGGCACGGTGGGAGCGGTGTAATGCTGAGGTAGTGCAAGCAGTGATTTCTTAGTAGACCTTCTCTAAGCCTAGTTGAGGGCAGAGGGGGCAAGTTAGGCTTATTGAATGCTTAAACCATACCGCATGCTTTTGGTTGTACAGGGTTCCTGTTCTGTACTTTACAATGATGCACTTAGTTTTAACAGGGACACAGGACGCTGTTAGGTAAGCGTTACTAGCGGCTCCATTGGCAGCGCTATTTCAGTCCCCCTTATGTTCATGTCAAGTTTGACTGAAAGAATAGAGCTTTGAGCCTCCCAGGCCACCTCAAGTGTAAAAATTGAACGAAATAGAAGCTAGTTTTGCGCTGATTCCGGAACACCCCGGCCAACCCCCGCGTCCAGCACTTGGCATGGCAACAGTCTCAGCCTGGCAATGCCACTCAGCAGGCACAGGAAGCAGCAGGCACTGAGCTCAGCCAGAGGTGGCGGCTTTGAACAACCGTATGGAGCTCAGGCGTTCAGAGGAGCAGTTCAGAAGGATTGCAGCCACCCTGAATTGCTCGCTCACCCGTGAGCACACAGCTGTTGAGGTATATATCGGAGGCCTTACACACCATTGGCAAGCAAACAGCTTCAGACACGGAATGATATGATAGGGACTGTGCAAACGCAAGAGCGGGAGGGTGCAGGGGGGGCGCAGCCCCCCCTGAATTGTCTAACTCATTTGGATGCAAAGACCAGGCTGCTCAGGTTGAACAGGAGCAGTGGGGTGCAGAGGGAGTGCAGCCCCCCTGAATTGCTCTCACTACATTAGGTACAACTTCAATGCAGGTTGCAGCGCAGGCTCCACCCCATTTTTTGTGATCCGCAGGATCACACCCTACTTGTTGATAAAGGCCTGGTATTACTCATGGTAGTTTGCTACGGTATTGGCATTTCCCAGTTTGTGGAGGGGGTGCATGTTTGCTTGCAAGGCGTCATGTAATTGGATTGTTACCAGAGCCTTGAGGTAGGTGACTGGGCTGTGTTTTGTGATTTTGTATGATTCGGTGTCTTCATATCCAAGTTCTGCTCAGACATCATAAACCGCAACAGACATTAAAAAAAGCGCACAACCAGCATCAACCCCTTGTCCAGCGTCTACGAACAAGGAGCCTCCGAGGCATCTCTCGAAACAACCAAGTCACACTTCATGTTATACTTCTTGGAGTCGGGGGCACAATCTACAATCAGTACACCATAACTCCTCTACTAAACTAAGGCGTCCCCACGCACAAAGTGCACCAACTAGCTACTTAACTGCACTGCCATGCAACAATAAGCTTGAACAAAATTACAAAAACAAGACACAAATTACACCTTAACAACAACAGTGATAATGGGGGATCTGATGGGGGATACGGTAGAGCGGCTGGCTTTAGGAGGGCTAGGCGCAGGCCGGATCGCATGGCTGACAAACCGCCGGATCCTCATTAGTCTCTGTTGTCTCTCTTTTATTGTTTTTTGGTGGGGCTCTGGCTAGTGTGAGCACTAGTTGAGAGTTTTTCCTTAATGCACGCTGGTGACTTCCAGCGTAGACTTTAACTTTTTATCCTTTTGCAAGCCAGTAGATGTTGTAGACGGAATTTCCCTCAGGGCCAGCTGTTTTGATGGAGGTATCAGCAACGTCAGAGTAAGTTGCGATTGATATTCTAGCAAGAGCGTCAGCATACTATTCATTGCCTGCAATACTTATGTGGGATTTGACTTTGTGTAAATGAATGGGCGATGGTGACTGTGGATTGCTTTGGCAATGGATTGGAGGACATCTCCCTGGATGTGGTGGCGGTGGAGGTTTGGGTGTGAGAGCTGCTTTTTAATTTGGTGCATTGAGGTTAGGCTAGTATCTCTGGCTAGATGGGAGTAGCCGTGAATGATTGCTGCTGCTACAGATGCTAGCTCTGCACGTGAGATTGTATTGATTATACCTACATTGGTATTGGTGATACCTATGTTGCTTGCACAGTTAGCACACCAAAATAGTCTCCCGCATTTTTGTCCGCTTGTTTGCTGGAAGGACCTGCCTGGTGGAAAACGGTCCATCAGCAGCAGCAGCGCTTTCAGGCCGCACCCTTGCAAAAATCAAGTGTAAACGCAGTCGGGGTAGTCACGTGTAGCCTTGATTTGGGATATTTTGTCGTTATTTGCAGCATCTCAATGCAAGACATGACAGTACACCGAGAATAAGAAAATAAGTTGCAAGCGACAACACTTTGTCTGGTGCAACACAACAATGGCCATCATGTATAACTAGCCTCCATTAAATTGAAGTATACACTGTACACTGAAGAAACATTTCAGTCTTGCTTTCAAGTGTATTGCACAGTATCTACAGCCATAATCTACAGCAGATCAAGGCAAATCCCTTGCACATGACAAACCTTCAGTACATCAGAATACTCCAGCGTGCCTAGTGCCTAGTAGGTTTCCTTTTGCCCTGATCCGGCTTGTTCCTACTAAGATTTAACATTGCTCCTCTTTTTGGCACCCACTATCCAGATTATAATGTTTGTAAGACGGCTACTCAACATTTGGCTCCTTCCTGGCCTTTGGGCGACGCATGAAACGGGCGAGCTGCGCCTCTGCATCCGTGCTGGAATGCTCCTTAGCGGCAGACTTCTCAAGTGCTCCCTGTCTGCTGCTCCCCTCCTCCTCCCCACCCACATCAGCGTGCCCGCTTTTACTGCCTGCCAAATAGCTGTCATCTCCCTGTGCACTTCTGCTGCCGGCCATGCCATTTTCTGTGTCTACCTCCCGTGCCTGCTCCTCTGCCGCTGCTGAGCTGCTAGTCGAGGGATGCTCTTGTGTACATGGGGCAGGTGCAGGAGTGCTTGGGAGGTGAGACTCATCCGCTGCTGCTGACCCTTGCAAATATTTTGTCTTGTTGTCGCCCTTTCTGCTGCCGCTGCTGTTGCCACTGCTGCTGTTCCTGCTATTGGTAACGCTGTTGCCACTGCTGCCGTTGCTGCTGCTGCTGCTGCTGCTGCTGCTGCTGTTGCGTGAAGGTGAGGCCAAAAGAGGGGCTGTGTAATTTGTTGAGGCCACATACATCTCTGCGTCATAGTAGCCCAATGAGCTCAGATTCCCCTCCTGCCACGCTTGCTGATCTTCGCCTCCAGTAGCAGGCCTGCTGCTGCTCCTGCTTCCCGCCATATGACAGTCGTAAAGCACAGGTTATACATCTGTGGAGCTTTACGTCTTGTGCCAGTTGGAGAAGCAAGGGTATACTGTACACTCAATGAAGCTTTGCTCATTGTGAGTGTGGCGTGTGCGTGTGCACACGTGTCTGTGTGTGCACCCACACGTAAGGTGTTACAATCAGGAGTGCTTTTTGGGGACCTGGGTTTGGCCGATTATAATACGCCTTTTATTTTAATGCTGTGGCCGTGCAATCAATGATGTTTGCTTGCTGTAACTCACAATCTGCAATTGTTAATGCTGGTATGATGATTGCATGTCTGATGTGACTTGCTGCAGCTGCAATTATACAATTCCTGTGTTCCAATTTTAGCACTTTGCATTTGAAGCTGAGAGAAAGGTTAAATCAATGGCAGGTTTAGCAGGCTTGATCTGCAAGGGTCTGCAAATTCGGCAACATCTAGTGCCTCAACTGCAGCAGTAGGAGCTGGTGTGTTTTATCTGCTTTTCAGCTTCAACGTTTGGCGTCGGCATTTGGCATGAATCAAAAATGGACACACATTCACATACACACCTGGTTTGCTCGCCTTGCACGCTGGCAGAGCTGTGAGAGTGCTGTGCTAAACGAAGTCTCTCACTACTGCTGCTGCCGTTGCTGCCTTTGCCATGGCTACTGCTCAAACAGTCATCTTCTGGAACTCTGGCGAGGTTGTGTGCCTGAGTGTCCTCCTCTTGCTCAGAATGCAAAGGCACCTGCCAAGGAGGCACGGCCGCACCAAACACGCCATCAGGCAAAGTGCCAGGTGGCAAGGGCTGCTTGCGCACAATTCTCCGGCCTCCAACATGCCTCTCCTGAGTAGACTGTTGCCGCTGCTGCTGCTGCTGCTGCTGCTGTGTCACTTCCGAAGGCCTGTCTGATCTTAAGCTGGGGGAGGCGTGCTGAGGCGTGCTGCTACTCCTGCCTGCTGCTGGTTTCGCCTGCTGGGGGAGGCGTGTTGCAGCTTGGAAAGGGGTGGATTTTGAGGGGCGGCCGGCTTGCGCATTGCTGTTCCGTCTCTCAACCCACATGCTGGCCACATCCTCGTCACTTGCAAACTGGTCAGCGAGACGTTTTCGTCGGCGAGCAGCACGATCCTGTGTGCCAGGTAGTTTTGCAACAGTTTCGTTGGTTGTTGATAGCTGGATACCTGTATAGCCACCTGCTACACAAATACAACTAACAGCAAGTGGCCCAAACACTTGTCACATGTTCGTAATGACATGCATCCAAATAACCCCAACGAAGGAAGCAAGGGGCCCCCCCCCTCACCTCCATGGACTCGTTATCCAACCGCTCCTCCTGATCCTGTTTGTCCCTGTCCTTTTGTGCATTGCTCCTGCTCTGGTGCCCCACCGCCAAGCCCTCGCCATCCTCCTTTTTGTTCAGGAACCAGTTGTTGCCAATCTCCTCCTCCCTAGCCTCTTCCTCGTTCAGGCTGCGCCTCAATCTAGGGTTACCTGCAAAAAAGAGCAGCGTCAGTACGCAAAACTGTAAGCGCACCACCATACAGTTCCTCAATCAATCTAAACTACCAAACAGTCCTCCTAGTAATCAAGGCAAGCCACTTACCCTGCACGCCGCCTGTGAATAAACGAGCGCCACCCGTACCTGCAGTGCTATTTGCCTCACGCACGCGTCGTGTCATCTCCTCTAGCTGTGCACGGGAGGCGGATGGGCCCCTGTCATTGTGCGCCTTGGACTTGGCATCCCACAAGTCGGTGACCAGCCCAACCTGGGACATATAATGCGGTCAAAAGCAACATCACTTTTCAAGGTTTTGGCACCTCATGTGAGAGCTGTGATTTGTGTACTGTTGGCATGACAGCAGCCCATGGCAAGTGCCTCGCTTAGATCTGTTTCTTTTATTGTGGTTCATGCAACATCATTTAGATCATGTACATAACTTTTGAGTGGTCTGGAAAAGTTCATCTTTGGAGTGCCTTGTAGTGTTGTGCAAAAAATGCTGAAAGCTGCAGGGGTGCACACCTTGGAGGCAGCCATGAATTGTAGCCACTCTTTACGGATCGCTCCCTCTAGCTCCATTGGGTTCTCTTGGGAGCTGCCCACCACCTGCGCCACACGTAGTCAACATGTACGCACACTTATCCTTGTGTGTATGTATGTATGTGTGTGTCAGTGTGCATGCTTTAAATCAGTATATTATAATACACATACAGACATAAATGAAGGCGTTTTTGTAAGGCCATCAAAGATACGTACACCATCAACACTGTTTGGTGAGTTGCTTGGGTGGGGAGCGTATCCATCACAGAGCGGGTAGGTTGTGCAATCCTCCCGTTGCCAAAAGTGCTCCACAGTTTTTGTTCCCAGTCCTGCATTACCTTGGCCACCAGGTCACTAGGGTCCACGTCACTCTCCTTTATTCCAGGCAGCTCCAGCTGGACAGCATCAAAGGCCAGGGCTGCTTGAAACCGCTGCAAACGAACCAGCAGTAACGAAAGGAGAGGTGTGTTCAGCTCTAAACCCTAAGCCAGATAGTAATAGCTGTATTGCTGCCTTGTCAAAGCCAACTAGCACCCTGCTTTCGTACCATATTTCTATCCCTCCCTCCCTCCCTCCCTCCCTCCCTCTCTCTCTCCTCTCTCTCTCTCTCTCTCTCTCTC
>Ga0307968_1001975_pt1 | contig 16928 bp, 22 predicted proteins | sample OrgLakmetagen650_FD_201834 | JGI IMG/M metagenome (GOLD analysis project Ga0307968, IMG submission 201834) | Saline water microbial communities from Organic Lake, Antarctica - #650 | ecosystem: Environmental > Aquatic > Non-marine Saline and Alkaline > Saline | place: Antarctica: Organic Lake... | reverse complement strand
TTCTAGCTTCTTTTTCTGGTGTCTTGTTCAGTCTGGCCTCTTTCTCTTCTTGAAGCTGGCTTTTTTATGCTATAGCTCAACTGCCCTCGCTGGCGGATATAGCTGTGTAACCCTTACCCCTTACCCCTCTTTCTCTATACACTTTCTTTTTTACATACATCTGTTTCATGTTTCCTCTAGCTACTGTTTCCAATGTTTGGCCAGGTGTGGTTTCAGACTTTTGCCAAACTTCCGCTGAGATGCCCTTTGAGGCATATATAGTGATGTAACCTTACCTTACCTTACCTAAGGGGCAGATCTTGTCGGTACGTGTTTGTTAAGTTTAATAAGGGGCAGATCTTGTTATGTATGTTTCATAAGGGGCAGATCTTGTCGGTACATGTTTGTTAAATTTCATAAGGGGCAGATCTTGTCGGTACGTGTTTGTTAAGTTTCATAAGGGCCAGATCTTGTCGGTACGTGTTTGTTAAGTTTCATAAGGGGCAGATCTTGTCGGTACGTGTTTGTTAAGTTTCTTTCAATGCTTGGTTGCTAAGTCAGAGCGTCCATTTCAGCCAACACTTTGCAATAGCCTAACTACATCGCAATGTAACAATTTGCAACATAGCAATACACCGATTTGCATTGAAAAAGGGAGCTTTGTCAAAAATTTGCCCAGCATCCCCCCCCTCGCTACTTTGGTACACGCACTGCAAGATTCCTTGTTCAATGGAAGAAAATATGAGTGCAACATTAGCAAAATTACGGTTTTATAATAGATTCCAATGACAAATACTCAATGTCGTTAGCAAAAGTTAGTATAAGGTTTACAAAGAAAGGCATTTTGTAAAAGTTAGTATACAACAGGGAACATTAGAATAGTCCTACAATAAACAATCATACTTTCTACGAAGCGCGGTTAAAGTTTGCATCTCGCTCTGCCATCACCTTCTGCCTAGCCATCTCGTCTTCTACTTGATCCAAATACACAACACCCATCACCTGCAATTGCGATATACAAGCATGTTGAGTCAATACAGTTTTATGCTCATGTCATAAGGTTCAGGACAAATCCCGAGCCGAGAGCCTTGGGTGAGGGATTATTTTTGGGGTCAGAAAAATTTGTATGACTAATCTTCTGCTTTCACGCCCATCACCTGCAATCGTAGTGGTACAAGTTATTTTCTTGTTACTAATGCACCAGGAAAAGTAATGGGCGTCATGCCTAAAAACTGGTCAGGACCCCCCTGACCCACCCACCCACCCCTAGACCCCCCGTGCAGTAACCCTACATGGACAAAAAGGATACCAATCTGCTCCTTTTTCAAATAGGCATCCATCTGCATACTCATCAAGACCTGAAATTGAAGCGTTGCAGAGTTATGGGGGGAAAATTGAGATACGGACGCCCATGCACACGTGGCCTACCAGGCACCCATAACTGGCTTGCACAGTCCAACATTGTTTCCATTTCTTCAGAATTCCACTGACTATCTCATGCTGACACAATCCTGTAAGTTTGGGGTAAATTGCTGCTTCATTGGCTTGACTCACCCCACGGCTTGCACCCGAGCGCGCGTGCCTCTGACTTGGACATGTCCACAAACCCCCCCCTCAACCCAATTCGCTCAAAAAGGGTGCCAATCGACTGGGCTTGAGCTGAGGACTCCGCAAATATATTTAAAATAATGTAGGAGTGTCCAAGTAAAATTCTGTTGGGGGGGTCCCAAAAGCTGAAAACCGGTAAAAATTGCCCTCGACACCCCCCCCCCCCTCTTGGATCGGACTCATTTATATATCAATCGATAGCTTTTGATCTCAGGATTCCAAAGACGTAGTTATTAATCCCATTGACCCATGACGTCCAAAAGTTGTGCTTTCTGCAGCCTCCTGACTGCACCCTATTTACTGCGAACTTGCAAAACTTTTATAAGGGGTTCACTGTGTCGCCCCCCCCCTCTCCAGCATTCTCCCCCACTTCACTGGGGCTGCTGCTAGACTGCTGCTGAACTCAAAATGCCTGCCTGCTGCATGCAGGTAGGCATGCATGCTGCATAGGGATGCTGCATAGGAATGCCTGCATGGTGCATGCACGCAGGCTTGCTCCTCCCAGAGTTGAAGTTCTGCCCACGCAAATTCCCCCCCCGGAGGGCCTCCACCCCCTACGAAATCTGTGCATGGGTCTGCCCACTGTGTGTGCTTCTGACAGGGGCAGCTATCAGGAGGGGTTCGCTCGCCCAGGCCTCAGCCAAGCGGTCACTGGCTTTGCTTATACAACTGTCTGGCCACAGGGGTTATGTATTTACCCCTTGAAATGACAGGGGTCCACAGGAGGGCCCAGGAGCTACCGCAATACAAATTATTAACTAGCAAGACGCCAAAACGATCATTACTCGCAAAACAACCAGTATCAGTAGGTACCAGAGGTTTTTGAATTATTTGTGGCTGGCCAAGACCAGTCAGCAGCCGATCAGCCAAGCAACCTGGCAGGAGGTCGCCATTTTGTAAGCATGATTGTAACAATAGGGAGACCAGTTTGTAACAATAGTTTGTAACAATAGGGATAGTTTGTAACAATAGTTTTTAACAATAGGGATAGTTGTAGGGTGTAAAAATAGGGATAGTTTGTAACAGTAGTTTGTAACAACAGGGATAGTTTGTAACAATAGTTTGTAACAATAGGGATAGTTTGTAGGGTGTAACAATAGGGATAGTCTGTAACAATAGTTTGTAACAATAGGGAGACCAGTTTGCTGCATCACTGTGCAGTTCTATGTGTGTGTATGCAATCTTGAGGAACCGAAATGGACAAGGTGCACGTGAAGTGCTCCATCTTAATTCACTAGCACGAAATCCAAAACAGCTTGCGGCTTGTAAATGGTGCCAAACAAAGCGGTGCCAAACAAAACGGTGCCAAACAAAACGGTGCAAACAAAAGGCTCTGCATACAGGCTGTCACATCAGCGTCTGCCGTTTGTGTCGCCATTCGTCATCTGCTGGCTTGCGGCTTGTAAATGGTGTCAAAAAGCACTTGTGCTCCAGTACGCATCTTTCAAAACAGCTCCTCTTGCAGTGTTGGTCGAAGCCGCCTGGAGCACTCACCAAAGCGTGATGCACATCGATGTGCATACCAGAACATCCAGACACGTTACGCACCTTGAAGTTATCATCCACTACCACAGCAGCCCTTGTGTTCTTCTGCTTCATGGCAGTAATGGCCTGCTGCAGAGGCAGCGTGCGCCTGACGTACATGCTGGTGGTGATGCCCATCACTCGCTCCACTGCAAACACACAAAGACAAGATTCAGGGTGAGGAAATTGTGTGCTCAGCGTGCGCCTGACGTACATGCTGGCGGTGCTGCCCACCACACGCTCCACTGCAAACACACAAACACGAAATTCAGGGTGAGGAAATTGTGTGCTCAGCGTGCGCCTTGTGTACATGCTGGCGGTGCTGCCCAGCACACACTCCACTGCAGACATGCTCCATAGCAAAAACACACGGAAAAAAAGCACAAGGGACTGGCACCCGAAGGTCATAAAAGGACATGTGAATAAGTGTAAAAGTCTATAGGTGGGCAACGTCTCAGGGATTTGGCGACAGCTTTACAATGTGTGGGAATCAATGTGATGACTTTTTTCATCTGCAAATGTTTGTGTGCATGGGGATGTTCTCCCTTGGCTGGTGGTCCTACATGGAATAGGTGTAGGGTTGGCCAAAACCATATACAAACGGTTTATACACGGTATTTTCGGCAGGGAAATCACCAGGCATGCGGTAATATGCGGTGTATACATACGGTTCTGGCCTTCCCTAAATAGGTGCAATCCAGCCCTATACATCTGAAAATTGGTCATTATACAATAATCAGACAGACACACGATATAGCCAAGGCAGACAAACGCATGGATTGCAGACCACAGCACCAGAGGGTTACAAATCAAAAAAGAGGCAGAAGTGCAGCGGCTACACATGCAAACATTTCACTGCTGGAAATGTTCACCGTATCACTGCTAGAAATGCCCATCCTATCACTGCTAGAAATGTCCATCCTATCACTGCTAGAAATGTTCATTGAATCACTGCTAGAAATGTCCATCGTATCACTGTTCAAAATGTTCATTGTATCACTACTAAAATTGCTCAATGTTACGCGCTGCACTGACCTGTGGTCCCGACGTTTTTTGTTACGCGCTATACTGACCTGTGTTCCTGACGTTTTTTGTTACGCGCTGCACTGACCTGTGTTCCCAACGTTTTTTGCCGCGCTCTGCTGTGCCACTAGCTGCTCTGCTGCCGCCGCACCCCAGAACTATACAGACCTGTGTTCCCGACGTTTTTTGTTACGCGCTGCACTGACCTGTGTTCCCAACGTTTTTTGCCGCACTCTGCTGTGCCACTAGCTGCTCTGCTGCCGCTGCACCCCAGAACAACGCCTTCTCCTTAAGGTACATTTCTACAAGGTACTTCTCCAGGCGTGAGCTGAACACACCCTGTGGGGGGCCGAGACAAGCAAGACAGGAACTTTGTGAAGGCAAGGCAATGCAGGACACCCTGTGGGGGGCCGAGACAAGCAAGACAGAAACTTTGTAATGGCAAGGCAATGCAGGACACCCTGTGGGGGGCCGAGACAAGCAAGACAGAAACTTTGTGAAGGCAAGGCAATGCAGGACACCCTGTGGGGGGCCGAGACAAGCAAGACAGAAACTTTGTAAAGGCAAGGCAATGCAGGACACCCTGTAGAGGCCGAGACAAGCAAGAAAGAAATTCTGTAAAGGCAAGACAGGACAATACAGGACACCCTGTGGAGGCCGAGACAAGCAAGACAGGAACTTGGTATAGGCAAGGCAGGACAGACAATACAGGCAGGACAGTACAGGGTTGGTACGAGGGAGAAGCGATGAAGGCAAGCATGTGACATGCCAATTATAGTGTGTGACATTGGCATGGCGCACACATTGAACACACACATTGAAAACACATTGAACACACATTGGCATAGCACAGCGTGTGACATTGGCATGGCACACACATTGAGGGAGTGTAAAGAAAGAGGTGCCTGTATTCGAAATCCAAACAACTAAAGGACAAAGAAAGTGGGAGCACACAGTTAAGAAAAGAGGCCCATTCTGCGGATTAGTCGCACATGATTCTTACAATCGGATCTTTTTCCGTAGGAACCACCTTTCTACACAGCGCTTTGCAGCAATGCACTGAGGTCAGTGAAGCAATTGAATGGATCTTCACAGGCCAGACATAATTCAAATCCTTGTTGAGGCCTACCTCGAGCACACAAATAACAAGTATTATCCAGTCCTATCTGCAGCACACAGGTCCCACCCAATCCTACCTCTAAGTAGTCTGTTACCAAGGAAGACATACCGATAGCTGCCAGCAAAGGCAACAGCAGCCCCGTGTCCCTGTGCGAATGTGTGCATGGATATGCGTGTGTTGTGTGTGTTGTGTACGTGACTGTGCATGTCTGCACACCGTTGCATGCGTGTGTATGTGCCTGCATATGCGTATGCATGTGTGTATGTGTGTATGTGTTTGTGTATGTGTGTCTGCACACCTTTGCGTGCACGCGTAATGCCTGCATATGCGTATGCATGTGTGCATGTGTGTATGTGTATGTGTGTGCGTCTGCACACTGTTGCGTGCATGTGTATGTGCCTGCATATATGTATGCGTGTGTATGTGTGTGTGTGTGTATGCGTATGTGTGTGTCTGCACACCGTTGCGTGCACGCTTAAATGCCTGCATATGCGTATGCGTGTGTGCATGTGTGTATGTGTATGTGTATGTGTGTCTGCACACCGTTGCGTTCACGCGTAAATGCCTGCATATGCATATGCGTGTGTGTATGTGTGTATGTGTATGTGTGTATGTGTATGTGTGTGCGTCTGCACACTGTTGCGTGCATGTGTATGTGCCTGCATATATGTATGCGTGTGTGTGTGTATGTGCATGTGTATGTGTGTGTGTCTGCACACCGTTGCGTGCACGCGTATATGCCTGCATATGCGTATGTGTTTGTCTGCACAAGATTGCTTTTAGGTGTGTATTCCTGTGTGTGCACATGTGTGTGTTTGCAAACGGTTGTATGTTTGTATGTGTGTATGTGTGTATGTGTGTGTTTGCAAACGGCTGTGTATGCGTACCGTGTGATCTCAACCATGAGGGCCATTGCTGTGAGAGGCGCCCGGCAAGAGGCGCCCAGAACTGCCGCTGCTCCCACTACAACGTAGCTGGTGGTGTCCACCACGCCTGCATGTGGGATAGCATGTAGGGTGCACAAAAAAAGTGGCTATGTGAAAGCAGGTGCACATGGGATAGCATGTAGGGTGCACAAAAAAAGTGGCTATGTGAAAGCAGAGCTGAAGGGGGAAGTCAGAGGGACAACTGCCGCTGCTACTCCCACCACAACGTAGCTGGTGGTGTCCGCCGCACCTTGATGCAAAGTAGCAAATTGAAGCTAGAACGAGCACACGGTCAATCGGCATTTTGTCTAAAGGTTGGCAGTTTGCTGATTTGCGCAGCGACGTTGAGGGTGGGGTGAACGGCTGCGACGTCTGCTCCCCTCTGTTCGAGCAGATGTTCAATCCTTACCTACCCAATCAGAAACGTTCATGCACATGCACGTCCAATACGCACCTGTGTTGAAAACCACAAGGTTGCCCATGATGTCTCCCACTAGAGCACCCAAAAACAGAGAGGGGGCAAATAGACCTCCCACAAGCCCGCCTCCCAGACACACGCTGGTGGCAGCTATCTTGGCAAAGAGCAGCGAGCCCAGGGCGCCCACAGACATTTCGGTGGAGTTACGAAAGATGTCTTCCAGGTTGACGTAACCGTATTGGACCTGCAAGGTGTGGTTTGGTGCCACGAGGATGTAGCAGGGTATGGCTTGGTGTACGAGCGTGTGTGTATGTGTGTGTGCGTGTGTGCTGGACCTGCAAGGTGTGGTTTGGTGCCACGAGAATGTAGCAGGGTATGGCTTGGTTGTACGAGCGTATGTGTATGTGTGTGTGTGTGTGCGCGTGTGTGCTGGACCTGCAAAGTGTGGTTTGGTGCCACGAGGATGTAGCAGGGTATGGCTTGGTGTACGAGCGTGTGTGTATGTGTGCCTGTGTGTGTGCGTGTGTGTACGTGTGTGCGTGTGTGTACGCGTGTGCGTGAGTGTACAAGCGTGTGTGTGTACGTGTGTGTGCGTGTGTGTATGTGTGTGTGTCAAGCACAGGGGGGGCGCTTGCATTACGAAATCAGGGATAAGATCATCATTGGCGATATATGCACACGCAGCAACATTGATAGACAATAACATGCTGCTGCAATCCCAGCCGCCCCCTAACGTAGCCCCTCATATGACCTTACAGCTGTGCAAGGCTCTTAAATCCTACCACCTGACCACCCATAGGCACACACACAATGCACTTATACTCCACACACACATAGACACACGCAACCACGCACACACCTGCGGGTATTTCAGTGCAATGATGCCGCACACCCATAGGCGCACACACACACACAATACACTTACACTCTACACATACATAGACACACACACATACACACGCACACACCTGCGGGTACTCCAGTGCAATGATGCCACACACCCATAGGCACACACAATACACTTACACTCTACACATACATAGACACACACATACACACATACACACGCACACACCTGCGAGTACTCCAGTGCAATGATGCCACACACCCATAGGCGCACACACACAATACGCTTACACTCTACACATACATAGACACCGACGCACACACCTGCGGGTATTCCAGTGCAATGATGCCACACAGAGCTCCCCCCAAAGGCGCTGACACAAATCTGGGCAGAGGCCGCATTGTGGTCTCAGCAATACGCACCCCCTCGTACAACAGCACAGCTGCCCCCGCACAACCGACGCCCAGTGCACCAAACTACGCGGCACAGTTTGTGTGGGTGCATGCGTGTTTGTGTGCATGTGTTTTCCTTGTACAGCAGCACCAGTGCACCAAACTGTACTGGTAAGTTTGAGCAGGTGTACGTGTGTTTGTGGGCATGCGCTTCTTGTCGTGCAGCAGCACAGACGCACCAGTGCACAAAACTGTACTGGTAGGTTTGAGCAGGTGTACGTGTGTTTGTGGGCATGCGCTTTTTGTCGTGCAGCAGCACAGCCGCTTCAGCACAACAGATGCCCAGAGCACCAAGCTGTTCAAGCAGGTGTGAGTGTGTGTACATGTGTACATGTGTGTGTATGTGTGTGTGTATGTGTTGTGTGTGCTTGTGTGTGTATTTGTTCGCATATTGTCAGTGTTGAGACTAATTAAGGCAACTTTCACAAGTTCACCAGGTGTATAGCGTTGAAACTGTTTGGTGTGCCCAGCTATACAATAGGGGTGTGTGGGGTTGGCCAGAACCTGGATATATACACCGTATACGACCGTATATTTGGTGCTTTCCCTGCCGAAAATACCGTATAAGCATCGTATATACAAATGGTTCCGGCCAACCCTAGTAATAAAGCATGACCTCACAGCCCGGACCCTTATTGCTCTAACCCCCAAGGCTAACCCTGTCCCTAAACCCTAAGGATCGAAATCTGCTGGCACTAATAACGACACCACGCCACCACTCCACCAGATAAATAGGGTTGGCCAGAACTATATATATACGGTGCACATACGGTATTTTTGGCAGTGAAATCACCAAATATACGGTCATATACGGTGTATATATACGGTTCTGGCCAACCCTACAGATAAACGGTCCAGCTGGTTAGGGATGCACAAAGCCAGCCAGCCAGCTCCCCACCTAAATTCCAACTCACTGTACAATTTTTGGTGCCCGAGGTAAGGAGCATGTTGATAAAACAAATAAGGAGTTTGTCGGGAAAAACAGGGGTACAACGTAGGGAATTAGGTAGGGGGATAGGTAGGGGGGTAGGTAGTGGATTAGGTAGGGGATTAGGTAGGGGATAGGTAGGCCTTGCTCAGGAAGAACAAGAAGTGTAGTGCCATCACAAAGTACTCACCTGTAATACGTCCCAGATCACCTGTACTACTACACTACAACAAAGCACTCACCTGTACTACGTCCCAGATCACCTAACCATTATTACACTACAACAAAACACCCTCCTGTACTACGTCCCAGATCACCTGTACTACTACACTGCAACAAAGCACCCTCCTGTACTACGTTCCAGATCACCTAACCACTACTACACTACAACAAAGCACTCACCTGTACTACGTCCCAGATCACTTAACCACTACTACACTACAACAAAGCACTCACCTGTACTACGTTCCAGATCACCTAGCCACTACTACACTACAACAAAGCACTCACCTGTACTACCTCCCAAAGCACACACCTGCAACAAAGCACTCACCTGTACTACGTCCCAGATCAGGGATTTGTTGACGGAGAAGTAAGGGATGCGGCCCACCAAGTGGCTTGCTGCACCTTGCAGGCCCAGCACTTGCCCTTGGTTTCGCAGCACGTTTTCCACACCTGCTGCTACCTGTTAGTGTGTGTGTGTGTGTTAATGTGTGTGCATGTGTGTGCGTATGTGTGTGTGCGCGTGTGTGTGTGTGCGTGTGCGTGCACGTGCTTGCAAGGTTGCGTGGTCGCCTATTTACTGCAACGGTAGCAGGTCTGAATACCCTGTAAAACTGTGCATGCTACTAGGTTTCCACATCTGCGGCTATTTTTGAGCGTGCATGTCCTGGTGGGCTTCAAACTGCATCTGTGTGTCTGTCTGGTTTGCACGATTGTGCACGATGTCAGGGATCTGGCCACTGAGGATTTCACTATAGTAGACAAAAGACAAAACTGCGTGCATGGTCGTCAAGAGCAGGAGGTGTCTGGATGCTGCAGGCAGCCTCTGATACACGCCCTATATGTTGTGATATATATTTTTATACGACAGAGTGAAAGAGTGGGAGGAAACCGTAGGTGCCTGTGCCTTACAACGGCACAACGGTAAGCACTGGCAGCGGCCTCTATTCCTGTGACCTGCAAGTCATAAACTGTTTTCAGGCTCAATAACCAGGCACTGAAAGCCACTCCCCACATTAACTAGGCAAAAGGAGCCACTTTGGTATTGGGTTCCGTGAACTCCTCCACCACAAAGAATAAGGAAAAGACCAATGGGGATCAGGAGGGTTGCAGGCTCGATCTGAAACCGGCTCCTGATGAGAGTTGATTTTAGTACTTGATTATTGTAGTACTTATTATTGTAGTACTTTATTACTGTAGTAGTGATATAACAAGTAAGCGATACGGACGTCACTATGCGCCGTGTTCAGAGCAAGCTGGCAGGGCCTTTTTGTTTGCTGTGGCCTTTTTTGGTTGCTATGGCAAAGGGGGTTTACGATACCGGTACCGGACTGGCTCAGTATACTTTATTTTTGTGGAAAGCAATTTTACTGCCTGCTAGTTTTGTTTGTTTGTTTTTAGCAAGCTGGCCTCCTTTGACAGCAGTAGAAGGGGGAGAGAGATGCATATGTATATAAGGATTGAGAGAGAGACAGACAGACAGAGAGAGAGAGAGAGAGAGAGAGAGAGAGAGAGAGAGAGAGAGAGAGAGAGAGAGAGAGAGAGAGAGAGACAGAGAGAGCAAGGATGAACAAAAAGTGTGCACTCAATGTTCAGCACGTACCGCAGTGGCAACAAAAACTGTCGAAGTGGACAGCCTGTCCAACCCCATTCGACTGCTCTTCAGCACAAACTCAATGGCAAACAGAGCTCCCGCGACAGGAGCGTCGAAAGCAGCCGTCACACCTGTGTGCAGTGTGAGCAAGCAGTGGTGGGTGTGCCTGTGCCAAAAAGTGAACGAGTATGCCTGCAACGAGTGCGTCTGAGTCAGCCGTCACACCTGTGCGCATTGTATGAGCAAGCTGCATGTGACACTTCTGTAATAAAAGGGGTGACGTTAAGATTTGTGCTGGCACACATGTGATGTCCTTACTTCTTGGAAGCAGAACTGTGTGCGTTAGTAAACAAGGGCCGCGACAGGAGTGTCATACGTAGCTTTTGTTTTCTCGTGCCGTTCAGTGAACGAGCGTATGTAAACAAAGGCCGAAACAGGAGTGTCATACGCAGCTTTTGTTTTCTCGTGCCACTCAGTGCACGAGCGTATGTAAACAAGGACCGCAACAGGAGTGTCATACGCAGCTTTTATTTACTCGTGCCATTTAGTGAACGAACGAGTGTATGTACACAATGACCGCAACAGGAGTGTCATACGCAGCTGTCATATTTGTCTGCGATGTGCGCATGGAAATTTGATTCATATACAATATGACAGTGCACATGTGCGTGCATGTAGCATGCGTAAATTTGAACACAAGGGCCGTGACAGGAGCATTTAAGAAAGCCACACCTGTCCGTTATGCGTGCATAGCTTGGCTTACACTAATGCACTATGTGCACCCCATGTGAGTGCGTGTGAGCGCGTGTATGCATGCATGTGTGTCTGTGCACTGTCCGTTATGCGTGCATAATATAGCACACATGACTGCACAATGTGCACCCCATGTGAGCGTGTGTATGCATGCATGTGTGTCTGTGCACTGTCCGTTATGCGTGCATAAATAAGCACACACGACTGCACAATGCGCACCCCATGTGAGTGTGTGTGAGCGTGTGTATGCATGCATGTGTGTCTGTGCACTGTCCGCTATGCGTGCATAATTTAGCACACACGACTGCACAATGTGCACTCCATGTGAGTGCGTGTGAGCGCGTGTATGCATGCATGTGTGTCTGTGCACTGTCCGTTATGCGTGCATAATTTAGCACACACGACTGCACAATGTGCACCCCATGTGAGTGCGTGTGAGCGCGTGTATGCATGCATGTGTGTCTGTGCACAGAGTGCTACCGCCATGATGCATCGCAGCTGTTGACATAACCGTAACATAACATTGAAGTAACCAAGCAAACCCCCTTTCTTATGTTTTCTGTGTTTGCAGCAAGCAGAGAGACAACACGCAACCGCGTGCCTTACATAGGGTTGGTCATAATCAAATATACACAGTGTATATACGGTATGTTTGGCAGGGAAATCACCAAATATATGGTCATATATAGTGCATACATACGGTTCTTGACAACCCTAGCCACACAGCTAAGTGCTACAACAACCCGTGCTGTGCAGCTGCACTTGCAGAAGGGACACAGTTATTCTGCTTCCAAGGAGTAAGGACATCAGCTACATGTTCCCAAGCTCGTGTCTCAACCTCACCCTTATCATTTGTTTGTTCATTCCTACACCCCCCACCTGCAGCTGCACCCGCAGCGATGAGCATCCGCTGCTGTGACTTGCTCAAATTCATAGGTGCAAGGACAGCGGCTGTGTTCGCACCGAGCTCCACGCTGGGAGCCTCAGGGCCTAAGGACGCCCCACTTCCGAGGGTAACAGCACTGGCAAGGGCTTTACGAAACACCTGCAAGAGTATAAAAAGGAGTAAGAAGGCACATGTGTCAGGTGTTTTTAGGCACCCCCACTTCCAAGGGTGACAGCACTGGCAGGGGCTTTTCAGAACGCCTGCAAGAGCATAAAGAGGAGTAACAAGGTGCATGTGTCAGGTGTTTTGAGGCACCCCCACTTCCAAGGGTGATAGCACTGGCAGGGGCTTTTCAAAACGCCTGCAAGAGCATAAAGAGGAGTAACAAGGAGCATGTGTCTGGTGTTCTAAGGCACCCCCGTTTTCAAGGGTGACAGCACTGGCAAGGGCTTTTCACAACGCCTGCAAGAGTATAAAGAGGAGTAACAAGGTGCATGTGTCAGGTGTTTAAAGGCACCCCCATTTTCAAGGGCGAAGCACTGGCAAGGGCTTTTCAAAACGCCTGCAAGCGTATAAAGAGGAGTGACAAGGTGCATGTGTCGGGTGATTTAAGGCACCCCCATTTTCAAGGGTGACAGCACTGGCAAGGGCTTTTCACAACGCCTGCAAGCGTATATAAAGGAGTAACAAGGTGTATGTGTCATGTGTTATGGTTGGCACCCCCCTGCTCCCAAGGATGGCCGTACTAGCGTGGGCTTTGTCGAAATTCCTGCAAAATTGATGACAAGATACACCTTGCAGGCCTACTCCAGAACCTATGAGCGTTTTGAGGCACCCCAACTGGCTACGGGTGACGCCACTGTTTTCTCAAAGCTGTTTTCCCAAAGCTGTTTTCTCCAAGCTGCTTAGTCAACAGCACTAACTTTTCCAACCAAAGATTAACACAGAAAGGTACTAGCGCAACATTCCAAGCAGCAACCAAAATCATTAAAAAGATACTGTTGGAATTTGCTACATTCAACCTCACAAATGGGGTCAAGGGTTTCAGGAATTCATCAGTTTCAATGTAACAGGGCCTCGGTTTAAAGGCACAGGCATTGCGGAGCTGGTCAGTGTCCGAGCATCAAAAACAGCTGCAAAAAAACTCGTACCAACATATAAACGGGGCATATACTGTACGAATAATGGCACAAGTACCAATTGTAAGCAAGTTGGCACTCATTTGGTACAGTCAAGACTGGCCAATGTAAGACAAATAACCCTATGGGTTGGCCACTGGCCAAAACCACATATGTGCGGTGTATTAACAGTAATTTTTGCAGAGGCTTCATCAAATACACAGGCATATATGGTATACAACTACGCTTCTGGCCGACCCTACAAATAATGCAATTGCCAAGCTGGTTATGCTCTGACTCGAGGAGTTGCGGTTCCAGTCTTTAACACTGCCAAAATTGAAGCACGGTCTACCTTTCCCAGTGTATACAAGCGTACGCCAATCCGTTGAGACATTCCAAGCAATCGATACATAAAGCGGTGCATCTGAGAAAGGCACCTCCTTGCTGCGATCCAAAGTACCATCCTCTACAACTCGACCCCAATACCTAGGAAAAGTCCATTCACACACTCACCGGTGCATACGAGTAGGGCACCTCCTTGTTACGTTCTGACGCATCGTCTTCCACTCCCTCCACAGCCCTTGTGAGGCCCTTCAGGGGGGGGCTGAAGCCTTTGGATTGCAAGGCTGCTACGATTACACCTGCGTGGTCGGTCGGGCATGTGCGTGAATTATACAGGGTGGGGATTCAGCACAAATTCATCTCAGCCAGAGGAGCATCACTGCGGGCTCTAAGAAATAAATGGAGAGGAGGGTAGGGCTATTTCACTGAGATGATGCCACTGTCCCTTGCATACATTGACAACATGTTTGTGAGTAGGGGACTCCCAACACATGCAGCCACACTCGTAAAACACTTGTGTGACATACAGAAGACATGTTTTCTTACAATACTAGAGGGAAGCACGCATACCGCTACACTTACGGACATCATGTATGACCAGAAGTTTGGAACTTTCTGATGCTCATGACCCACGAAAAATGTGTAGAGCTGGCCAGAACTAATTGTATACGGTGTAAACACGGTGCTTTTTGCAGGGATTACATCAAATATACGGTCCTATACGGTGTATATATATGGCTCTGGCCAACCCTACAAATGTGCGCACCTGCACCAATAGGCATGATGCAGCGAAAGGGCACCGACAGATCCCCGAGCTGGAAGCCAGAAGCCCTGCCTCCTCCAATGTGGAACTCTTTGGCAAAGATGTCAGGCAGGTCGTGGAAGAATTGGATGGACACGTCAAAGGCAAATACGCTGGCGGCCACGGTTGCGCCCACGAGCACGGCAGTCGAGATGGTGGTGGCCTGCGTGTGTGTGTGTGTGTGTTGCGCGTGACGCGTGCGTTGTGTGTCAAGGCAAATACGCTGGCGGCCACGGTTGCGCCCACGAGCACGGCAGTCGAGATGGTGGTGGCCTGCGTGTGTGTGTGTGTGTGTGTGTGTGTGTTGCGCGTGCGTTGTGTGTCAAGGCAAATACGCTGGCGGCCACGGTTGCGCCCACGAGCACGGCAGTTGAGATGGTGGTGGCCTGCGTGTGATTTGTGTGCAAAGGCGGATACAGTGTGTTGTGTGTTGTGAATGACATGTGTGCCTTGCGCGTGTTGTGTGTATGGTGTTATGGTGTTACATGAAGGGGGCAGTGTACCTATAAATTTTGAGAGGGGAATGTACAATTCCATTCGTGAAAGGCTAGTATCGAGTCTTTGTGCAAGTATTGAGTGTGAGAAGGTGAGAGTGGCAAACAAGGTACTTAAATGGTACAGGTGACTGAGCTCCTTGCACTCTAAAAGGGGAGCGTGCATCACCAGGCATCACTATGCATCACTATGCATCACCATGCATCACCATGCATCACTATGCATCACCATGCATCACCATGCATCACTATGCATCACTATGCATCACCATGCATCACTATGCATCACTATGCATCACCATGCATCACCATGCATCACTATGCATCACCATGCATCACCATGCATCACCATGCATGACCATGCATGACCATGCATCACTATGCATCACCAGGCATCACCAGGCACCACCATGCATCACCATGCATGACCATGCATCACCATGCATGATCATGCATGACCATGCATCACTATGCATCACCATGCATCACCAGGCATCACTATGCATCACCATGCATCACCATGCATCACCAGGCATCACCAGGCATCACACTGCATCACCATGCATCACCATGCATCACCATGCATCACTATGCATCACCAGGCATCACCATGCATCACCATGCATCACCAGGCATCACCAGGCATCACACTGCATCACCATGCATCACCATGCATGACCATGTATCACCATGCATCACTATGCATCACCATGCATCACTATGCATCACCATGCATCACCATGCATCACCATGCATCACCATGCATCACCATGCATCACCATGCATCACCATGTATCACTATGTATCACTATGCATCACCATGCATCACCATGCATCACCAGGCATCACCAGGCACCACCATGCATCACCAGGCATCACTATGCATCACCATGCATCATCGGCACGTGTGATTACAGCAAGTGCTTGTATTGTTCTGCGCAGCACTCCTTGTCGCCTTGCTGTCCAGTACACCAACAACCAAACGTGCCTTGCTGTCCGATACATCAACAATCAAACGTGCCTGGCTGTCCAATACACCAACAATCAAACGCGCCTTGCTGTCCAGTACACCAACAATCAAACGTACCTTGCTGTCCAATACACCAACAAATAAACGTGCCTTGCTGTCCAGTAAAGCAACAATCAAACGTGCCTTGCTGTCCAGTACACCAACACTTCAACATGCCTTGCTGTCCAATACACCAACAATCAAACGCGCCTTGCTGTCCAATACACCAACAATCAAACGTGCCTTGCTGTCCAGTACACCAACACTTCAACGTGCCTTGCTGTCCAATACACCAACAATAAAACGCGCATTGCTGTCCAATACACCAACAATCAAACGTGCCTTGCTGTCCAGTACACCAACACTTCAACGTGCGCCTGGTCTGCTCCATTCCCCCCATAAGCTCCTGCGTGTCTGACGTCCTGATGTCTCGTAGCCAATACTTAAATCAATACCCTTTGATACTCAGATCGGTCTCCTTTAAAACGTGTTCAGGATCAAGATTCCTAGTTCAAGCAAGGCAAACCCAAACAAACCAGTCTGTTGGCACGACCCCTCTCAGACGCCTAACACAGGATCCCTACGATGCTGATACCATCTGATACGCAGCGTATTTTGTCTTAGGGCCTACCCTCTCATGTTAACCACCACAGACTAGTTCCAGATTGCGCTCTCTCTCTCTCTCTCACTCTCTCTCTCTCACTCTCTCTCTCTCTCTCTCTCTCTCTCTCTCTCTCTCTCTCTCTCTCTCACACACACACACACACACACACACATGTCGCAGACACCCATAACTGCTACCTCACACACATGCCCTCAAACCTACTCTGAAACTCTTAATCATCATCTGAATAAACAAGCTGAGCCCCAACGGTGCTCTATA
>Ga0307968_1001971_pt1:7500-16949 | contig 16949 bp, 14 predicted proteins | sample OrgLakmetagen650_FD_201834 | JGI IMG/M metagenome (GOLD analysis project Ga0307968, IMG submission 201834) | Saline water microbial communities from Organic Lake, Antarctica - #650 | ecosystem: Environmental > Aquatic > Non-marine Saline and Alkaline > Saline | place: Antarctica... | reverse complement strand
TGCCAATCATGTCAGCCTTGCGTGTGCTGTGCATTGAAAGTCAGGAAGGGTACAATCCTTATATTTTTGCCAATCATGTCAGCCTTGCGTGTGCTGTGCATTGAAAGTCAGGAAGGGTACAATCCTTATATTTTTGCCAATCATGTCAGCCTTGCGTGTGCTGTGCATTGAAAGTCAGGAAGGGTACAATCCTTGTATTTTTGCCAATCATGCCTTGCGTGTGCTGTAAATTGAAAGTCAAGGGGTGTATAATCGTTTCTTTTGCCGGACATGTCAGCATTACTTATGCTTTGAATTGAAGTTGAAGGGGACGCAACCATATTGCTGCAACAGAGAAAACCTGAAAAGTCCTAAATTTTTTGTGGAATGACACACATCCACACACATTTACACACATCCACACACATCCACATATCCACGCGTACCAAGTAGAGGTGCATGCGTGATCCAGTCCAGCCGAGCCCCCAGAGTGAAATGTAGGGATGGGGGCAACACGGAGGCAGGGAAGGCCCTCACTGTATGTGTGTGTATGCGTATATGTGTGTGTTCAATGCTTGCACTTGACTGTGGGTTATTGCCAAATATAAAACAAAAATGTAGCCCACAACAGAGCCCGACATGGCAGCACAAGTTCAGGACCGTCGACCAAGCCTGAGTCAGCTACTCTGCACCCCCGCGGACAACAATGCGCAAACAAAAAGTGGCCACAATCTTAGAGGGCTCACTCAACTTTTCTGCTGTTCTCCTAATGCTGAATGCCCCGGACCAAACATTGAACCGTGCACTTCTGGAATGTCCATGCCAGACGTGCTGTTCCTAGTACTCCCCACCACCTCTCATCAGGAGCCAGTTTTTTGCACGCAACCCACTTACTCACCATCTGATCATTCCCTCATCATCTAATCAAGGCATATGGCTCTCATTTTCAAAGTAGGTCTTCGGCATGTGTGTGGGATGAAATATATATTTTTCTGTGTATATTTCCATCTTTTCAGACCTCAGTAGAAAGTGTCTCAAGATACAAAAACTCTACACATTTCAAGTAAGTCAACAGGGAGGGGGGAGCAGTGGTTACTTTGAAAATGCACCTCTTCAGGGTACAAATAATCAGAGGTTGCAAGCAGGAGGAACAGTCATGCTACAATATAACACCATAGAGTTTGACCTTGTTTTGCTGTAGTTAGCTAGAATTGTATGATGGTGCTCGAATTTTGCCCAGTGTTTCAGAAGCAAGGCAGCAACAAATCAAAATATCATGTGGCAGCACATGTAAGCCATGTGTCAGATGGTCATGATATAAGCATGTTTTTAAACTGATCACCAAGTGGTGTCACACATGCTTTTGTTCTGATGCAGTTCTGGTGAGCAGAGACGAATATTTCAAATTGCTTTCTGTAGTACAATGAACGGGAAAGAAAGCACTGCTGCAGGCAACTGACACAAGTCCTCAGCTCCCTAGCATTGGAGAAATTTATAGAGGAAGCACTACACTGATGGTCAGGTCTGTGAAACAAAAAACACTCACAAGTTAAGTGCGCCAGAGGAGGGACCAGGGCCAAGGGGGCCCATGGTGCTAGGCTTTGGTGCCCCTTGAGAAGGATGAGTAGCGTAGCCATGTTTCCAACTTGGTGTAGGGACAGGAAGAACCACCCAAAGGAAGCCAGGCCATCCTGGGCAAGTCGGAAATGTAAATCAGGGTGCTTGGTTATGCAGCTGACATTCAACATAGCCACATGGTACAGGAACAGGAAGAGGCACCCAAAGGAAGCCAGACTCTGTTGAGCGAACTAAATGTGCATAAGTTGGGAAGGGTGTAGGGGCAGGAAGGAACACCAGAAGCCACTGATCTAACAAAACATGGTACGAGATTGCAATTGCGCGTCTACTTTCTGGCTTTCTTTTAAATTTTTTTGTACCTGCACCTTTGTCTACGCTTATGATGGGGGAAAAGCATATACAGGCATTTGTTAGGTATTTAGGTACTATCACTAAGAAGCCTCAGCAGTCACGCAGAAAAGCAGTCAAGGGATCCAGATAGTGTTTCCCAATGAAAATAGCTTTGTAGGTCTAACCAACGCTTTCAGCGCCCGAGTGAGTTGCAACGGCTTACAACACGCCTCCAAGGCTGCATTCATTCTGACACTAATGCTTGTGAAAAAGCACCGTAAGGAGCTACCCACTGACTACCATTGCATCATACGCAAGTGACACAACCAGCAAACAACCCGGACCTTAACAATAAAAGCGAAGATCACCCAAGGCAAATTGTCAGTGCTACAGGTGTATCATGCCATACTGTACGCACTCGTCAAACAAGCTAAATGCTCAAAGATGCAGCACCTATGATTCCTTCCCATTTTTATGCATTAACCCAAACTCAATAATACTGCACTGAGAAATAGTGTGTGAAGTAAATGATTGAGTAACAGTGAATGAAGTAAACATACACGCACCTGCAATTTGTGCTTGTAATACCTCACAGCCGATGTCTTCTTGTACAGCGGAAACACACCCGCATGGAAAATGGCAATAGCGACAACGATGCAATCCAGGATGTACGACCACGCCAGTGCTGCCCTGCAGTTAACATGAACGCATCGCATTATGTGATTGCCTTGTATGCAATGCTGCATGACCACTTTCATAAGGAATACAATGAAGTGTAAACTGTCTGTTCGACTATTTAAAATTTGCGTTAAACGCCACACCAACACCCACACGTAACCTTCACCTGGCATCCGGAGTGGCATTGGGCTCAATGAACGGCAGATCCTTTGAGGCTTTGAGTGTTTGCCTGTGCTCAGCAAAATAAAGTGGAGCATATGACGCTAGTTGTCGCTCCCGCAATTTTGTTCAAACATAAAAGAAACAATGGATCTTTTTCGTTTTGTCCTTATCGGTGTGCTGCGAGCAATAATTGTACGCAGTCGGCACACGCCAAAATGAAAATGGACTCAACCATCCTGTTTAAGGATTTGCCCTCGTTTCAGGCTCGCACGTGTGCTTCCTCCTGTCTAAACTTTGCACTTGCCTCGCTCCCGAGCTAGGCACATCCCCAGCTAAGCCGCCGATCAACGCTTGGCTGGTCTGCATGTTCAAAAGGTCCCATGGAGAAAGTTGTATGACTTGTAGCCTGCACCCAAAGAGGAAGGGTAAAGGAGCGTGCTGAGCGAGGAATGCTTGTTTGAGAGAAAAGGTGTTGGAACGGACATGCATTTATTTCCTTTGTGGCGTTCCATGTTATTATGCAAACAACCCAGCAAACAAAACTTTAGAAAAAACAGACTCCCTGCAAAAAGCTTGCCCTAGTGTTCACGAACCCATGCATCTAGGCAAATCAATTTTGCTTGTAACGATACGCTGCAGCCCCAAAAGAGACAATAAGGGTAAGCTTGCTTCCAACCAAAGCCTACAACTTCCTTCCTTTACCTGTAGGGAGACAGCCAGGAGATGTGCAAGTAGCCCACACCCAATGCCAGGAATAGGACCAGCGACCCAGACAGCGCCGTGGGAAGCTGGCCAAACTGAGCGGAAGTGTTACGCATCATGGTTCATGGTTTGTATTGATGAAAAGACATGCAGGAAGAGCTAATTGCACTTGTGTCATCGAGCCAGATCATAAACGTTTGATGCCCCCGCCAGTTTCACCAGCAGCCATCGCACCTTGAAATATCCTGTAATGTACATTCTGAGTATCGGAAAGCTTCAGGCTCCGTCAGCACTGCGTGGGCTTAAAATATTGCACATGTTTATTATGTTTAGAAATATATCAAGATTCTATCATTATATGTGAAATCGAGGGCATTCCGATTGGTCGAACAATATCCTCAAAAGCCAAAATGTTTTGCAATATTTTGAGGTTAAAGAAATATGATAATCGTCATACGGCGTGTCTTCTGTGGTGCACTGTCACTGCTACCTTCAGGACTCTCTGTGCTCAGGCCAAACCTTGTCGTGCTTCAGACTCCATTTATTGGCCGGCTTCTATCGACTCTTTTTTTTTCCCTCCACGATCCTTTCTTTTTGTCAACCCCCTCTCCGTTTCTAATAAACGTTTCTTATCGACGCTCCCCTAGGCGCGGTTGCTGGTCCTCCCCAGCAAGCTCCCACTGAGATGCCTTTCAAGGCAAAAATAGTGATGTAACCTTACAACCTTACCTGGCTGTGTCTCCTTGGAAGGGCGTGTACTGCCTTGCTGTATCATTGTTGCATGACTGCCTACAATATCTGCTTGTGCTAGCAGACAGGCACCTATGTACCTTGATGGATAGCTTTTATAATCCCATTTGGCCAGCAGCGTTGAGCCTATTAGTAATTATAAAATTTGCAATGGGATGACTGCAGCCTGACAGCATGTGGTAGGCGCAGTCTAGCTTTTGGCAGGTGGGGCAGATTGGTGGGCGTTCTATGGTTGTACTGGGCGGCACATGTTGGCTGTATATCAAATCTGTGCGGCAAAGCATGACATGTTTCCTTTCCAGAGGTGACACTTGTATTTTTTCGAGTTACTTATGTCTTTTAACAATGCCTTCTTTGATCAGCTCTTGGTATTTTGTGTAGCAAATTGTGGAAATTGGTTTAAATCTTTTTTGATTTAGGACCTAGGTGTTGGACGTGCATGTGTGCTTTTACAGCATCGAGGTCTGAAAATGGAGAAACTTCCTGCTGGAGTATTTGGTAGGCAAGCTGGGGATAAGTTTTCCAACCTTGCTGGCCAGACTATGGATGAATGGGGTTGGGCGTTGGTGTTGATGTGGGTATCATGGCCACTTTGGTTTTCTGCAAAGCAACTCACACACTCATAGCAGCAACTCACGACGTCGCACATGTATTCAGATGCATACATATGTATTCAGATAAGAAACCTAACACATGTATTCAAATACAGAACCACACACACGTATTCAGACGCGTAACCACACACATGTATTTAGACGTATAACCACACACATGTATTTAGACGTATAACCACACACATGTATTCAGACACATAACCACCCACCACCTTTAGATCAAGATGCACAGTCTGGAACAAGCCACAGAACAACAGGTTTTTCCTGCCGGTTCTGCTAACGCTGACTGCGTGCCGTGCAATGCCGAACTTTCAGCAATATCATGCTAATATAAGCCAAGGTGCGCTGCGATTACGTGGTTTGTTGCTTAAGGATGAAATGACTGAACAGGATCAAGGGACAGGCGGACAGGTGTTATTTGTGCCTCCGGATAATCATGAAGCACACACATGCCGTTATGCAACTACCAGCAGCCTTGCATTGTGCACGCACATGCAGGAAGGCCTCCTTGATCAATAATTGAGTTATTAGTGGGCATTTTATAACACAAACAATGGACATTTTTTCTCTTTGATTGGGGTTTGGATTCACTTCACTTCACAGAGCTGCGGCAGCCACGTACACTGAGACACAAAGGGACGATCTGGCTCTGGCAAATTTATGGCTGCGGTCCGCAACCAGAACTTTGCCAGAGGGGGTTATCTGAGGCCCAAAATGGGTATGGTTTTTGCATGCTCCTAGGGTATTGGCCCCCTAACTGGTACGTTTCAAGCTTACCTCTGATATGTAGTAAGTAATTCAAATGCAGCTGAGCTTAAAACGTACCAGCTAGGGTGCCCATACCTAATCAGCCGCAGCGTGATCCTTACTTTTTGAGCAGCCATATGCTGTACCTGACCAGCCAGCGCGCACCAAACTGAGTGATGTTTGGTGTTTTGAATTTCTTATAATAATAAAACGATTATTGCAATAACACTGGAGCAAAACCATCAAGTGGTTGGCGAGATATGCAGATTAATGCGCCATTCCCCATGCAAAGCACCCATGAATGGGAACAGGTGCACGTTGTGTGCATGTAGTCCTGTCACTTCTTACGCAGGGCGGCATGATTAAATCTGAGCACGTGCTCTGGTAGCTTATATAATCAGCTTCAGTGTGAAGCTAGGTCGGGTCCAATTTGATGAGATGCTGTGTCATTTATTTCAAAAATGAGCTTGTTTGGACTTTTGCTCAGATAACCCCCTCTGGCACCTTGCCACAGTCAGTAATGAGTACCAGAGAGATTAACTTTTTTGATAAGACTTGAATATACTTCAATTGTACCGACTGATGGCCCCTTAAGTTGAACGTGTGTTTTTCAAATTCCAGGTCTTACAGTGGGGGTCACCCACCACCTGATGTCTTTTACAGTGCAGGTCATCTTGGTTGATGTACGCTGAATTTGAGCGCATTGTGTCATGCTTTTCTCGTACAGTGACGTGTATGTTACAACAAGTGCATGCAATGTCAATGTGCGAACCTAAGCTCGATGACCTTCAACTTTTACTATTTACTACGCTTCCATCCTTTTTGTTTCCGGGGTTGTACACAAGTCCTAGACGGAGGTATCACTCTCTCAGTCACGTGCACACCAAGCACACAAGCAACGGCAAAGTCAATCTGACACCTCTTCTCTCGTTTGTGCTTGGACAATCAGGCCTATGGGCAGACCAGACACATGTCTGGCCATTCGGACCTAGGCACTGTACGTGCCTGTTACATTGTCTGGCAGTGGTTGCCCACCTACACCTGCCAGCAGGTAATTTAATGTCCGTCTACTCACACTGAACTTTAGAAAATTGGAAAGAGGGTAACAGATAACTAGGACGTCAGTTGAACATTTAATGGTCAGTTTCATATGTATTGACTGGTCAGTTGATTCATATGTATTGGAACAAGTGTGCAAATAAGACGCGTGCAGCAGTGTAGTGGCGACATCACACATGGAGTAGCTTTGAGTATGTTTCACAATATTTGACCAGCAAGTGCATGCACTTCCACAACTGAATATGGTCTACTTGACCGACTGCAGTGCTTGCGGCTACAGGGTGTTTAGTTGCAAACGCTACCAAAACAGTATGACACCGAAAATATAGGTTAGTGCATATTACCTGGAAAGGAAGTTGTCTATGTAATATACAATGTCCACACCGGAATTGGTGTAGCTGATGAACCTACCACTGCTACATTTTTGCCTCTAAATACGATGTAGTGAATGTATGTTTGACCACCGGCCGTGATGTTGGCAGCAGCAGCAAAAGTTTCACAGTAGCGGCAGCAAGAGCAGCTCGGCAGAAGCAGCAAGTAACAACCCACTGACCATCCTCCGGCCTCAGAAGGCCCAGATAAAACAAGTGCCCTGATTAGCACTGACCAACCTCATAATTGTAATATCGACGAAGCACCCCAAAACAGCTCCAGCCAAAACCTAACCCGGAAGGTAAACGAGTGGCGGGATTTGATCTACACTGATAGCAGCCTCCAAAAGAATGAAATAGGGCAAGACACCGGATCAGGCGTGCACCACCCTCGCTTAAATGTTTTCCACAATTTAAGCCCAAAAGGCATGGGTATAACCAACACTAATACACGTGCAGAGCTAGCAGCTATAGCAGCTGCAGTCATACATGGCTACTCACATATAGCAACAGACAGCCTTACATCATTGCACCAAATCATTAAGCAGCTCTCACACCCAAATCTACATCGCCACCACACCCAAGGAAATGTCCTTCAATCCATTTCTAAAGCAATCCGCCAATCACCATCGCCCATTCACCTCTTCAAAGTAAAGTTACATGCCGGTATTATCGGTAATGAACACGCTGACGCCCTTGCTAAAAAGTCAGCCACCACCAACTCCGACATTGCAGACACTTACATCAGAATAGCAGGCCCTGAGGGAAATCTCTTCTTCAACATCCACTGGCTTGCAAAAGAAGGCATAGAAAACCAAACACAAACCCATACAACAAACATGGCCCAATCTCCTCCCCCAAAGCTTTGGTAAAGACCAAACCACCGTGATGCCCTTCAAGCCCACATGCATCTTCTCCATAAACTGGAAAATGCCAAAACTGAAGCGAACTACCATGCGTACTACCAGACCGTCATAAAGGACGGCACTGCCAATGGAGCCACTAGCAATGCCTACCTAACATCATCCGATGTCCCCTTTCAGACCAAATGTATCATTATAAAATACAGAACAGGCACCCTATATAATTAAATACATGCGGAATTGTTCAAACTCTCAACAAGTCAAACTTGCCCCCTCTGCCCACAAGTAGACAGTGCCCTGCACATTCTTTCTGGGTGCCAACGCACTCAAATAAGGAACATGATAACCGAAAGACACAACTTATTAGTATGCCGCATGATTTTTAAGGCTATCAGCAAAACAGGCTCCTTAGGAATATGCGTTGTCTCCATGGATATAGGCAGCAACGAACGAATGACCATGCAAATCTGAAACAGCCGAAAACGAATCATTCCCAAATGGCTCTTCCCACCCCGCTTCTCAGATAAAGACAGATTAACCTCCAGCCGCCCAGATATTGTGCTGGTTACTCCAATCACTGCACAAACACAAAAACAACAAACTACTGCCAGCAGGGGGGTGGGTTCTTTGGAGTGGCAGGAGGGGGCAACTGAGGGAGATTGAGAGCACCCCGCCAGCAGCACCGCCAGCCACCAGCAGAACCACCAACCCCAGACAGCACCGACCCTAAGACCTCAGCAAACCTCGGCGTGACATCCACCTCGTCAAGTTCAGGTACTGTGAGGACACCAGACCTGAGAACCAGCTGAACGCCGCAAAGGAACAGCACAAAGACCTTTGCAACAACCTCCAAGGAGCCTCCGTTACTCTTTACATCATCCTTTTGGGTGTGGGCGGCACCTTCTACAACACTCACACTTTGAAGCCTTTCAAGGAACTGGGTCTTGACTTTCAAAGAGTTAAGAAGCTTGACTCCAAGCTCCATGTGTACTATGTGAACTTCGCTGCTAAACTTGTCCGTACCAGCCGCGCCCTTTCCAGTACTATTATCAACTCTCATCAGGAGCCGGTTTCAGGCCAAGCCTGCAACCCTCTTGATCTCCATTGATTTGTCCTTTTCCTTTTCGCGGTGGAGGAGTTTAACGGTACTCGGTACCAAAGTGGCGCCTTTTCCTTGATTAATGTGGGGAGTGGCTTCCACTGCCTGCGTAGTTTTATCTTTTTTTTTATTCTGTGATAGAATTAGTTAGTCCATGCACTTCCTACAATCGTATAAGTAGTTTTAGTCGGGGGTTCTCTAAATGCCTTGAATGTCATTTTCTCTCAACACTTGTGATTTCTTCCTTCCGTTATGAGCTTTTCATCTTACTCCCTTACATATATACTTTACTATGCTGCCTGAGACCAGCTATTAAGCCCAGCAGTCTGTCATCTTGGTTACACACCCGCAAGCAAACCTATGCCCAACACTTTTGGCACGCACGTAGGGGCATTAAAAAAAAGTATAAGCCATAAGCAAGTTAAATGAAAAGACATATTTATACTGTATTACTCTACCGGAATGCAGAAAAGGCCAGCTTAATTAGGCAAAGCATCAAGCAACAGGGAAACATTAG
>Ga0307968_1001971_pt1:0-2500 | contig 16949 bp, 14 predicted proteins | sample OrgLakmetagen650_FD_201834 | JGI IMG/M metagenome (GOLD analysis project Ga0307968, IMG submission 201834) | Saline water microbial communities from Organic Lake, Antarctica - #650 | ecosystem: Environmental > Aquatic > Non-marine Saline and Alkaline > Saline | place: Antarctica: Organic... | reverse complement strand
TGCTATTTTGTAGAAAGCATGCCGCCTTTTTGTCTTGCCTTTTGCACGTTTCGATGAGCAAAGCAGTCTAGCCACATCTGCCTCATTCGTTATCTGCCTGAAAAGGCGTTCTGGGAAAGATCATCGATATGTGAACATAATCTGAAGATATATTTTAACCTCTGATTGGCGTGCTAATAGTGCACGGTGCAGCACAGTTTATTGAACTAAAGCGTCACTTTCAACTGTACAAGCGAGTGTACTTTCTTGGGGCAATCTCGATTTGACAAGGATTTGATAAAAAAAAACCTTAAGAGTCTCATTACCCATCCTTACTTTCTGTGTGAATCATAGAAAAGGTCCCTTTAGAAAATCTAGGCAGGAATCTTGTGCAAAGACAACCAGTCATCTTTGTGTGCATGCTAAGGGTGCATTAAGCGCACACACACACACACACACACACACACACACACACACACACACACACATACACACACACATCCGCACGTGTACCCACACACCCTCAACTCACACACACACACTAACCCAAAGTATTGACATCACATCCACTCACCCCTGCAACCAAGGCGGGGTAGTGCTTCTTGTCCGTGAAAATCAACATCATCCTGTCCCAAAATTGCATCCCATTGAAAGACGTGATGGCCATGTAAGCAAAGTAGCCCCTGCGATAGAAATTCAGTGTGCATGAGCACGGCATGGGTCGAGTGTTCTCTAAAGCCCGTTTCAAGGCAACCCAATCACGAAGGGAAGTAGTACAGGGCAGTGCAGGTAGAGGGTGGCAAAGTAGCCCCTGCAATCCCTGTATGCAGCAATTCCTGTATGCACGAGCACGACATTGGTCAGTGTTCTTCAAAGTCCATTATAAGGCGACCTAACAACGAAAGGAAGTAGATCAGAACAGTGCAGGTAGAGGGTGGCAAAGTAGCCCCTGCGATAGCAATTCCTGTATGCAGCAATTCCTGTATGCACGAGCACGACATTGGTCAGTGTTCCTTTAAGTATATTTTAAGGCGACCTAACAACGAAAGGAAGTAGATCAGGCAGCAGCTGGCAAAGTAGCCCCTGCAACAGCAGAAGCGTTTTCAAGCGCTGCATTCAAGCGCTGCATTCTAGCGCTGCATTGAGCTATGCCTTGAAGTCCCCGGTGCTTCGGAACAAAGCAACGTAAAAGCGCGGAGCTGCTCCTGCTGTGTGTAACAGTTAATAGCTCCTGCAGTGTGTTTGCATCTGTGCCAGAACACAGCTCCTGCGGTGTGTAACAGTTAATAGCTCCTGCGGTGTGTTTGCATCTGTGCCAGAACACAGCTCCTGCGGTGTGTAACAGTTAATAGCTCCTGCGGTGTGTAACAGTAAACAGCTCCTGCGGTGTGTAACAGTAAACATCTCCTGCGGTGTGTAACAGTTAATAGCTCCTGCGGTGTGTAACAGTTAATAGCTCCTGCGGTGTGTAACAGTAAACAGCTCCTGCGGTGTGATTGCATCTATGCCTGCAATGTTGCAACTTATTAATACGTGCACTGCAGCAGGAACAATGAGCTGACTCACAGTAGAAACTAAAACCCACCAAATCATTGCGGTGGGAATGAGCTGGCTCACAGTGCAAACTACAGACCCACCAAATCACTGGAGGAACGATGAGCTGGCTCACAGTAGAAACTAGAAATTCACCAAATCACTGGAGGAACAATGAGCTGGCTCACAGTAGAAACTAAAAACCCACCAAATCACTGGAGGAACAATGAGCTGGATCACAGTGCAAACTACAGACCAATCAAATCACTGCAAGAGGGATGAGCTGGCTCACAGTCGAAACTAAAAACTCACCAAATCACTGCAGGAACAATGAGCTGGCTCACAGTCGAAACTAAAAACCCACCAAATCACTGGAGGAACAATGAGCTGGCTCACAGTGCAAACTACAGACCCACCAAATCACTGCAAGAGGGATGAGCTGGCTCACAGTGCAAACTAAAAACTCACCAAATCACTGCGGTGGGGATGAGCTGGATCACATGCATTAGGGCCAAGCAGATTGCCATCATGAAGGACTGTATGAAATTGCTCGTACGCTGCTCAGCAACAACAGGCATGACGGGCTCCTCATCCTCTTCTTCGTCCTCTGAGTCTGCGGCATCCTCAATGGCTGGGTACTGTGTGCGTGCATACATGCATGTGTGTGTACGTGTGCATGTGTGCTGTGTGTGTGCGTGTGCGTGTATGTGCGTGTGTGTTGTGCTGTGTATGTTTGTTGTTTGTTCTGTGTATGTATGTGAGTGTGTGTACTTTCTTACTGTAACCATAGTACGTTTCAGTCTCAAGCTGATCTAGAAACGGAAGGCCCTGTAAATATCCCGGTGCACACATCGACATTGAAACATTACGTAAAATTTACTTTTTTTTCTTGTATACACAGCATACTACACGCAATGTAATTGCAAGCGGAAATATATGTCCTGCTGCTGACGTGCTCACCCTCACTTCCCCGCCCCCACACCCCTCC
>Ga0307968_1001970_pt1:2500-16954 | contig 16954 bp, 20 predicted proteins | sample OrgLakmetagen650_FD_201834 | JGI IMG/M metagenome (GOLD analysis project Ga0307968, IMG submission 201834) | Saline water microbial communities from Organic Lake, Antarctica - #650 | ecosystem: Environmental > Aquatic > Non-marine Saline and Alkaline > Saline | place: Antarctica... | reverse complement strand
AGTGAGTGAGTGAGTGAGTGAGTGAGTGAGTGAGTGAGTGAGTGAGTGAGTGAGTGAGTGAGTGAGTGAGTGAGTGAGTGAGTGAGAGAGAGAGAGAGAGAGAGAGAAAGAGAGAGAGAGAGAGAGAGAGAGAGAAAGAGAGAGAGTTGAAGAGAGAATGTGTGTATGTGTGTGTGTGTGTGCTTGTGCTTGTGAATGTATGTCTGCTGATGAAATGAATGACCAAATGTGACCAAATAACTAAGAATGGCAAGAACCGTATATTTACGCCAAGTATGACTGTAAATTTGATGAGATCCCATGAATATCGTATATACACCGCAAATATATATGGTTCTGGCAGCCAACCCTACAAATAACCAAATTGATGTTAGTACATGTGCACAATTGTCGGTCCTCCAGTACACATGGACCAACAAGAGTGTTGAGTCAATATACCACACGTCACATGCTGACCAAACACGTGACAGTGTGCAATTGCACTGTTGACTTGGGGTCAGCGGCCAGAAAAAAAACAGCCTAGCCACAACATGCATTTTCACAAACGCGCAATTACATACCTACACATGCATTCACACACACCCACCTTGTGACGTGCATGCGTGTCATTAAGCTGCAGTGGGGCACACGCACAATCCCACACACGCACAATCACACACACACATTCACTACACCCACACCCACCTGGTGATGTGCATGCGTGTCATTGACTTGTAGTGGGGAACGCGCAGGGAGGAGAAGGCCTCATCGTAGTGCACGCCCGCGTAGGTCACGGACATAAACAAATAGGTACCAAATACGAGGCCTACAGCAGGAGTGGCTAAGAGCCAAAAGTACGCTAGCATCCCACCATAGTAGAGCAGGGCCTGTGGAGTGCGGAGTGTGTGTGTGCGTGTGTGTGTTGTGTGTGTGCATGTGTGCATGTGAGCCAGGAGAACAGTGCTTATTAACACATGCATTGTACCAATACCTTGCTATGCCTCATGTGTAAGTACAATCAAGATCCAGAATGAGAATGAGAATGATGAATCGCCCATCTGCAGGCGTGAGATGGTTGTCAGCGATCCCTGCACCGTACACATCGCAGTACGCCTACGTAGCTGGAGCAAGATCACAAAAACACCACAACCGCCACCACAAACTCGCACAGCCCACCTGCAGACGTGAGATGGTCGTCAGCGAGCCCTGCACCGCACACATCGCAGTGCGCGTGACTGCGACGGCCTCTGGAATGTCAAACACAGCCATGGCCGCCTTGAGGGCGCCAGGGTAGAGGCCAAATGTTGCTTTTTCGAGAAGCAGGCGCAGGCCTTGGGGGTCGGGGAAGTGGATGCGCTCATACTCACGATACCACCTGCAGTCGTTGGGAAAGGGTATGTGTGAGATGCTGGAATTACTTTTTACTGAGAAGTGGGCACACACTTTTGGGGGTTGGGGGGTCGGGGAAGTGGATGCGCTCATACTCACGATACCACCTGCGGTCGTTGGGAAGGGTACGTGTGAGATGCTGGGATTACTTTTCCTCAAAAGCAGGCACACGCGCTGTGGGGGTTGGGGGTTGGGGATGTGGATGTGTGCATTCTCGTAGGTACTGCATGCAAAATTCGTTTCAAGGGCACACGTGTGTCACTGACACAAGGATTGCTTATTCCTTTTTTCTCTGAGAAGCAGGCGTAGGTCTTCATTTTTATCAAATTTATTTCGTTTATTCTACTTTTTGAGGAGCAGGAGGTCAAACATGTGGATGCGTGCATACTCAAGGTACCACCTGGGGGTGTCTCTCTTTTGGGAGGTATTTGTGATGCAAGGGAGGGATTGAAAATGAATTTTACGCATGGGATGTGGGTACGGTTGCACTCAAACAGTAAATATGTATTTTAAGGGTGGGAGGTGGGTACGGTTGCACTCAAACAGTTAAGAGGAGGGGAAGTTTAGGTAACAGAGAGGGAAGAAAGTCTGCGCTCTTGGCTAATCAAAGTATTTAAAAATTCAATGCAAAAAAAAGAGAGATGTTCATGAAGGGTGACGAGACGTAATCATGACAGAAAAGCAATGTGTCGGGGGTGTGCTGGGAGTTACTGCTAACACGCTCAAGCGGTAAAGCCTGGTGCGGTACAAGCGGTAAAGTCTGGTGCGGTAAAGTCTGGTGCAGTACAGCGGTAAAGCGGGTAAAGTCTGGTGCTGTACAAGCAGGCTGCGCATGCCTGCCTTGTGCTTCTGAAGAGAAATGAACCTCTGCCTCCGTTACCATCATTCAATAAACTCCCTTGCACAGTGTATCTGACAGCACAAGCACACTTCCTACTTGCTTCTGACACACACACACCTGAACAGGCCGTGCATGACACCTGAACAGGCTGAACAGGCCGTGCATGACACCTGGACATACTGAACAGGCCGTGCATGACACCTGGACATACTGAACAGGCCGTGCATGACACCTGAACAGGCCGTGCCTACCTGAACAGGCTGAACAGGCCATGCATGACACCTGAACAGGCTGTGCATGACACCTGGAAAGGTATGACACTTGAACAGGCCGTGCATGACACCCGAACATGCTGTGCCTACCTGAACAGGCTGAACAGGCCATGCATGACACCTGAACAGGCTGTGCATGACACCTGGACATACTGAACATGCCGTGCATGACACCTGGACATACTGAACAGGCCATGCATGACACCTGAACAGGCCGTGCATGACACCTGAACAGGCGTGCATGACACCCGAATATGCTGTGCCTACCTGAACAGGCTGAACAGGCCATGCATGACACCTGAACAGGCTGTGCACGACACCTGGACAGGTATGGCACTTGAACAGGCCGTGCATGACACCTGAACAGGCCATGCCTACCTGAACAGGCTGAACATGCCATGCATGACACCTGGATATACTGAACAGGTCGTGCATGACACGTGAACAGGCTGTGCCTACCTGAACAGGCTGAACAGGCCATGCATGACACCTGCACATGCTGTGCATGGCACCTGAACATACTGAACATGCCATGCATGACACCTGAACAGGCCATGCATGACAACTGCACAGGCTGTGCCTACCTGAACAGGCTGTGCATGCCCTCCCTGCCCAGGTTCTCGTGACGGATGCACATCTCCACCCCAAGCTCCAACAGCAGCATCAGACTCACAGCAGTGCTGAGGTGGGCAAAGGCGTGGGCCCCCGCAAACATCACCTGTGCATGATTCATCAACAAACATCACCTGAAGAAGATGATTCATCACCTGTGCATGATTCATCACCTGTGCATGATTTATCACCTGTGCATGATTCCTCATCAAACATCACCTGTGCATGATTCGTTATCAAACATCACCTGTGCATGTTTCATCATCACACATCACCTGTGCACGATTCATTATTGCTAAGTTAGCCGTGTGAACACCATGCCTGCATCAGACTCACAGCAGTGCTGAGGTGGGCAAAGACGCAGGCCCCTGCAAACATCACCTGTGCATAATCCGCTTTTGCTGATGCGTTGGGTATGTACCTGTCGTTGTTTAATCATAGTCAGATGTCAGCATCAAAAAGAATTGAGCACAGAAGAAAGTCCAGCAAGCTCATCACAAGGAACTGCTCGCCATCAATCACGATCAACAGGAATAATCCCGCCACACAAGGACGCAAAGCGGAAAGGCATCATACAAATTGATCACCATCAAGCACAGTCAACAGGACATCTTCTCTTGCGTTAAAACAAGGGAACCGGTCCACACAAATTGATCACCATCAAGCGCAATCAATAGAACATCTCTTGCGTTAAAACAAGGGAGCCGGTCCACACAAACTGATCAAGCGCTAGCACAATCAATAGGACATCTCCTATTGCGTTAAAACAAGGGAAACGGTCCATACATTCAAGCTCTAGCACAATCAACGGGACATCTTTCATTCAATTCCATTCAACAAGAGAGAGCACGGTCCAATCAATTAAAAACCATCAAGAGCAGTCAATGGAGAAGCTCCTATCAAACACAGAAAAAGAGGTTGCTCCGCTTACCAGCACTCACGGTGAACATTCACTAGATAGGTCGAGCAGCCATCCCAGGTTGAATGCCTTTGTAATCTAAACTGACTAAACTAATTTCAGAAGAAGAGGTTTCATGTTCAGTCAACAAACTGGCACTTTGCCTCAGCAATATCACAGACAGTCTTCACAAGCCATAACCTGACATCACATCACACCTGGGTCTGCAAGCCGCCCCCCCTCGCGCACAGCCAGGGCAGGTGACCCTTGTAGCTCCCCTTTTTATTTTTACCCTGCTGCTGCTGCTGCTGCTGCGGCTGTTCCTGCGTGGAGGAGGGCTGCACCACCTGCCCTGTTCTGTCCAGGCTGTGAGGCACAACACCCACTCCTCCTGTGTGCACACACACAGCTTGCAAATCAGGGGGACAAGGTCACGATGGCAGTGCAGTGTGGTGTTGAGGAGTGTCCTCAGTCAAGCTGTTGCACCCGCACCCTATTTGACACAACACCTGTTCTGTTTGAGACACTAAGCCATATAGGGGGACACTGTCATGGTGACAGCACCCGTTCTGTTTGAGAGGCACACAGTAAGCCATGTAGGGGGACAATGCCATGGTAACAGTACAGTGTGGTTACATTACAGTGTGGTGCAGACTTCTGGGTCATGAAATTCTTGTCAAGATTACAAGACTGTACCCTGCTGGGCTCATCAGAACCATGCCCAGGGTCATGGCTACAAGCTCGAGCACAGACTCATCAGTGCACCGTTCATATACCTAATATCACCTCTGCCGTCTTGCAGGCTTGTAGCAGCTGACTTGTATGTCTGGTATGTCTTGTGTGTCTTGTCTAGTATGTAGTAGGAGCATGTCTAGTATGTTTTGTATGTCTTGCATAGTATGTAGCAGTAGCATGTCTTGTGTGTCTTGTCTAGTACGTAGTAGCAGTATGTCTAGTATGTCTAGAATGTCTTGTCTAGTATGTAGTATTAGTAGTATGTCTAGTATGCCTAGTATGTCTTGTCTAGTATGTAGTAGTAGTATGATTTGTATGCCTAGCATGTCTTGTCTAGTATGCCTTGCAGACTTGCAGCAGCTGAGGTAGATCTATAGCACTTGCACAAACTGATTTAATAATGACGATTTATTATATGCATAAACCTATTATTCAAAGTGGAGCAGCGGCTGAAATTGCTGCTTCCAGTGAGAAAGCCATGAAATGTGTGTGTGTGTGTGCGCGTGTGTGTGTGTGTGCGTGTGAGCGTGTCTGTGTGCGTGTCTGTGCATGTGTCTGTGCGCGTGTGTATGTGTGTGTGTGTGTTTTATAACATTATACGCCCGGGACACAGTCACTAGCACGCGTTTGTGGTTACTGATTCCCACATGACCCACCTGCCAACGCAAACCCAAAGCACATGAGACCCATAAAAATGACCATGCCCAAAGACACGTAGCTCTCCATGAAGATGGACCACAGCGTGTCCTTCAGAGTGTGAGAAAGGTGTGAATGAGGTGTAAGAAAAGTGTGACATTTGTGGGGTGAAGAAGTGTAAAGATGGACTAAAGTGTGTTCTACAGTGTGAAAAGCGTGTGGAGAAAGTGTGAAGGAGGTGTAAGTAAATATAGTGTGGCTTGTACAGTGTGAGGAATTGTGATGGTGGACTAGAGTGTGTTCTACAGAGTGTGAAGAGCGTGTGGAGAAAGTGTGAAGGGGGTGTAAGTAAATTAAGTGTGGCTTGTACAGTGTGAGGAATTGGTGAAGGTGGACTAGAGTGTGTTCTACAGAGTGTGAAGAGCGTGTGGAGAAAGTGTGAAGGGGGTGTAAGTAAATAAAGTGTGGCTTGTACAGTGTGAGGAATTGGTGAAGGTGGACTAAAGTGTGTTCTACAGAGTGTGAAGAGCGTGTGGAGAAAGTGTGAAGGAGGTGTAAGTAAATAAAGTGTGGCTTGTACAGTGTGAGGAATTGTGATGGTGGACTAAAGTGTGTTCTACAGAGTGTGAAGAGCGTGTGGAGAAAGTGTGAAGGAGGTGTAAGTAAATAAAGTGTGGCTTGCACAGTGTGAGGAATTGGTGAGGGGGACTAGAGTGTGTTCTACAGAGTGTGAAAAATGTGGGAAGGAGGTGTAATAAATGAAGTGTGTTTTTTACGGTGTGAGGAAGTGTGAAGACGGACCACAGTGAGCACTAACAAACAGGAACACAGTGAGTACTAACAAACAGGAACACAGTGAGTACTAACAAACAGGAACACAGTGAGTACTAACAAACAGGAACATAGTGAGTACTAACAAACAAGAACAGAGGGGGAACAGAAGGGGGGTGCGGAGATGGACTGCATGCGCCCCTACTATTTGGGCAGCCAATAAAGCCAGCTATATGTACTACATGTTGTCAGTCCTGTTTCTGAAACATCTGTATCTCTCCATTCCATGCAAATTCCACTCGTATGTGTAATGACTTTGTGCCAATAGAAGATGAAACAGAATAATTTCACGATTCCTAACCCCCAACCCTAAACCCAACCATGTAGATGCCCAGGAACGCGAAGCTGCCGATCATCAAATCACGTGCTTTTGTGGAAAGTTTAATGCACGCATATTTGCAAGCACGTTTCCTACCACGTAGATGCCCAGGAACGCGAAGCTGCCGATCATCAAATCACGTGCTTTTGTGGAAAGCTTAATGCACGCATATTTGCAAGCACGTTTTCTACCACGTAGATGCCCAAGAACGCCAAGCTTCTCACCAACGAATTACGTGCTTTTATGTAAAGTATAATGCGCGCATATTCACAAGCATGTTTTCTACCACGTAGATGCCCAAGAACGCCAAGCTTCTCACCAACGAATTACGTGCTTTTATGTAAAGTGTAATGCGCGCATATTCACAAGCACGTTTCCTACCACGTAGATGCCCAGGAACGCGAAGCTGCCGATCATCAAATTACGTGCTTTTATGTTGAGTTTAATGCGAGCATATTTGCAAGCACGTTTCCTACCACGTAGATGCCCAGGAACGCGAAGCTGCCGATCATCAAATTACGTGCTTTTATGTTGAGTTTAATGCGAGCATATTTGCAAGCACGTTTCCTACCACGTAGATGCCCAGGAACGCGAAGCTGCCGATCATCAAATCATGTGCTCTTATGGAAAGTTTAATGCGCGCATATTTGCAAGCACGTTTCCTACCACGTAGATGCCCAGAAACGCGAAGCTACCGATCATCAAATTACGTGCTTTTATGTAAAGTTTAATGCACGCATAATTGCAAGCACGTTTCCTACCACGTAGATGCCCAGGAACGCAAAGCTGCCAATCATCAAATCACGTGCTTTTATGCAAAATTTAATGTACACATATTTGCAAGCACGTTTCCTACCACGTAGATGCCCAGGAACGCGAAGCTGCCGATCATCAAATCACGTGCTTTTATGGAAATTTTAATGCACGCATACTTGCAAGCACGTTTCCTACCACGTAGATGCCCAGGAACGCCAAAGCTGCCGACCACACGTTGTCGGCATCCAGGGCAGCGGTCACTCCCCCCTCGTAATCAATGCCCAGACCCTGGGGAGGAGCGCAAAATAATTCCAGGTTTGTGAATCCAGGATTCCAGGTTTGAGAATCCAGGATTCCAGGTTTGTGAATCCAAGGATTCCAGGTTTGTAGATCCAGGATTCCAGGTTTGTAGTTCCAGGTTTCCAGGTTTGTAAATCCAGATCCAGGTTTCCGGGATTGTAGATCCAGGATTCCAGGTTTGTAGATCCAGGTTTCCAGGTTTGTGAATCCAGACAACACTTAAAAAACATCTAAGAACCAAACATATTTCGACACCACACAGGCACAGGCATTCTTTTATTCAGAGGTAGTTTTTATACGACGTGTGACGGGCAGGCACGACTGGCCTCCCCCTGTTCTGATTGGTACCTATACCTGGTGATTGAGCTGCACTGAAGCATTAGGTTCAAGTGTTTGTATCTACAGGAGTTGGGGTAAATTCCAGTAAAAGGTCACTGAATATTAGGTTCAAGCCAGTTCAAGCACACACATTTACAGGAGTTGGGTGGACATTTCAGTTTTTGCTCACTGGAGTTTTAAGTTGAAGCGTCCATTCACAGGAGCTGGGGGGGACGATTCAGTGTACTTCAGACCGTTGGTATTTGCAAGCTTGAATCCCTTGGTGCAGCTGTGGTGCAATCATTATTTATTAATTGTGTACACCAGCATTTTAACCCTTTATCAATGCAGTAAGCTTGTGCTAGTGACAAGAGCGGATTGCGCAGTCGTGGGCTTATACAATCTGGTCGAGTAGGCCCAAATTTCCACACACACACACACACACACACACACACACACACACACACACACACACACACACACACACACACACACGCGCGCACACACACACGCGCACACACACACACGCACACACACACACAAGAGCACACACACACACGCACACACGCGCACGCACAAAACACACACACACACACGCACACACACACACACAAACCTTGAGCAATGCGGTAGGCCCGTGCTGCTTGCGTGAGCATCGAGGCATGACTGAAACCACCAGCAGGTAGTACCATATACCCCCGATGAGGTCAAACCTGAGAATGAAGCGGTGCATGCCAATGATGACTAACACACTGAGAGCACCAAGGCATCACTGAAATTACCTGCAGGTAGTACCATATACCCCTGATGAGGTCAAACCTGAGAATGAAGCGGTGCATGCCAATGATGGGTAACACACTGAGAGCACCAAAAGGCATCACTGACACCAAAAACGTGACAACAACCCCAGCATTTTACCCTTCTTACCTCGGTGAATGCGTGGTATGGGCCTCGGCCCAGAGTCCCTTGCAAACCCTCCAATAATACTCCAAATTTTCATTGCCTCGCCATGTAAATGCCCAAATATGTGCAACTACAGTACTCTAGCGTCCTGGTTGATCCCCTCTTGAACCAGGGCCTTACCTACCGCCTGATCCTCAATCTAAACAGGCCCTATCATACACAAAAACACAGATGGAATGCCATTGCCTCGCCATGTACACACCCAAGTATGTGCAAATGTGCAAATACAGTGCTTTTGCGCCCTGGCTGACTGATTTCTTCACCAAGGCCTTACCGCGTATTCTTCAGTCTGAACAGGTGCAGGTTCTTCTTCCCCAAGGCGACAGAACGAGCGGGGTGTGGGTACGAGGCCTGTGCACATTAAAATATCTGTTATTATATATATGTGCACATTCAATTATTGTAATAGGTAGTTGCATCGTGTATCTCTGTATCTCTAGTAACAGGGTTTTAAGATGCACGGGGCCTTCACACGTTCTGTGCCTCCTCACCATCACAGCGAGTAATTTCAAAGCAGGGTTAGACAATGCAAACAGCCTGTACATAAATTATATTCTACCACGCAAAATGTCAACCCATAGCAGGCTGTGTGTATGTGAACACCTGTTTCGAACATCATACCATGATACTCGAAAGACAGGGTCAATGATGCACGAGCCGGCACACTTTAGTTTCATCATCGCATCATGCGGCCCTAAACACAGGGTTAACAATGCACGAGCCACCACACTTTTCTTATCATCGCATCATGCATTAGTTAAAGCAGGGTTAACAATGCACAAGCCGGCACAATTTTTTCATCATCGCATCATGAATTTATTAAAGCAGGGTTAAACATTGCACCAGGCCTGCACAAATTCTGACAGTCAGAGCATGTAGCTTAAAATACATGTGACGAGCATGCACGAGAATCGGAAACTAAAAAATTTTGCAGCTCACAAAGGTAGTAACAAGAGCAACGCATGCTTGGTTTCATGACGCTGATCTGGCCAAGCCTCTACAGAGGTACGGTATTGAGTGTGAGCGTGCAACCTACACACATACCAAGCTAAAACTCTAAAAGAGCTACTCAGTTGGCATGTTTACGTAATGGCACATGCCAAGCACTCACTCACACAGCACCAAGTACTTACTTAACATACCTACACGGCAACACAAGGCAAGCACTCACTCAGCACACCACCAGGTTATATAGCGCATGTACACGGCAACACTCACTCAGCACATCACCAGGCAACACTCACTCAGCACACCACGTGTACACGGCAACACTCACTCAGCACACCACGTGTACACGGCAACACTCACTCAGCACACCACGTGTACACGGCAACACTCACTCAGCACACCACCAGGCAACACTCACTCAGCACACCACGTGTACACGGCAACACTCACTCAGCACACCACCAGGCAGGTTATATAGCGTATGTACACGGCAACACATGCCAAGCACTCACTAACACATCACCAGCTTACTCGGCAGATGTGCGATGCACACATGCCAAGCACTCACTCGACACACCACCAAGTCAAATAGCCCCACTACATGGCAGCACATGCCAAGCCCAAGCTGAACACAAGACAGCAGCCCACATGACACGATGATACATTTAGAGACCACAGGATATGACGAGAGCCCACATGGCATGATGATATATTCGGAGACCTACACAACACAGCGAAACACAGCCTACACGCAGTCCAGGCTTACACAGACACACACACACACACACGCACACACACACACACAGCCTGCACAGCAGCTCACCTGGCAGGTGTAGAAGCCCTCGTCTTCAGGGTTGACCTCAGTCTCTCCCGTCGGCGCCCTGACAGGCATGCCACGCTCAGCTGGTTGGCCAAGCCCAGGCTCTCCTGCTGGAAATACCAGGAATTAAATAAAGAAAGGCATCCTTTTAAATGTGCAACTCACAGCTGGTTGGATACGGTTCCGGCCAACCCTACTTACAGGCGGCTGGCCAGCGGCTTCCCTGTGCGTCACTTTAAAAGAGTTTTGCCGTATTAGAGTGCCCGGCTGCACGTTGCGGAGTGATAAGATACACGACACGCAGCTTTGGTATTGCGCATCTTGAAGGTGTGTCGGTTGTGTTAAGGAGCGTGCCACAGCCAACTTGAAATACCGCCTCTGTCCAAGGCTAGCTTGGGGTTAGGCTTGCATTTGCAAAATCCTGACTTTCAATACAAAATCAATGCTTGTATCATCTTAGCCTTGTGCAACTTGTCAGAGGTCACTACCTGTCACTACCTGTCATGCGTCACTACTCTACAAATGTCACTACCTGTCACTACCTGTCATGCGTCACTACTCTACAAATGGTCACTACCTGTCACTACCTGTCACTACCTGTCACGCATCACTACTCTACAAATGCCACTACCTGTCACGCGTGACGCGTCACTACCTGTCATGCGTCACTGCTCTACAAATGTCACTACCTGTCACTACCTGTCACTACCTGTCACGCGTCACTACTCTACAAATGCCACTACCTGTCACGCGTGGCTCGATTGCATGACTTATCATTAGGGTTGGCCAGAACCGTACATATGCACCGTATATCACCATATATTTGGTGGTTTCCCTGCAAAAGAACTCTGCATATACACCATATATATCTGGTTCTGGCCAACCCTACAATTGTACTGGCAGGCAATACACGTGCGCTGTGCCAGACGTTCGAACCTCACCTCCAATGGCGCTGCTGCTGTTCGGGGGTGCTGCCGTGTAATCTTGGCAGGCAGCAGCCTTGGCTTTTCCAGGGGCCTTTTGTGAGGAAGCCGCAGCATCTCCACCGTTGCAAGTCAAAGTGCTGCTGCCGTCACAACCAGGACTGCTGCGTGACCTGCATGGAATCAAGCCTGCGGCCTTTTCTGTCGCCCCCTGCTGCTGCTGCTGCTGCTGCGGCTGCTGCTGCGGCTGCTGCTGCTGTTGTTGCGACAGCGATTGCTGCTGCTGCTGCTGCTGCTGGAGAAGTCCCTTGTCTGCACGTGGTGGTTTGGAAGAGGGATGATCTGTGGGTGCCGGGCACCTGATGTCGTTAGAGTCAGGGATCCCTTGGTGTGTCAGTGGGGAGAGCTCCGTGGATGAGGGTTGGAGAAACAGGGCCTTGGACAGGCCCCCTCTCAATCGTGGCGTGGGGTGGGGGGGATGGATACCAGGGGATCTCATCACATCCTCCCCCCCTTTTTGCTGCTGCTGCTGCTGCTGCTGCTGCTGCGGAAAGCCCACCTGCTGGAAGCCCAGGTGCTGCTGTTGCCTTGAGGTTGCATTGGCCCCACCCCCGTTTGCACAAACCGTGAGTTTTTCTGGCCTGACATGGCCATTCACGGCTGTGTGCTTCCTGTTTGCTGCTGCGTGCTGTCCGTTGTCGTCTGCGTGCTGCTCATTTGCTGCTGCGTGCTGTCCGTTTGCGGCTGCGTGCTGCCCATTTGTTCCCGCGTCCTGCCAATGCACGGCTGCGTGCTGTCTGATGACGGCTGCGTGCTGCTCATTTGCTGCTGCGTGCTGTCCGTTTGCGGCTGCGTGCTGCCCATTTGTTCCCGCGTCCTGCCAATGCACGGTTGCGTGCTGCCCATTTGCGGCTGCGTGCTGTCTGCTGACGGCTGCGTGCTGCCCATTTGCTCCAGCGTGCTGCCCGTTTGCGGCTGATTGCTGTTCGATGACAGCTGCGTGCTGCCCATTTGTATAAGCGTGCTGCCAATCTAAGGCTGCTTGCTGTCCGTTGGTTAGGCCTGTGCCGCTAGGGGAAGGATCGTGCCTGTGCCCATTTACATTGTCGTGGGTCCAAAAAGGTGACGTATGCGCGCGGCTGCTGCTGCCTGCGCTGCTGCTGAAACCCTCACACGCAACATGGAAGCCAGCAAGATGGCTGAAGGGCTTCTGGGTGCGGTGCGCTATCGTAGAGTGGTGGTCGCTCACTTTGTTGCTTGCTGCGTGTGGGTGGCTGTACTGGAAGGAGGCAGTGTGGGAGGAGGGGTGCTGCGTGCGAGGGGGGTTGTGGGCGTGCATGAAAGAGGGGTCCCAGGAAGATCCAGAGGGATGCCACACAGGGGGGTCAGAGAGGGTGTGGCTCATTCGGTGTCCGAGTGCCGCAGTGGCGATGGTCCCTCCTGGGCTATCCACGTGCATACTCTCATTGCGTACATTGTGGGGGGCAAACGGCAGGGCTGGGGAGCCAGGAATTAGGCCCTTGAATTTACCATCCCACACACTACTGCCCACACCATCAGCACCACCATCACTCACACCAGCTGCTCCTTGCGTGTCCTGGGTCCATCTCACACACACCCCTCCTCCTCCTTGCCCACCAACAGCACCGCCGTCGTGCTCACCACAAGGTACCGCCGTGGGCGTTTCTGCATCGTCTACAGCAGCGACGTCACCGAGCATGCCCAAGGAGAAGGTGGGCTGGCAGGCTGAAGGCTCCTCCTCCCACGCACCACCTGCCTCCTCTGCCCCTGCTTCTGCTTTGGTGGGGCTGTCTGTGCCAGCTGTCAGGCCACGGAGCGAGCTGTTGCCAGCTGTCGGGCGTTTGGGTGTTGGGCTGACAGGCTGAAGGTCCCAGCTGTCAGACAACGCAGCTGTGGGAAGCAAGGCAGCAGGAGTCGCTGGAGGGGCAGAGCTGCTGCTGAGGGCGGCACTGTGCGTGTGGCTGCTTGCGTTAAGGGTGTTGTGGGCGTCGGCAGCGGGAGGTGTGACAAAGCCGTTGGAGATGGCAGGGGACATGCTGACAGGCCCTGTGAGTGCGCTCGTTGGGGTGATGGTTCTGCTGAAGGGTGTGTTGCTGGCAAGCGCTGAAGAGGGGGGCGGTGAGGTCGTGGAAGTAAGGAGAGGGGAAGGTTGGGGGGGGCGGCGTGGGCAGCAGGTGCAGGGGGGGAGGGCGTCAGCGCAGCTACGTGTGCGTGTGTGTGTGTGTCTGTGTACAGAGGAAGAGAAAATTAAGGATGTGTGTATTTACAAGGAGTAAGGAGTGGTATGCATGCATGTATGTATGTATGTATGTATGTATGTTTGTGTGTGTGTGTGTGTGTGTGTGTGTACAATTGTGTTTGTGTGTGTATTTGCGCTTGTGAGAGGAGCAAGGAAGTGGTGTGTGTATGTGTGGTGTGTGGATGCAATGCTCCTATCTTGGCACATCAAAGCATGGAGGTGCAGGAGCACCAACAAAGCAATAGATGGCTAAATTACACAACCATTTATTTTGTTAATTGTCACATAAGCTTGGCAGCTCACACAATCAAATGTTGTTCGCACACACATAACACACACACACAAACACAAACACACACACACACACACACACTCAAACACACACACGTCAACGCACAGTGCGGCAGTGGCGTTGGCTGCAGGGTCGTCCACAGCAGCAAACCGTGCAGGGCTGAAAATGTGGGTGGGATGCAGGAACGCGCCACCACCACCTTGACAAATAAAGTGCTCCGGGTCGAAGGTATGGTGCAACTCGCGCCGCCTGTGTGAGATGGTTGTGCCAGTGGCTTGTCGAATTGGAGCATTATGTTGAGATTACGGCCATATGCATGTGTGTGTGTGTACATGCGCACATGTGTGTATGTGTGATGACGC
>Ga0307968_1001969_pt1 | contig 16955 bp, 15 predicted proteins | sample OrgLakmetagen650_FD_201834 | JGI IMG/M metagenome (GOLD analysis project Ga0307968, IMG submission 201834) | Saline water microbial communities from Organic Lake, Antarctica - #650 | ecosystem: Environmental > Aquatic > Non-marine Saline and Alkaline > Saline | place: Antarctica: Organic Lake... | reverse complement strand
AACCAAAGGAAGGGGTGTTAATTGAGAAACAAAGGAGTGTTTAATAAGAACCGAAGGAAGGGGTGTTAATTGAGAAACAAAGGAGCGTTAAATAAGAACCGAAGGAAGGGGTGTTAATTGAGAAACAAAGGAGCGTTAAATAAGAACCGAAGGAAGGGGTGTTAATTGAGAAGCAAAGGAGTGCTGAATAAGAAAGGAAGAAGGAGCGTTTAATAAGAAACAAAGGAAGGAGTGCTAAACAAGAAACAAAGGAAGGAGTGAGGCAGGGCTTAGACATGGGAGGTGAGTGGGCCTCCCTCAAGTTTGTCTCGCCTATGGAGATATGGAGTGAGACACGCACGTCCACAAGCAAAAGACACAAATGTAAGGTAGTTAACTCTGAAGAGTGTGACAAGGTTGTGTTGAAGCTACACCTGAGCAGAAAATCATGAAGAGGAAGAGATCTGGAGGCAGCGAGGGTCCGCTGAACAGCTTCCTAAAGAAACTTCAGGTAATCGCACATGTACACACACAAACGCTTACATGTACACAAACACACACACACAAACACACCTGTGCATCACCATCAGTGAGCGGATGAGCTCCATGGCCGCCACAGATGCAGGGGTTAGACGGCTGGTCTTGTCAGCTGTCAGGCGACCTGGCATACGACCTGCAAGGGCAAAACGCGTGAACACACAGACACGTCATGGGCATAAGATTATGTGCAAGCATAAAATTGACAGGGTTGACAGAGTCTGCACAGAACTCGACAGCACGATATCCAGCTGCAAACAACCAGCAAGCACCCGGCATGACCGGCAATGACGAGACATGTACCTCCTTATATGTAGAGGCGCGGGCTGCAAGGATAATGCACGTATACCGACGGACGAGCGCGCGCAATGTAGGGAAGCGGGGATCACATTGTCATTGTTAGGAAAGAGTAATTGCATCTGTGTTGCACTCAAACAATGCTCGCTAGAAACCGCGCAAAACCAAGGATGCAAGCACAGTTGCACGAATGAGCATCGAAGGTTGAAACACACAGATTCATACACCAATGCAACCTCAAAGATGAAGCACGTGCAATTCTCGAAGCAAGAGCATCATGCCGCGTCTATGAAATTCACTACAAAACATTCTAGTAACTAACGTTTTTCTTTGCCACTCACATTAGTACACGGGCAGATGCTTTGTTCTGTAGTGATGCAGTGGTTGCGTCCTTGATGCATAGGGCCTTTCATCAAAGCCACCAAAACACACACCTGTCTGCTCAAGCGTGCGGTGTAGGGTGCGCAAGCCTGCGCTGCTAGGGGCAGCGGCCTTATGCTGTTGCGCTGGCTTTGTTGTGCGTTGGGGGGCCCCGTTCTCTATCTCAGCATCCTCTGGAGGTGAAAGGCTTCGCTGTGGGGATGTTGCTCTGTTGGGCCTTGTGTTGAGCCTGTTCACGCCTGTAGAGACGTGTGTCATGTGAATGTTGTTACCTATGTATATCAGTTGAGTATAGGTACAAAAATGTGTCATATAAGTGTACAAACATGTGTTATGTAAGTGTAAGCACAAATGTCTGTCGTAAGAGTGTAAATATCAATGTGTGTCATGTAAGTGTAAGCACAAATGTCTGTTGTAAAAGTGTAAATACAAATGTGTGTCATGTAGGTGTAAGCACAAAAGTCAATCGTAAGAGTGTAGGTACAAAAGTGTGTCATGTGAGTGCAGGCACAAATGTGTGTCAGGTGAGTGTAGGTACAAAAGTGTGTCATGTGAGTTTAGGCACACATGTGTCATGTGTGTGTAGGCACAAAAGTCAGTCGTAAGAGTGTAGGTACAAACATGTGTCATGTGAGTGTAGGCACAAGTGTGTGTCATGTGAGTGTAAGCACAGATGTCTGTCGTAAAGAGTGTAGGTACAAATGTGTGTCATGTAAGTGTAAGCACAAAAGTCTGTCGTAAGAGTGTAGGTACAAAAGTGTGTCATGTGAGTGTAGGCACAAGTGTGTGTCATGTGAGTGTAGGTACAAAAGTGTGTCATGTGAGTTTAGGCATACATGTGTGTCATGTGTGTGTAGGCACAAAAGTCAGTCGTAAGAGTGTAGGTACAAACGTGTGTCACGTGAGTGTAGGCACAAGTGTGTGTCATGTGAGTGTAAGCACAAATGTCTGTCGTAAGAGTGTAGGTACAAGTGTGCGTCATGTGAGTGTAGGTGCAGTATTCTGACCAGCCTTTTGCCCTGACGCCAGTATGCTAGCCTTGTCAGAGCACAGTGCGTTCATGCCTGTGTGTATCTGTGTGTGTATCTGTGTACCTGTGTGTACCTGTGTGTGCGTGTGTGTGAGTGTTTGAGAGCGTGTGTATCTGTGTGTGTAGCCTGTTCAAGGTTCGGCCAACCATGTGATGTCTCAATTTGGCAGAGCACCCAGTTTGCCAAAGACCATTGCTAGCACTCAGCTTACACATAACCTGCTCTGTACCTTGTACATCGTAACTGTGGAGAGTAGGTGGAGGGTATCTTTGCCCAGGCTGAAAATAGGCAGGCCAACCAACTTTCAGCTCCTCTTTAAATCACCAACAGCACTCCACGACCCTGCACCCACACGGTGCTTTCACTCTTACCCACCTGATGGATCATCGTGATCTGACGGAGAGCTCCTGCGTGGAGGGTGGGCAGGCTGGCCATATTTTGACCTGCGCACTGCCACTTCTGTGAGCAGCACTTCCACAGAGCCCTCCAGGATGGGGCGTATTAGGTCGGACAGCACCTGCGTTTCAAAATGTGTGTGTGCGTGTGTGTGTGTACATTCGTGCGAGTGTGTTTGTGTGTGCCCATGTTATTTTCCCAGCTCCCTCTCCTTGTCAGAGCCTCCCTGTCCCTCCCCAGCACTTACTTTGTGTGTGTGTGTGTGTGTGTGTGTGTGTGTATTTGTGTGCAGATGAGAATAATAGGAGCGGGAAGAAAGAGGTGAAGGAGAAACAAAAAATACGGGCAAGAAGGAGCGAACTACGATGCTGCAAGTATGCAGACATTTTACTGGGAAATGTTTTTGCTATTGTTTTGTGTGATGGAATGAAGTTGGGGTTCTTCCGGACCCAACAAAACTCCCCTTGTTGCACCTTGAATAAAAAACACCAGCATTAAAACCTACCATCGGAGGCAATCAACGCTTCAGCTTGTTTGCCACCAATTAAAGCACATGGATGCAACACACACAGCACACATGCACACATGCACACCACAACTTGGAAGCACATGCATGCAACACACACAGCACACATGCACAACACACATCAGAAGCGTCCACGTTTGGCTCCATCAGAGCGGCGCGGTATGCTTTGTGTGCTGCATCCACTTGGTCGTGCACGATGTCCATTTGAAGGGCATAGCCGCGCCTCATCCACGACATGTGGCTGTTACAGATGCGGCGAGAAAAGGGCAGGCTGCTGCGCCTGCGCACGGCATGTGTGTGTGTTATGAGTTAAGGAAACCGGGGTTAAGAAATGTAGTAAAAATACATACTGTATAGTTGATGCAGAATGATGTGAGGAGAGCTCATGTGCAGTACAGTTTAGGGTTCTATGGAAGTCATGCTCAAGTAAAAAGGTGGGACACTGAAGGCAAGACGAGCAAAGAGCAAGCAAAGACCGCAATTATGGTGTGATGAAATTGCAAGAGGAATCAGGGTGAAGACATACTGTAGTCATCCTCCTACCAGAAGCACTTAGAAACTCAAATCCGATGCATGAGGCACAGACAACAAAGTAGTGGTGTGTGTGTGTGTATGTGTGTGTGTGTGTGTGTGTGTGTGTGCGTGTGCGTGTGCGTGTGCGTGTGCGTGTGTGTGTGTGTGTGTGTGTGTGTGTGTGCTCTCGTCGTTTGTTGCGCAGCCCTTTACTCAGGCGCTCACCACCAGCAAGTGCAATAGCGTGACGTGCCTGCTGAAAAGAAATATGTTGTGCCCTAAGAGAGAAAGACAGTGCAGGGGAAAAATGTGTACACAAATCATGGGCACTTGTGATTACGCAGCTCCTTGCCCTGTGCCTTGGAAGATGCAGTACGGACACAAATTGAATGAGTTGCAGATGCACAGCCCCCAGCCTTTCAATAGGCCTTGGAAGTTGCACAAAAAGCACACTTACGGGCAGTTGTAGTTTCGCATCCCCCAGCCTTGCTCTGCTCGGGTGTGCACCCACGCGTGCATCATCTTGCGGTCATCTTCAATGCTGAAGCGCAGCGCCCCTCGTCCGTCCGACTTCTTTTTGGGCTTCTGTGTGCATTCGGTTGGTTGCAAGTGCTGGTCTTGTGCGGCTTGTGTGGGAGCTGCGTTTTTGTGTGCATTCGGTTGGTTGCAAGTGCTGGCCTTGTGCGGTTTGTGTGAGAGCTGCGTTTGATTAGGATGAAAGGATGCTTCTTATCCAAATTCCAGCTCCGCAGAGACTCTGTTCGCTTTTCTGTGTCAACCATTCCCTATAATTGCAAAAGTACCAGAGGTTTCAACGGAGGAAATGCCTGAAAATGTGCATTTTTGCATTCAGAAGGCAGCCACTCACAGCCACTTCATCTGATCGACACCATCTTAGTACCAAAGTGTAGCTGGCATTGAGAGCTACCCGAGCATGTGCCCAGTTTTATGTGGGTCGCTTTGCGTGCTGAGATAGACTGGATTAAGCACACATGGTGCATGTAAACCCTAATGTGGTGATTTCCATGGGAAAATGGCTCAAATCCTCGTACAACACTAAACACTCAGCTGTTTTCTTTCATTTTTGTTGCAATGGTATTTTCTAATAAGGATTCTACAAACATTCCAGATTGGTGCAGTGGGTGATTTGGTGTGAAGCATTTGTGGTAAAATGTTGGGTTCACGCCGCGGGCAATTAGGCACGTGCACCAGTATTGGCAGTTTTCAAGCTCAGGTGATATCAGCAGCTACCTCTGGGTACTGAGCTTAGAAACTGCCAGCTGTGGTGCGCATACTCTGGGAACATTTCAAGAACACCCCCTTTCCAGTCCTCCGTCGACCATCTCTGCAAAAGTATAGTGCACCACAACCAAACCTGTTATACGCTTTTGACGTCACACCAAAACTTGGCTTGGATTTGTTTTATTTCCCACAGGTTTGTTGGACCAGACCCCAGCACAATTTCCACTAAGCCTGCAATTTGTTCAACGCTTTTTCCACGGTTTGTTGGACCAGACCCCAGCACAATTCCCAACAAGCCTGCAATTTGTTCAACGCTTTTGTAATGCCATCGAACCAATACGGTCTACTAGTATGTCAGACCCAGATCCCTGCGCAGCTTTCAAAAGAACAATCTGCTGCAAGGAGCGCCACTCGCGCTCACCTCTAATACAACTCCAACCCTGAGTGCAAGATTCAAGGCCCGTCCCTAAATTACCTTTCTCGTTGCCTTGAATTTCCACCCACCCACCCAGTAGCAAATTTAAGCCTTGCCTGTGCAAATGATGACAACTCAAAAATTGACGTGGGCCCTTCTCTGCATTTCAGTCATCTTATCCCTCAAACTGTTCACAACCCTGTTTCCAATCACCTGTGCATTTTTCTTGCTTGTGCGTTGGGGGGCAAGAGCCCTCTCCTCGTCAGAGCCTCCCTGTCCCTCCCCTGGGGCATCTGACAGAGCACTGCCCTCACTGCCCTCTACCTCAGAGTCATCTCCATCCGTGGCATCCTGTGTGCACGCACCAAAAGGAATGAGCTACATGATGAATGGGTGCAGATGTATGCTGGAATAACAACTGCACCAATGAAAAACGAGCCTTTTGCGCTGGCTTCTTGCATCAGAGTCATCTCCTGTCCATGGCATCCTGTGTGCGCGCGCCAAAAGGAATGAGCTACATGATGAATGGGTGCAGAAGTATGCTGGAATAACAACTGCACCAATGAAAAACGAGCCTTTTGTGCTGGCTTCTTGCATCAGAGTCATCTCTCGTCCATGGCATCCTGTGTGCGCGCGCCAAAAGGAATGAGCTCCATGATGAATGGGTGCAGAAGTATGCTGGAATAACAACTGCACCAATGAAAAACGAGCCTTTTGTGCTGGCTTCTTGCATTAGAGTCATCTCCCGTCCATGGCATCCTGTGTGCACGCACCAAAAGGAATGAGCTCCATGATGAATGGGTGCAGAAGTATGCTGGAATAACAACTGCACCAATGAAAAAACGAGCCTTTTGCGCTGGCTTCTTGCATCAGAGTCATCTCCCGTCCATGGCATCCTGTGCGCGCGCGCCAAAAGGACAGAGCTCCATGATGAAGAGGTGCAGATGTACGCTGGGGTAACAACTACAAGCGTAAAATAATGGGCCTTTTGCGCTGCCTTCTTGCATCAGAGTCGTCACCTGCCCGTGGCGCCTTGTTGGCAAGCGATTAGAGAAGTGTTGTTAGAAGCCATTACTGACCAGGGATTCTCAAAGAAGGATTGTAACAGTTTGCACTCATGAGCTCATGAGTTGAGCGTGCGGTGAAGAGACAAACTCATGCTTGCTTAGGAAGAAGTCAGTATAAATAAAAACACGAGAGATTACCAAAAAAAGTTTCACTACTAGACTTTCCAGAAACGCCACGCACAGAAAAACGCTCTTCACAATGTAGGATCTACAAAACCATCAATTACCATGCCGACCAACCTTATCGAGCATACATTAACCAGAGATGTCGTGTCCTACTTTAATTGAAGTAATTGCTTTTTTAGGCTTGAAGAAAAACCGTTCAGATATATTCAAATTAAAGTGGGACACGACATTTCTGGTTAATGTATGCCTATTCTAGGCTTTGAAGAAGAGCCCTCCACCAGAAAACTGTTTCCTTGATACTTCAACCTCCTTACATATTCCCGCAACAATTTTCGAATAACATTTGTGCGAATTAATCTTTGTGTCAGTTAACAGTGGGCGCAGAAGCGACGGTAGGCACAGAAAGGGAGGGCAGTGATAGGGTTGCAGCAGCGCTGTGCCTCCCTTCCACTTTCTCCCCATTCTTTGCCTGTAAACATCTAAAATAATTCTTAATACTGAACAATGACAATAAGAAAATACGCAGGCGGTAAAGCCCCCCCCTGGGGCTTTCCTAAAACAAAGCTTCCTGCTAGACCTAATTAACAAATTTCTCCTAGATCTAACCCAGTCACAACTCCAAACCAGTTACCATGTTCCAACGTTTGTGCAGTGTATAGGAACGTGCATAGGGATTTCCGTACACCGTATATACACCGTATATTTAGGGTTGGCCAGAACCATATAAGTACGGTGTATATATGGTATTTCTGGCTGGGAAATCACCAAATATACGGTCATATACGGTGTATATATACGGTCCTGGCCAACCCTACGTATACACACCGTATACACGTATCAATCGTGTATAAAGCCGTATAAACAGTACATAAAAAACTGGACCTCTTCAGAAATAATTTGCCAAAGTGTTTGTAGCTCAGAAAATGAACTCTGATTGCATAACCTAACTTTTGTTACCCAAAATTTAAAGGTGGGGGAGTAATGCTTGCTCGAAGAGGTCCAAGACTTTGAGCACAAGACTTTTTCATCAATGGTCTTCAGCGTATACGTCTGTATTTTCCAGTATAAACTTGGCTTGGTAAACCCTCCGCCTCCTCTAAGTCCTTCCCCTGACATCCTCTTTTCTCCTCCTCTCCCTCTTCTTCCAAACTTCATCAAATCAATTTGTGTATGTGTATGTGTTGTGCGAGTGTCTGTATACATACGAGTGTACGTTATGTATGTGCGTGTATGCTCATATGTGTGCATGCTTATGTAAGTATGCATGTGTGAGTACGTGCATGTACACGTGTAAGTGTGCGTGTGTATGCAATTGCATGTGTGCATGTGCAAGTGTATGCGCGTGTGTGTTTGCATTTGCATCTGTGCATGTGTGTATGCGTGTGTGAATGTGCATGCAGAGGTGCGTGCATGTAAATGCATATGTATAAAACATGTGTGTGTGCATGCACTTGCGTGTGCATGTGCGTGTGTGTACGTGTGTGTGTGAATCTGTGCGTGACTGTATATGTGCCGTTCTTGCTCCTGCATTTTTCCCCCTTTAAGCACCCTTGTTCCTATAGCTACTGGCTTGCATGGGAACCCTCTCATGCTCAAAACCTGCTGCTGCTGTCCTGCAGCATGCCGTGCGGAACATTCATTCCCTTGCGTCATGAAAAACAAATAGCAAATAACAAGCTTATACAAACGCAGTGATTTTCAAATTCAAAGGCCCCCTGAAGGCCAGTCAAAAGTCATTTTTGACCACTCATTCATGCCATTTATACACGCCGATCTAATACTTGTGTACAGTCATACGGATATGGTGAAAAACTGTAAACATCCATATATCATATGTAGATATAATGCACATGCTTACTCACAGGCTCACGCACTGCATTTAGACCGCAGTAGACATGCGCATGTGCGCGAGCGAGTGTGCACACACGCACACACACACACACACACACACATACGGTGCGTATGTATACTGATGCGGTTCTAGCCAGCCCTATACAATCATGATAAAACAAACTGAATTAGGCAAGCCACTGCAACGCACCGTGGCTCCTGCATCTGTGTCACTGTCTCCCCCTTCCGTGCCAGTGCCACCCTCTGAGACAGAGCCAGCCGCTCTCTTGCGTCGCTTCCTCGAAGATGAGGATTTCTGGCCAGATGCTGCGCAAAAAGAGGCACACGTAAATTTGTGTATTTAAACAAAATAAGCGTGTACGTGTGTGTGCGTGTTCCTAACGTAAATGTGTTTTTTAAAATGAATAGCAAGAGTCAGTGGGAAAGATGCGCCTCATGTGTTGGGTGCAGATGCCAATCAGGATCTAATGCAGGAACGACCAGACTGATGTTTTTAAAATGTCAGGGCCACACATGTAGCTGACATCAACCAAGATCAAATCTAGACCGTATGAGCCTGAACGCCTTACCTTGGTTCCCAGACTCACGTGCAGCCCTTGCCAAGGGAGTGGCAGCCCTGCATGGGCACCGGGACATGAGCTGGAACTTTTGACGATTCAGGTGAACTTGAATCGTTGTATCAGCTGAACTCAAAGCGGTATGGAGGACACATTCTTAGGGTTGGCCAGAATTGTATATATACACCGTATATGACCGTATATTTGGTGATTTCCCTGCCACAAATACCGTATGTACACTGTATATGTATGGTTCTGGCCAACCCTACACATTCTGGATGGTTGCTGCAAAGGAGGCGCTGGAAAGTGACGCAACATGAAAGACACACTTCCCAAGCCTGCTGCAAATGAGGGCAAGGGGTGCTTCAAGTAATCGCAATATGAAAGACACACTTCCCAATCTTCTGCAAAGGAGGGCAAGGGGTGTTACAAGTGATCTGCATGAGTTGTAACTATCAACAAGATCAAGGTATTACGAGGAAACAGCTCTGAAGCACAATTTTCAGTGAACTTCAAATACACGCGTCTCAGGAAAAATAAAGATTTAGAATCAAGGTTTCGTGTGTCAGTCAAAATGGCTTTATTTTGTCGCCAGGCAAATGCGACCAAAAGCGCGGCTCACTTCATAATGGCCTCGCACCTAGTTTCAATGGCTTCTTTTAGCTGCGCGGCCTTGGCCACTTGGGTGTCGTAGTCCGATTGAAGGAGGCCTCTGTACTGCTCCAGTCTCTGCACTTCTGCAGCCTTCATGCTCACCTGCAGCAACACAGCTCACAAGGAGAAAGCACACCCATAAGATGGCACACGTATCATATTAACATGCTCACCTGTAGTAAAGGAGCACGGCACACATATTACAATGAGATGACACACAGATCACAATGAGATGGCACACATGTAACAATGAGATTGCACACAGATCACAATGAGAGATCACACGCATTAGACGGCACACGTATCATATTAAGACATGTAACATAAAACAATGCTCTTACACTTATACCACCCTTTACGATCACAAGCAGCAGGGGGGTAATTATCAACGTTAAACAAACATGTTTTGACACAGAAATGTATGAGCCCATCTGTCGAACGCCATCCTTAGGGTCGGTCGGAACCGTGTATGTATACCTAATATGACCGTATGAATGGCGATTTTGCTGCTGCAACACTGTATGTGCGCTATACATACGTATGCATGTATGGTTCTGGCCAACCCTAATCATACCCTCCATAACAATGATGCACGCACAAAACAGAGTGTTTGTCAGCCCACACACAATCCAGGTCTTTAGGACATGTATGCCTGTGTGTACGTGACTTCCAATGGAAGAGCTTTCTGGAAGTTTGACCAAAAATCTTTGCTTTTGCGCTGTGTGAAAGGGGCAGAGAGAAGGACCTGTAACAAAATAAAGTTTTAAGCCGTCAGTAATGTGCTCCGACACACTGTTGTGTAGCTGACTGCTCCTTACATAGTGAGCTGCTACCACTGTTGGCACGAACGGCTGCTACTTCTATAATATACCTCATGGCTATCTGCTGCTATTACCTACAGCTGCTACTTCTGTAATGTACCTGTGTGGCAATCTGCTGCAGGTCGGCAAATTGCGGAGAGGAGGGCCGCCTCCTTGGGTCTACCACCACATCAGCAGGGGGCTACGAAGAAGAGCAAACCGTGCAGGTGCGGAGTTAGGTTAGAGCAGATACACGAGGACAAGAGCAAGAAATGGATGCTGTATTGAATAGAGGCTGCAACGAAATACACCGCACAAAAAAGCAAACCGTGCAGGTGCGGAGTTAGGGCAGATACATGAAGACAAAAGCAAGAAACGGATGCTGCGTTGGATGGGGGCTGCAATGAGAGACCAAAAAGTGGCAGTTAAGCCACAGTTTAACTCACAAAATTGCAAACAGAGGCTTAACCGTGGTAAAAACATATAAATTTTTACATGTCTTTTGTGGCTCATTTGCAAAATGCCCCACTGCTAAAAGAAATCCTAGTAAAATCCTGGAATGAGCTCTCGTGACCTATGCCTTCATTCATTGAAGCAGCTGCTTCCTCACACAGAGGCGTTGAGAACGCAAATCTCCTCACACCAAAACACACCTGGGCACCAGAGAGGACAGACCCGACCACCTGCAGCTGCCCTTGCACATGCACAAGCTCCGCCTGCAAGTTATGAGTGCACACATGTGTGTCTGCATACGTTTGCTGCGAACATGATTTCTGTAGATCTCACATAAACATTAAATATTAATAAGGCTCTTTTTTCCAAAGTGATGCGGGGAGTGCCTTTCAATGTATGCACAGTTTTAAGTTTGCTTCCTTTTTCCAGTCCTGGAGCTTTTTCTTGTGTAAATCCAAGTTTTCGCTTATAGGCGTGTCTGCATCGCATTGCTCCTGAAACTCAGCGCAGGAAATTGTCGTAGCGATGCACATTCATCCACACATCATCGTATTTCAATCTCAATCGTATTTCAATCTCCATCGTATTTCAATCTCCATCGTACTTCAATCTCCATCGTACTTCAATCTCCATCGTATTTCAATCTCCTTCTGACAGCCATTCGACACACCTTGCACGTTTCAACCTTGCGAAATGGAGCTGGATGCAATATAAAAAGGGCTTCATGCTAATATGCCAAAACCATGTCAGTACTTGCTACCTATTTCGAAACAAGAACAGAAATCAATTCAGCTCATTGTTGTGCGTGTATTTAGCAGAAATGTTTATAGAGGTGGGCGTTTATGGTGTGCGCATATCACACACACAGAATTACTGCACAAACCCACCTTCGCACGCATGACAGTCTCCTGCGTAAAAGCCAGCTGAGCCGCAAGCCGAGCCACCACAGCGTTTTGTTTCTCCTGCTGGCGAGCCACACGCAGCTTGCGTCGAGTCTGGCGAGAGTGGTTCCTTTCCTCCCTGCGTGCATGATTAAGGTGCAAATATTTTGCTGCAGGTATTTATATTTTTGGCGAAGCCCCCCTTGTGGGGGCGTGAGCCCTTAGCGTTGACTCCTTCCCACCACACTTCACACAGGCCTCCCTAGGCCCACCCAGGCCACTCCACGGGCTGAAACTCGACATAGGCTCCTTAACAAGAACTTCACCGTGTCATATAAAGTATGGGACCCTGGGGTGTGGTGTGTGAAGATGTAGAGCAACATTTTGCTTTGGGGGGGGCCAGACCTCCTCCCCAGGCCCACCCAGGGCACTTCCCGGGGTGAGACTCGACATAGACTCCTAAACAAAACTCATACTGGCCCAGATAAATTCTGAGACCCTGGGGTGCTGTGTGTATAGTTTTGGAGCAGAAGTTTATGTTTAGAAGCTCCAGGAAGCTGCCCAGGATTCCTCAGCCAGGCCCTCGGACCACATCTTGCTGGTGCAGTACCCATCAGCACACTTCACTGGCTGTGGATGCTGCGTCAGAGGCCCTTGTTTGTGTTCCGGCTGCAAGGTTCACGGTTGACCATGCAAGCAGTAACAAGTACCGTACCTTGGGGATAACACCCCGCATAAATATCTTTTTTGCCCTGCGGGTTGACTGCGGTAAGCTTTAATATGTATTAATTTGACCCTGCAGGGTTGTGCGGGGATGGTGAAAATAACACTTTTCGGATCGCTGGCAGACATGAACAGCGAAAGACTACCGTCACGCCCCCCCCTGATCCCCCCGCCCCAGCAGCACCAGGACCAGCCTCAGCAGCCTCAGCCCCAACACTGGTTGCTCTTGAGGGGGAATTCCAGAAAACATTTGCCGCGGCGACAGTTGAGCAGCAGGGCAACCGTCCAAGCCGGCAAGCAAAAGCGGAACGGGCTGAGCGCTGAGGCAGAGGAGGCAGCCAACAAAAGGCCGATTGGCAGGACAAAGAAGGATTGCTACGGTCTCGCAATTTAGATGTGGGGACACCTCAGGGGCACAGCTGTTATGCACAGGCATTGGCACGCATGAGAGGGAAGATGTGTGGCAGGGGGACGAGTGGGAGGAAGGCATAGGGGTTAAAGGAACAAGCAGCAACACTTGCACACACAGGTGGGGCAGACAAGACCAAGGCTGCCCGCACCCAAGCAACAACAGCAGCACGCACAAGCAGGTGCAGCAGCAGCAGCAGCAGCAGCAGCAGCAGCAACAGCAGCAGCGACAGTGGTTAGAGGAAGAGGAAGTAAATCCTGAGATTCTGGGCAGTAGCAGAACAGAGAGCAAACTTACATGCAAAGAGCATGTTTCTTTCCTTTGCCCTTTTACGATGTTCTCATTCATTGAGGTTGTTTGTGAAGCTTATTGGTGCCGAACCAGGCTAAAGGCCCTGCGGAATTGATGCGAGAAGGGCAAAAATATACATTCTGGGGGTGCGGGAAGGTGCGGGATTCTACTAAATATTTCTGAAATTTGGGGTGCGGGATGAGTACGCTAAGGTACGGAAAATTCTATTTTCAATGGGCTATATAAATTAGATGTCAGATGTTCATTGCGCGCGGAAGAATGCTTGGACGGGACCCTTCAGGTATGCGGTCCATGTTGGCTTGGGCTGTTTGCAGGGCGTGGAGCGCACAGTGCAGTGCTTGCTGCGCACTGTATGTTGAAGCAAGTTCAGAGAGTTCAGACATCGTGGCCAGCTCGGGCACCATGCTTGCACCTGCCCTCTCAACAGACGGGGAACAGGAGCAGCAGCACATCCTCACGCCTGCTTCAGCAAAGACTGCTCCAGCACAGCGTCATGCACACCACTGCAGCATCTGTGGGGCAGTAAGGCACACACACATACAAACACAAACGCGCGCGCGAATACACACAGGTGCGCACACACACATACACATGTACACGCACAAACACACAGACACACGTGCACGCACACATACACACACACAAACACACAGGCACACATGCGCGCACACACACACACGTGCACGCAAACACGCACGCACACATACGCACACACACATGCATATGCACGCACACATTGTGCGCGTGATGGGCTTCGCCAATTTTTCAACGTTGCTAGCGACGCTCCCTCACTTGTCCCTCTCTCAGCCTACATGCTACTGTGCAGAATTAGTGTGGCTAAAAATAAAAGTTTGCAGCTCATCGTCCTTGCCCTGTGTTTGTCACAACAAAGAGACAAAAAGTACACGAATTCACACACAATTGAACAAAGTCAAGTACTTAATAATTATCAAGCTAACGCCCACGCTCACATCCAACCCCTCTTCCAAATAACCGACAAAAATAATGTCATTGCCAGCCACATATATGTGAACCGATTTGAAATCACAGCCAAGATCTTTCATTGTTGTAGGTTTCTTAAAATTTCAACATCCACAAGTCACACAGACAAGCACATACCTGCTGCGTTTGCGCTCTTCTTGTATAGCCACCTTGGCCTCCTCAGGAGCCATTTTCGAAAGCTCCTGGTTGAGACGGCGGCCCTGCTTTGGCCGACGGGAGTTCAGCTTGGTACCAACACGCAAGGAATCCAGTGCAGCTGCAATACTGCCAGTCTGGGATCCTTGTCTGTTCCTCCCCCTGCCTGATTGCATTGCTCCTGTGTGGCTGGGTTCGCTGTTGAGGCGGAGGAGCGTGCTTGCTAGTCTAAGGGCCTGCAGCATGCAGACATGCAAGGGCAAAGGAATGAATGCGTGTTTCTTGCAGCTTTGTTTTTTTTGCATGGGTCTTTAGAACGTGTTTAGGAACACGAAGGCCCTGGCACAAATTTGATCCCAGCAAAGAGGCCTTTTCATTTGGTTTAAAAGCTTGTATTAGTTGGTATTTCAGAGCAGGAGGGCGCTTGATGCCTTAAGGGTTGACAGCCGGGGCATGCACCAGCGTGTTGCAAAGAAAAAAGCAAACGGGCAGGAAGACGTTGGATACCTTGATGGTCGACAGCAGGCATGCACCAGCAATTTGCGAAAAAAAAATAGCAAATTATTCCGAGCCACAACGCAAACAGCTGCAAGCAGCTCCAAACCCTCTGACTCACATGCAAAAACAATTGATAGCTATAAACCCACCAAGGAGGGATCCACTCCAAGCTCCTTTGCCAGCTCCTGTGTGCTGGCAGAAGTCAGGCCTGCTTCTGGGATGCCTTGGTCTTCACTCATTGGCTGGACAGCTTGTTCACTCGCCTGTGTGCGCATAACGTCTAGCCGCTTCACCTGTATCAGCGGCAAATGAGTGCAAACAAATGAGTAATGTGAGTGCAGGCGAATGCAAATGAGTGCAAGCAAATGGGTGCAGGCAAATGAGTAATGTGAGTGCAGGCGAATGAGTGCAGGCGAATGAGTGCAAGCAAATGAGTGCAGGCAAATGAGTGGTGCGATGGAAATAGCAGAGTGAGTACGGAAAGTGAGAAGTACGGTAGAAATAGCAAGGGCGCTGAGCACAGCGTGATCCAATTATGTGCTCACACTAATTATGTTGTGCTGCAATAGGCCATGCTGCAATATGCAGCTCGTCATGCGTGCTGAACTAGGCAAGGCTGTTTAAAGTTTTTGCATGCGTGCGTTTCTTTAAGAGTGGCAGTCACTTTGCCCTTGCTCACATTCAATGGACAGGCTACACATTTTCAAACCTTATTTTCAGCAAATGTCACATTACAACAGCAGTGAGGTACGGGCAGACGTTTAAGTAAGTTATAATCTCATCAGACAGGAAAGCAAAGGAATCCACAGGGGAGCTGAAGCTTGTGAAAAAGAAGGAAAAGCTACGTAGACAGTGAAACCCCAAACCCCACATAAATCAAAGAAAATAAGCCACTCTGGTACTGAGTACCGTAAAGCGCTCCACAACCACAGAAAAGAAAGATGAATGTGAATACAAGTACAGAATACAGAGCAATGCTGCTCCAGGAATAACTGACCAGGCGGAGGAAGGTGATGGGGTTCACGAAGGTGCGGTCGTGCTTCCATGAGGTACTGGAAAAAAGCTCGTTGACATCTGTGGGATGACAGGGCAGCACAGTGTTGTTTGTTGAGGTCTGAAGGTGTGTGTATGTGTGAGTGTGTGTGTATGTGTGTGTGTGTGTGTGTGTTTGCTGGCGCTTTTGGTAGCAACTTCCACGCAAGAACATGCACGGCACGGGCATAACAACAAGCATGGGAATAGCACAATGTGCGTGCTAATAGCCAGGCACTAACACTCAAATCCTTGATCGCACTCAATGCAGGCAAATTGTTTTTTAATCTCAGGCAGTGTGTAACTCGAAGATCACAGAGTAGGGCAATGTTTGAAAAAATTGAAGTGAGATGAAAACACTTTATTCAGTCAGGTCTGGGCCTCGCAGCTACCTGCAATTAAAATGCAATAGTTTCTAGTTCTGCTCTCGTTTCAGCTTCAGCCACACTTGCGCTCTTGTTCTTCACCGTCAAGAAAGTCAAACACCGTTTTTCTTAGTGGCAACTCGGTTGCCAACGGATGAATTGAAAGCACTGCTCGGAAGAATGAGCACCCTCACGGCAGCAATGCAACTTAATGTGCAAAGCTTTGTTCTGAAGCGCACATCCTTACACATAACATTACAAACATTGTCCTGTGACTCACCAGACCCTGGGAAACATTGGCCCAAGACGTGGCCACTGCTCGTCCTCAAAACCAAGCTGCATATGCATTGTGTAGTTTTGTTACTGACAAAAAATCACCCACATGAGATCATTTCACTTGCATCAGAATGGAGGTATTGGGGTGTTTGATGACAGTATCCATGCTTTTTTGAATGACGAAGCAACAGAGCTTGCCCAATAACTTAGCACTGTGGCTATTGGAGCAAAGCAGGGCTAGAACTAAGGCATACCTTTTCTCTCACTCTATCACGCAAAGGAAACACAAACTATTTGGGAACACAAACCATCTGTCAGACCATGCGCTTCTGCATACGTACACACCCCTATACCCCCCCCCACCCACTTTGAAAACAGCTCCTCGAGCCGCCTCCAGTACCCTCCCAGCTCATGCACACTCCGCATGTCATACACACTGCGTGAGTATCCCACCAGCACCGGCCCCCCCCCCCCCCCCCGCCCGCCCCCATCCACGC
>Ga0307968_1001968_pt1 | contig 16962 bp, 20 predicted proteins | sample OrgLakmetagen650_FD_201834 | JGI IMG/M metagenome (GOLD analysis project Ga0307968, IMG submission 201834) | Saline water microbial communities from Organic Lake, Antarctica - #650 | ecosystem: Environmental > Aquatic > Non-marine Saline and Alkaline > Saline | place: Antarctica: Organic Lake... | reverse complement strand
CAATTTTTAGCTGCATCTCGTCTGCACAAACACAGACACAAACGCGCGTGCACACACACATATGCATATGCACAAGCGCACACACACAGCCTGTTTGCTCATACACCTGGTAGGTTGGAATGACACCTAGCAAATTAAATGACACATACAGGGTTGCAAGGGCAGGAGGTGCAACGTAGCTGTACATACAATTTTTAGCTGCATCTCGTCTGCACAAACTAAGACACATACACACACGCATGCAACCCACTGACACGATTGCGCACAAATACACAAACGCACAAGCACACACGCACCCCCTACCCCCTCACACACAAACCCAGACCCACTCCTGCACCCGCACCCGCACAACCCACACCCACCCTACCCCCCCCCCACACCCACACAACCCTACCACCACCCCCAGACACCCACAGGGATCTCCCCTACACCCCCCCACCTACACCACCTACCAGCACCCACACACATAGGGGTCTCTCCTTCACCCCCCCACTCACGCCACCTACCAGCAAGCTGCCCTCAACGCTGACGTTTTCAAGGCAGGCCTCGGCCACTTCCAATACCATTTCTGCCCCTGGCCTTAATTCACCCCCACGGATTTTTTGGCGGACCACGTCCCACAAGGGGCCTGCACAGAGTGTGTGTGTGTGTGAGTGTGATTGTGAGTGTATGTGTGTGTGTGTGTGTGTGTGTGTGACGACATCACTGAGCGAAAAAGCACAAGCTGTTTGCTCTGAGATGGATGGGAGTTACTCTTTGTCTAGGATGGCAATTGTCTTAGAATTCTGCTAGAATCCTGCACATATAATTTGACAGGCACACTACGATACCACTGAATGTGAGGCCTTCCACATGTTTGAGAGGAAGAAAGTGAGAGGGCTAGGGGTAGGAGCTAGGGCTAAGAAGGGAGGGTTACTTTTGAGAGAAAGAAAGTGAGAGGGCTAATTTTGAGAGATGAGTGAGAGTGCTGGGGGCTAGGGATAAGAAGAGAGGGCTACGTTTGAGAGAAACGAGTGGGAGGGCTGGGAGCTAGGGCTGGGAAGAGAGGGCTATATTTGAGAGAAGTGAGTGAGGGGGCTAGGGGCTAGGGATAAGAAGAGAGGGCTGCGTTTGAGAAAAAGATTCCCTGCCAGAAATACCGTATATACACCGTATATATAAGGTTTTGGCCAACCCTACGCCCGGCGCACCTAAAGAGGGGTTGAACAGGAACAGGAAGCCTGGCCCATGCTGAAGGTACTGCTCCACGCTGACTAGGGGGGGGGTGGTCATACCACACTGCTGTAACAGATGCCATGCGTTGCGCTGCGTATGCACGTACGTATTTGGCAGTTGCTGTGCACACACAGAAGGCACGGACGTCACGGGGTTTGTAAGCAGATGTGCGGATGGGCCACATGCTGTGACAAGTGCTGCACACACACAGAAGGCACGGACGCCAAGTGAGTTTGGTTTGTTGACATTCTGCTGCATCATATGCTGCAACAACTGCTGTGCACACACAGAAGGCACAAACGTCACGGGGTTTGTTATGCAGATGTGCAGATGGGCCACATGCTGCAACAAGTGCTGCACACACACAGAAGGCACGGACGCCAGGTGAGTTTGGTTTGTTGCATTCTGCTGCGTCAGGTGCTGTGGCCATTGCTGTGCACACACAGAAAGCAAGCACGTCACGTGGTTTTGGACATGTGGTGTTGCGCCAATTGCTGTGGCAAGTGCCTTGCATTACAATGGGAAATAGCGTATGCACTTCATAACCTCATATGTATGTGTGCGCCTATCGTAAGTCTAGGGTCTAGGCAGTAAGCTCGCCTTTATGATGATGACGACGGTCAGGTTAACGATTCATATTACTTCTAGGTTCAGTCACACACGCATGGGGGTCTGTCTCTGCCGTATGCGTAAGCTGTATGATTTTACTCACACTCACACATTCACACACACACACACACACACACACACACACACACACCTGCAAATCGTAGAACGAGCCGTCCGGGGTTTGGCTGATCTTCGTGCTGCCAGGCTCTCGGCGTTTTTTTGCGCTGCTGGTCACCTGGGAGGCGGAGACGAACGGGGATGAAGTACCTTAATTTTTATTACTAAGTGCATTAATGAGATGAAAGGGCGTATCAGAAATGACGCAGGCTATCGGCGTTTTTTTGCGCTGCTAGTCACCTGGGAGGTTGAGACGAAAGGGGATGAAGTACCTTAATTTGTATTATTAAGTGCATACTTGTGTATATATATATTGATGAGATGAAAGGGCGTATCAGAAATGACGCAGACTATCGGCATTTCTTTGCGCTGCTGGTCACCTGGGAGGCGGAGACGAAAGGGGATGAAGTACCTTAATTTGTATTACTAATTAGTATACTGATGTATTAATGAGATGAAAGGGCGTATTAGAAATGACGCAGGCTATCGGCATTTCTTTGCGCTGCTGGTCACCTGGGAGGCGGAGACGAAAGGGGATGAAGTACCTTAATTTGTATTACTAATTAGTATACTTGTGTATTGATGAGATGAAAGGGCGTATCAGAAATGACGCAGGCTATCGGCATTTCTTTGCGCTGCTTGTCAACTGGGAGGTGGAGACGAAAGGGGATGAACGACAAAAATGCGCAAGCAGTGAAAACAAGTTTTTTTGCACTGCTGGTCAACTGAGAGGAGGAGATGGGCATAAGTATAGTACCTTTATTTTATCATTAAGTGCATACTTGTGTATTAATGAGATAAAGGGCAAGTAAGAAATGACGCAGGCTATTCCCCACACTTGCGCTGCTGGTCATCTGGGAGGGAGGGATGGATGAGAAAATCGCAGTAAGTGAAAACGATTCCTCATAATTGTCAAGGAAAAGGAAACATTTTGGTTCCGAGCTAGTGCTTGTGTAGGGCTGACCAGAGCCATATACAAATTACGGTGTATATACGGTGTTTTTGGCAGAGAAATCACCAAATGCACGGTCATATACCAATGTCTGGTCATGCACGTAAGGTTGGCCAGAGCCATATACATATTACGGTGTATAAGGTATTTTTGGCAGAGAAATCACCAGACGCACGGTAATTTACGGTGTATATACACAGCCTGTCCAACTCTGTGCAAGTGTGACTGTACTTTTTTTAGAGCCAGATTACAAACCTTTTAGGTGCTTGAAACCGGGACACTGCTGTGTGCTGATGGAGCAGGATACTCGATTTTTGTTACATGTGCTTCAAACACTTGTTTACTACATGGCAGAGATTCACACCTTTCTGCGCTCGTTGTGCACTAAGAATGTGGACTGGTCGTTAAACACACACATCCACTCATCCACATCAACACACACATACACACACACGTATGCATTCACACACACACACACACACACACACACACACACACACACACACACAAACACTCGCCCAACCACAAACAACTACATTAAAAACCCATTTTTCTGCATTCTTTGTGCACTAAGAACGTGAACTGGTCGTGACAAAACACATACACTATATATATACTCATACACTCTCACACACACACACACTGAAACCCACCTTTCTGCGCTCGTTGTAAACTAAGAACGTGGACAAGAGATGACAGTCTGGGTCTTGGGGCTGCATGGGCTCGTCCCTCCTGCGCAGCAACAACAGCATACGTTAGGGCAAGCACCTCTAACTGCACGTGTTGCTGTTTCTCTTTAAGATGCGATGCTTTTTTTTGCGTAGGAGGGACAAGTGCGTCGGCTCTTACTTGACATAATGCAGTTCTATTTCTCTTTAATACAAACGTTAGGGCAAGCACCTCCAACTTCACGTGTCGCTGTTCTGTTTCTTTCTACGATGCATTGGTACATTGTGCGAAGCAAAACAAATGCATACGTTAAGGCAAGCACCTCTTACTTCACGTGTCGCTGTTCTGTTTCTCTCTACAATGCATTAATACATAGTACCTCCAACTTTACGTGTTGCTTTTCTGTTTCTCTCTACGATGCATTGGTACATTGTGCGAAGCAAAAAAAAGCATACGTTAAGGCAAGCACCTTCAACTTCACGTGTCGCCGTTCTGTTTCTCTCTACGATACATTGGTACATTGTGCGAAGCAGAAAAAATGCATACATTAGGGCAAGCACCTCCAACTTCACGAGTCACTGTTCTGTTTCTCTCTACGATGCATTGGTACATTGTGCGAAGCAGAAAAAATGCATACATTAGGGCAAGCACCTCCAACTTCACGAGTCGCTGTTCAAATGCATTGGTACATTGTGCGAAGCAAAAAAAAAGCATACGTTAGGGCAAGCACCTCTAACTTCACGTATTGCTGTTCTGTTTATCCCTACGATGCATTGGTACATAGTACCTCTAACTTTACGTGTTGCTGTTCTGTTCCTCTTTACGATGCATTGGTACATTGTGCGAATGTGCTACTGTTTCACCTTGCAAAAGTGCTTCTGTTTCACCTTTACACCGAATTTCCACTGGTATATTTTGCAGACATTTTATACCTATGCATGTGTACAACCGTCATCTTCACCATGACAGTGTATACCTACAAACATCCCTGCTATATTGACAGGGCTGTGCTTATACGCCGTATCTCCATTTTAAGACCGTACACACAGTACGGTTACGGTGCGGTACGGGAAACCGGTCGACCGTACAAGCTTGCATGGCCACCCGTTTTGAGGCGCGTGCCCGACAGCCACACGAAATTTCCGTCCCAACAACTATCATTATATTATAATTATTATTAAGGAATGAAACAAAGATGAATAGAGGCCCAACACAAAAGAGGCTTTGGGGGAGGCCAGCCTGCCTGACCCCCAAAGCCTGCTGAGGGCCCCTGCATACCCCCCTGCAGCCTGTTTAGATGCCTATTATGGACCTTTTTGGTCCATTTTAGAGCCTTCGAAACAGTGTGGGCTTACTTAGCCATTTGCAGAGCTGAAACAAAGCTCAATTTTTATATTTTTGACTGAGGCTTACAAAGTTTGGACCGTACCGTACGCCGTACCGTATTTTACCGTTACCGGTCTAAAACCCGTATAAATACGGCTGTACGCCGTATTTCCGTACCGTACCGTATAACCGTGCACCGTGGTGGCACAGCCCTGTATATTGAGCATACATGTAGTGTGTCCATGCCCTTGTGCACGTTCTGAATGGCCCTTCGATAGGGTAAAGCAGCAATAGGTAAACATGGGCTTCACCACGACAAAACTTTGGTGGTGGAGATGTTGAGTTTATAGGGTTGGCCAGAACCGTACATGTACTCTATGACTGTATGCACGGCAATTTCCCTGCTGACAACACCGTATTTACATAGGGTTGGCCAGAACCGTATTAGTATAATTCTAGGTATTATACGGTACGGTATATGCGCCGTATAATACAGGGGGGGGGGGGGTCTACGTACCGTGTTTTCCGTATCAGAAATCGATAGGTGTTATACGGCGTATATACGCTGTATATACGCTGTATTTCCGTAAAAATACGGTGTAAAACCGTATTTAGAATTGTACACCCCAGACTCAGGTTCGAATCCCAGCAGGAACAATCCTTTTTGCTTATTGGGGTCGATTTTTTTCCCTTTGCGACTCCTTTAATTAAGCATTCCCTTCGCTTCACACTTTGCTTTAATGCACGTTTTTGCATGAATCACAATGTTCTATTGATGGTTAGAGTAGTTGGGCTTCTTATTGCACTGGAAATGGCCATTTGGGGGTCTTTTTGGCTTTGGACAGGCCTAGCCCTTCAAACTTTGATTTTTTGGCACAACAAAGTCGGATATAGGTGTGCAGCTCTTTGAGAGCTACAAAATGAGCCCATTAGGTGTAAATCTGAAGGTACCAATTTCTCCGTAAATACGGAATACGGTTTTTTTACGGTACATACCTAAATACATACGGTATATACGGTATTTGAAAAGGTGATATACGGTTCTGGCCAACCCTAAATATACACCGTGTATCCGTGTGTATGTATGCTTTAGCCAACCCAAATAATACACAAATTAATGGTGCTGTTAAGTCCAGTAGCACCCCTTTCTTTGACAGAAGCTGTCGATCTTTTTGATTGATTTGTTTGTTGGGACCTATAGGTTGAGCAGCCATGCCAAACTGGAGACTGGAGACCTTTGTAATCCAAACTAAACTAACTAAACTTCGACAGAAAGGAGTTGTTGTCAAAGGAGCGTATTGGTCGTCCCCATGGCTGGTATACCCAAACCGTGCCAATAAGCTATCCACCCAATTCAAAGCCCCCTATACCTCATCTGAATGCAAGATACTTGATGTTATATCTAAACCATTGACATTTGCTGGAAATTCGGCAATCTGGGGGGCTGTGTGGGGCCCGGTGCATATTTTGCACCCACTTTGGCAGGGAAAAGGTATATTTCTGAACTTGCCCTGATCGACCTCTGCTTCAGGATGCAAGCATTATAAATGTCATATAACAATGCCGCAATGTCAAATTTGGAACAGGGGTACTGGGAATGCCGGCGTATGGGAGGCACTCACACAAGGGACACAGAGGAAAAAGGCAGAAAAAGCTGTTTCTCCATACCTGCTGCGAGTTTCAGCCCGCTTCTTGTTACCAGAGTTGCGGACAAAACAAAGAATATAAAATTTAAATGGGGCCAATCGGTGGTCGGATTTTGGTGAAATTTCTTGTACCGTGACATACAAGCTTTTACAGGATTGGGCACGCCTATGCTTCTCAATGGCCACAGATTTTTACCAGAATTGCAGACCGAATAATCAAGGCCTACACATTTTTAATGGTGCGTTTTGGTGCACTGTGTGCGTTCTTGTACCGTGCATTGTGCATTGCGTCTTTTCTTGTGCCGTGCCACCCACGGTTTCCGGGCTTTTTCTTTGCACCACTGTTAAAGTGAAAATTAGCTCTCCCAAACAGCTTTTCAAAATACCTTTCAAGTCCCAAGGTGGTGAAGGGGTTGGGGAGAGCCAAAACTGGAATTTTGGTACATTTTGACTAGGAAAGGGAGGTCCAGCCGTGGGGACGACCTATTTCGGTTCACACGGAAAGAAGGGAGGCGAGTAAGGCCACTGTGACCCCGGGGGCATATGCCCCATCTTTTTTGTGTTACAAGCTTTTTTGTGTTACAAGCATATGCCCCATCTTTTTTGTGTTGCATTTTATAGAGAATACACTGTACCCCACACACCGAGATAAAACGCACAGGGCCACCAACCTGTCCGTCATGTAAGAATACACTGCACCCCACACACCGAGATATAACGCACAGGACCACCAACCTGTCCGTCATGTAGTCCGCGATGTTTTGCATCGTACACTCCATGCGCCCCGCACGAAGGCCCTGCGTGCGTTCAGACCCACACAACTCAGGCACTTTTCGTTTAACACAGTAGGGCTGTACCCTGCACAAGGGCCCTGGGTGCGTTCAGACCCACACATCTCAGGCACTTTTCGTTTAACACAGTAGGGCTGTACCCTGCACAAAGGCCCTGGGTGCGTTCAGACCCACACATCTCAGGCACTTCTCGTTTAACACAGTAGGGCTGTACCCCGCAACAGCAGCATGTTACGTGGATATATATCGCACTAAGCACAGAAATGGCATCTGTCGGATTACTCTTTTTTAGCAACGTTTCACAGCAGCGATAGATGCAGTACTGCTAGCAGCAAAAGCAGCTCGCATTGTGCTGTGTGCAATGTGCAACAACAGCACGCAATGTGCAATGTGCAATGTGCAATGGCAGCACGCAATGTGCAACGTGCAACGACAGCCTGCAATGTGCAATGTGCAATGTGCAACGGCAGCACGCAATGTGGAACGTGCAAGGTGCAAGGTGCAATGTGCAATGTGCAATGTGCAATGTGCAAGGTGCAATGTGCAAGGTGCAATGTACAATGTGCAATGGCAGCACACAATGTGCAATGTGCAATGTGCAAGGTGCAATGTGCAACGACAGCACGCAATGTGCAATGTGCAATGTGCAATGTGCAATGTGCAACGTGCAATGTGCAATGTGCAATGTGCAACGGCAGTACGCAATGTGCAACGTGCAATGTGCTTTGTGCAATGGCAGCACACAATGTGCAACGTGCAATGACAGCCTGCAATGTGCAATGTGCATTTTGCAATGTGCTACGGCAGCACACAATGTGCAATGTGCAATGTACAATGTGCATTGAGCAATGGCAGCACACAATGTGCAATGGCAGCACACAATATGCAATGTGCATTGTGCAATGTACAATGGCAGCTCGCATTGTGCTGTGTGCTTTGTGCAATGGCACCAAGCAATGTGCAACGTGCAACGACAGCTCGCATTGTGCTGTGTGCTGTGTGCAATGTACAATGGCAGCACGCATTGTGCAATGTGCAATGTGCAATGTGCAATGGCAGCACGCAATGTGCAAGGTGCAATGTGTAATGTGCAATGGCAGCACACAATGTGCAATGTGCAATGTGCAACGTGTAATGTGCAATGTGCAATGTGCAATGTGCAAGGTGCAATGTGCAACGTGCAACGTGCAATGTGCAATGTGCAATGTGCAATGTGCAATGTGCAACGTGCAATGTGCAATGTGCAATGTGCAACGACAGCCTGCAATGTACAATGTGCAATGTGCAATGTGCAACGACAGCCTGCAATGTACAATGTGCAAGGTGCAATGTGCAATGTGCAACGACAGCCTGCAATGTACAATGTGCAAGGTGCAATGTGCAATGGCAGCAATGTGCAATGTGCAACGACAGCACGCAATGTGCAATGTGCAATGTGCAATGTGCAATGTGCAATGTGCAACGTGCAATGTGCAACTTGCAAGGTGCAATGTGCAATTTGCAAGCAACTCGCTGTGAAAGCAATAATTTGTTTAATTAAAGTGGCTACAACACCCCCTCCCCCACTCACACCTACACCCAACTCCATCGTGTGTGTGTGTGTGTGTGTGTGTGTGTGTGTGTGTGTGTGTGTGTGTGTGTGTGTAAAGGCTTGCTTTAATCCACTCTCATCAAAATCACTTGCAGAAGTGTGCCACCACCAAGGAGTATATCTAGTTTCACCTGTGTGGTGGTATCACCTGTGTGGTGGTGGTCCTGTGCAAGGGGTCTTTATAGGTGAGAAAAGGCACAAACACTAGTGACCTCACTGATAAAGCAAACTTGTTTCTTGTACTACCTCAGTGGATGGCCCCGCTCAAGGGGTCCTTGTAGGTAAAAAAAATGCATGAATTATAAACTTACTGACGGAAAACTTGTTTCTTGTACTACCTGAGTGGATGGTCCCGTGCAAAGGGTCTTTGTAGGTGATAAAAGGCACAAACACTAGTGAACTCACTGATAAAACGAACTTGTTTCTTTTACTACCTGAGCGGATGGTCCTGTGCAAGGGGTCCTTGTAGGTAAGAAAAAGGCATGCATCATATTAAACTCACTGACAGAAACTTGTTTCTTGTACTACCTAAGTGGATGGTCCCGTGCAAGGGGTCCTTGTAGGTAAGAAAAAGGCATGAATCATATTTAACTCACTGACAGAAAACTTGTTTCTTGTACTACCTGAGTGGATGGTCCTGTGCAAGGGGTCCTTGTAGGTAAGAAGGCATAAATTAAATTGAACACGTTAGAAACAAACTAGTTTCTTGTACTACCTGAGTGGTGGTCCCGCTCAAGGGGTCCTTGTAGGTAATGGCCTTCTTTCGGTTGAATATCAGCCCAGGCATCAGCTGCTCGCTGCTGCCGGTCTCCACTGCCTGCGCTCGCAAGCACATGCGTACGTGTGTGTGTGTGTGTGTGTGTGTGTGTGTGTGTATGTGTGTGTGTGTATGTGTGTGTGTGAGTGTGTGTGTGTGTGTGTGGTGTGTGTGTGTGCACATTGGGTGCGCTGGTGTCTTTGTGTCTACACATGTGTGTGTGTGAGTGTGTGTGTGAGTGTGTGAGTGTGTGTGGGTGTGTGTTTATGTGCACATGTGTGTGTGCATGCGTGTGCACACATATGTCTGGACATGCATGTGCGGACGTACGTGTGCTTAACAAGCGTGTGCACACGTAGGTCTGGCCATGTATGCTTGTGTGTAGAAATACCTATGAGTCTACGAGGTGTTCATACATGCTTTTGTGCCTACACAGTGTGTTCATACATACTTACGTGCCTACACAGTGTGTACACTTACTTACGTGCCTACACAGTGTGTACAAATACTTACGTGCCTACACAGTGTATACACAAACTTACGTGCCTACACAGTGTGTTCACAGTGTGTTCACATACTATTGTGCCTACACAGTGTGTTCACATACTTACGTGCCTACACAGTGTGTTCACATACTTACGTGCCTACACAGTGTGTACAAATGCTTTCGTGCCTACACAGTGTGTACAAATACTTACGTGCTTACACAGTGTGTTCACCTCCTTACGTGCCTACACAGTGTGTTCATACTTACGTGCCTACGCTGTTGCGTGCACATGCTTACGTGCCTACACAGTGCGTGCACACACTTATGTGCCTACACAGTGTGTACACAAACTTATGTGTCTACACAGTGTGTACACAGACTTACGTGCCTACACAGTGTGTACACAGACTTAACTTAAGTGCCTACACAGCGTGTACAAATACTTACGTGCCTACGCTGTGCGTGCACATAATTATATGCCTACACAGTGTGTACACAGACTTACGTGCCTACACAGTGTGTACACATACATACGTGCCTACACAGTGCCTACACAGTGTGTTCACATACTATTGTGCCTACACAGTGTGTACACATTCTATTGCACCTACACAGTGTGTGCACATACTTACGTGCCTACACAGTGCCTACACAGTGTGTTCACAGACTAACGTGCCTACACAGTGTTTACTCATACTTACGTGCCTACGCTGTTGCGTGCACATACTTACGTGCCTACACACATTCGCACAAATGCGCACGTAAGTGTGGGCCCGGCCACGTATGCTTGTGTGTACACACCCAAGCATACTGTAAAGGTCTCTAGAGCCCATCTTATGTACAAGTATAACAAACCTGCTTAAAACATGCACTATACATATGTAGGGTTGGCCAGAACCGTATATTTGCACCGTATATGTCTGTATGTTTGGTGATGTCCCTGCTAAAAATACCGTATGTACACCGTATATACCTATAAGTGCATGGTTCTGGCCAACCCTTAATATATGTATGTAGGTACCAACATTTCAAGCGCACAATACTCTGTTTGTACGTTTGCACGGGCATCTGACTAAGGTAAAAGTTGATCCTAGCTCTCACACTAACCTATTAGAACACTTTTGAACATGCATCTAGCCAAAGTAAGTATTCATCCTGGCTCACAATACTCTGTCGGTACAGCCCTGCACTTTTGTGGCTCACTTTTATATCTCCGTAGACCGACCCTACTTCCTGGGACAGGTCAACAGCCAACTCGCTCATAATTTCCTTTCTCAGCAGAACACTAGACTGTTTCTTTTTCTTTCTGAGCTTATGGATTTATTTGTGGCTGGCCAAGACCAGTCAGCAGCCGATCAGCAAAACAACCTGGCTAAAGGTCACCCCCACTGTAACCATAGCCCTTTAGACCAGTAAACTTTTACCACGGACTTTAACCACGGACTTTTACTGGCTCAACAGTCAGCAGCTGATCAACCAAACAACCTGGCTGAAGGTCACCCCCAATAGTAACCATTTGTAACCATCTGTAACCATTTGTAATATTGGTGTGCAGGTTCACGTACACACACTCATACACACGCACACACCTGCTCCACGACCCGCAGAGCGCTGTGCAGGTTCACATACACACACTCATACACATGCACACACCTGCTCCACGATCTGCAGAGCGCTGTGCAGGTTCACGTACACACACTCATACACACGCACACACCTGCTCCACGATCTGCAGAGCGCTGTGCAGGCTCACGTACACACACTCATACACACGCACACACCTGCTCCACGATCTGCAGAGCGCTGTGCAGGTTCACGTACACACACTCATACACACGCACACACCTGCTCCACGATCTGCAGAGCGCTGTGCAGGTTCACGTACACACTCATACACACGCACACACCTGCTCCACGATCTGCAGAGCGCTGTGCAGGTTCACGTACACACACTCATACACACGCACACACCTGCTCCATGATCTGCAGAGCGCTGTGCAGGTTCACGTACACACACTCATACACACGCACACACCCGCTCCACGATCTGCAGAGCGCTGTGCAGGTTCACGTACACACACTCATACACACGCACACCTGCTCAACGACCCACAGAGCGCAGTGCAGGTTCACGCACACACAATCATTTACACGCACACACCTGCTCCACAATCTGCAGAGCGCTGTGCAGGTTCACGTACACACAATCATTTACCAGCACACACCTGCTCCACGATCTGCGGAGCGCTGTGCAGGTTCACGTACACACACTCATACACACGCACACACCTGCTCCACGACCCGCAGAGCGCTGTGCAGGTTCACGTACACACACTCATCCACACGCACACACCTGCTCCACGACCCGCAGAGCGCTGTGCAGGTTCACGTACAGCACGTTGGTGTTGGCCGGGAACTTTGAGGTAGTGGCACCATGCTCCGTGGGCAGGTCGCTCATGCCCAGCCGCCCAAACTCGGTGTACTCAATGTTTGTGTAGCCGTAGTTGTAGCGCCACGCCCCACCTACGCACAAACACACACACAGGAAGAAGTGGCATGGGCTCTTGGTGGGAGGGGTCATTCCATGCCAAAGATTGGTTCTTGGTAGCATGGGTTCTTGGTAGCATGGGTTCTTGGTAGGAGGGGTCGATTCCATGCCAAAGTATGGGTTCTTGGTAGCATGGGTTCTTAGTAGGAGGGGTCGATTCCATGCCAAAGTATAGGTTCTTGGTAGCATGGGTTCTTGGCAGGAGGGGTCGATTCCATCCCCCGAGTATGGTGCGCTATTTTGGTTTTAGATCTACACCTCCTTTTGACTGCCTTTCGTGCACTCCTTTCCTGCGTTGCTATGTCCCCCCTCTGCATAACCGCTTCGTTAACGATCTGAACAGGTGCAAGAAAATGTCCTCACAAAAGAACAAGTTTCGTGCAGCCTAAACGGACCACTCCTTTGTTTTGAGGCTATTTTGAGGTACATGCTTTTCAAAAGTCTACACACTTATTCAAGACTCACCTTTCTGCACCCTCTGCTCCTGCAGCACATTGCAGCCCCACTGCATAATCGCTTTGACGTGCATCCTCAACAGACCACTCCTTTGTTTTGAAGTTGACACACTTATTCGAGACTCACCTTCTCACACCCTCTGCTCCTGCAGCGCATTGCAGACCCACTGCATAATCGCTTCGACGTGCATCCTCAACAGACCACTCCTTTGTTTTGAAGTTGACACACTAATTCGTGACTCACCTTTCCGCACCCTCTGCTCCTGCAGCGCATTGCAGACCCACTGCATAATCGCTTCGACGTGCAGCCTCAACAGACCACTCCTTTGTTTTGAAGTTGACACACTAATTCGTGACTCACCTTTCCGCACCCTCTGCTCCTGCAGCGCATTGCAGACCCACTGCATAATCACTTCGACGTGCATCCTCAACAGACAACTCCTTTGTTTTGAAGTCAACACACGTATTCGTGACTCACCTTCCTGCACCCTCTGCTCCTGCAGCGCATTGCAGCCCTCAGCAGCGCCCACGGAGCGGTCGCAGCTCATGAAGCCAAAGGAAGCTGCCTAAGATCAGATCCGTGCAAATGTTGTCCTTGTTAGAAAAACAGATCATGGTTAGGTGAACAGATCATGGGCCAAAAGAAGCTGCTTGTGATGAGATCTGTGTGAGCGTAGTTTGGAAGAGTAAACAGCTCATGGAGTTAATTGCGTGTACGTGGCTTGGATTTGGTAGGCAAGTCATGGAGTCAAAGGAAGGTGCCTGTGCTGGGAGTTGCGTGCACGTGGTTTGTTAGCAATTCATGAAAAGTCAAAGGAAGGTGCCTGTGCTGGGAGTTGCGTGAACGTGGTTTGTGAGCAATTCATAAAAAGGTAAAGGGCCAGTGAAAAGTACCTATGGGAAAAACTAACAAGGACGTAATTAACATATTTTGGCTCAGAAACGCGTAAGGTTTTAGTTCACTGCATGATTCCTTTTGCAGCAGCAAGTCAGCACCAGGTAGCGGTTTGCATGCATGAATGCCCCCGCACCTTGTGCATGGTCTGGCATAAATTCTTTCACTGACAATGCATTCACTGACAACGCATTCACTGACAATGCATTCACTGACAATGCATTCACTGACAATGCAATCACTGACAACGCATTCACTGACAATGCATTCACTGACAATGCATTCACTGACAATGCATTCACTGACAATGCATTCACTACAATGCATTCACTGACAATGCATTCACTGGTCTGGCAAAAATGCATTCACACGGTCAAGCCATGGATCAGATCTCACTCATAATGGCCTTGCTTACTATCTGATCCTATCCTCATGGAAGGTCTGGTCGTCACCGTATAAATCGCACGTGGCCTCGTCTAATATGGTGTGACCAAATATGGTGTGACCAAATATGGTGTGACCAAATATGGTGTGACCAAATATGGTGTGACCAAATATGGTGTGACCAAATATGGTGTGACCAAATATGGTGTGACCAAATATGGTGTGGACACCACCAGATTGCACCCCTGATGGATACAAACTCCTTAAGATATCGCAGGTGGCCTCACCCATGGTGTGACCACCACCATTTGCGTGTGTGTGTGTGTGTGTATGTGTGTGCACACCTGCCCATACTACCCTGCCTTGCCTGCCACTGCCAGCAATGGAGCCCCTAAAGCATACCCCAACTGCGACCCTGACCCACCCTAGTTGTCCGGCTTGTCCGACACACACACACACTCACACACACACACACATGCAGATTGACGATGCAGACTGAGGGCACACCTCTAGGTTTGGGTGCTATTCCTATACAAGGTCCTGAGCTCAACCATCACGCTGTTACATGCACCTACAGCCCCTGCCTGCCAGTGCCAGCAATGAAGCGCCTGAAACATTTTCCAACTTCGACCCTGAGCTCAAGCTTCACGCTAAGAACGCTACGTCATATGTCATATGCACCTGCTGATGGCCCCTGCCTGCCAGTGCCAGCAATAAAAAGCGCCTGAAACATTTCACAACTTCGACCCTGAGCTCAAGCTTCACGCTAAGAACGCTAAGTCATATGTCATATGCACCTGCTGATGGCCCCTGCCTGCCAGTGCCAGCAATAAAGCGCACGAAACATTTCACAACTTCGACCCTGAGCTCAAGCTTCACGCTATGAACGCTAAGTCATATGTCATATGCACCTGCTGGTGGCCCCTGCCTGCCAGTGCCAGCAATGAAGCGCCTGAAACATTTCCCAACTTCGACCCTGAGCTCAAGCTTCACGCTAAGAACGCTACGTCATATGCACCTGCTGATGGCCCCTGCCTGCCAGTGCCAGCAATGAAGCGCCTGAAACATTTCACAACTTCGACCCTGAGCTCAAGCTTCACGCTATGAACGCTACGTCATATGCACCTGCTGATGGCCCCTGCCTGCCAGGGCCAGCAGCGTGGTGTCGGTGCCAGCCATGGGATTACTGATCTGACGAACCAGTGCAGCGTCACGGCCCTGTGAGAAAGGCAGCGGAGTGTGAGGAATGATAAAATTTGAGTGTGAGGAGCAAAAGGGATGACTGATCTGACGAACCAGTGCAGCGTCACGACCCTGTGAGAGAGGTAGCGGAGAGTGTGAGGAATGATAAGAATTGAGTGTGAGGAGCAAAAGGGATGACTGAATTGACGAACCACTGCAGCGTCACAACCCTGTGAGAGAGGTAGCGGAGAGTGTGAGGAATGATAAGAATTGAGTGTGAGGAGCAAAAGGGATGACTGAATTGACGAACCACTGCAGCGTCACAACCCTGTGAGAGAGGATCCAGAGTGTGAGAATGATGAGATTTTAAGTGTGATATCACTAGAAAGTGCGGTCACGTGCACATGTGCGAGTGTGCGGTGTGGTGGCGGATGGTATGTGTGAGAATGCTTTGGTGTCTTAAGCGGGGTTCATTGTGCACACACACACGCACACACACGTCATTTCTCGTCTCGTTGCGCACACATACACACACGTCACTTCCCTCCTCTGTCGTAAGCTGCGTCACTCTCTCCTCTGTTGTAAACTGTGTGAGTCAAGCTGTGCCTTCATCATGCGTCAGTGATTGCACATATACACACGCACCCACCCACACACCCACACCCACACCCACACCCACACCCACACCCACACACCCACACCCACACACCCACACCCACACCCACACCCACACACCCACACACACACACACACACACACACACGCACATGCTCACCCCCACACCCACACCTGCACACCCACACACCTGTTGCTGCAGCCATGCTCACGCCCACACCCACACCTGCACACCCACACACACGCCCACACCCACACCTGCACACCCACACACCTGTTGCTGCAGCCACGCAAAGATGCCCTCATCCCGCATGAGCTTCCAGATGGCCCCATGTCCCCCTGGCTTAGCCATGGGTGTCATAGGGCCGGACAGCAGCCACTGCCCATCTTCAACACTGATCACCGGCACGAGTGGCTGCCTGTGTGTGTGTGTGTGTGTGTGTGTGAGTGTGTGTGTGTGTGTCTGTGTGTGGGTGTCATTGGGCCGGACAGCAGCCACTGCCCATCTTCAACACTGATCACCGGCACGAGCGGCTGCCTGTGTGTGTGTGTGTGTGTGTGTGTGCGAGTGTGTGTGTGTGTCTGCCTGTGTGTGTGTGTGTGTGTGTGTGAGTGTGTGTGTGTGTCTGCCTGTGTGTGTGTGTGTGTGTGTGCGTGTGTGTGTGTGTGTGTGTTGCCCATCTTCGACACTGATCACCGGCACAAGTGGCCGCCTGTGTGTGT
>Ga0307968_1001965_pt1:5000-16973 | contig 16973 bp, 28 predicted proteins | sample OrgLakmetagen650_FD_201834 | JGI IMG/M metagenome (GOLD analysis project Ga0307968, IMG submission 201834) | Saline water microbial communities from Organic Lake, Antarctica - #650 | ecosystem: Environmental > Aquatic > Non-marine Saline and Alkaline > Saline | place: Antarctica... | reverse complement strand
TTTCAAGCCTTTGTTGGGCGCAACCTCCCCGGAAATTTTGTCGCCATCAATAAGAAGGTAGAGGCATCCTGTGTACATGGTTTGGATGATATCTCTCAAATATTGTGGAGTCTTATTTTTTTGCAAGTTGTGTGCCTTAGCACCCGGACCCAATCCTTGACTGTTGTTGCTTGTGTTACATGCATTGCAGCAGTGCATACCTTGTTTTTTATGAGTGCAGATGCAAGTTTGGTGGAGTGTTCATTCAGTTTGTGTGTCAATTTTTTAATCTATTGGTGTAGTTATAACCAAATACCATCTCACGTGCAGAGCTACAGCAGCCGAAATCATTTAGGGCTACTCCCATCTATCCACTGACAGCCTAACCTCAATGCCAGAATTAAAAAACAGCTCTCACCCCCAACCTCCACCGCCACCACATTTAGAGAGATGTCCTTTTGGAGAATTGTTGCCAAACCTATCCCCCAATCACCATCACCCATTTATTTTTACAAATTCAAATTCCACGCAGATATTATAGGCAATGAATATGCTGACGCTCTTGCAAGAAAACCAATCACAACCTACTCTGACGTCCCAGATACCTCCACCAAAACAGCTGGCCCTGAGGGAAATCCCTTTTACGGCATTTGCTGGCTTGCAAAAGAATATGATGAGCGTCAAATCATACAACATCGCACAAACAAAGCCAAGTCACCTACCTCAAGGCTTTGGTACCTATCCAATTACCATGACATCTTGCAAGCACATATGCACCCCCTCCACAAACTAGGAAATGTCATTGCCATAGCAAACTAACATGAATACTACCAGACCCTTATCAAAATCGGCACTGCCAATGAAGCCGCCAGCAACGCTTATCTAACAGGATCCTGTGTCCCTGTTAAAACCAAGTGCATCATTGTGAAGTACAGAACAGGAACCCTGTACAACCAGAAGCATGCGGTATGGTTTAAGCACTCAATAAGCCTAACTTGCCCCCTCTGCCCTCAACTAGACAGTGCCCTGCATATCCTCTCTGGTTGCCAACACACGCAAATAAGAAAAACGATCACTGAGAGACACAACTAAGCATGCAGCATGATCCTTAAAGCCATCAGCAAGACAGGCTCCCTATGATCCTGCTTTGTCTGCATGGATATAGGTAGCAGCGAACGGGTATCTATGCAAAATCTTCACAGTCCCAATACAGCTGAAACTAAGATATACCAAAGTGACTCTTTCCACCCCGCTTCTCAGACAAAAATAGGTTCAACTCCAGCTGTTCGGATGCTGTACTGGTTGCTCCCATCTCCACAAAAACAAAAAAGATAAGGACTAGCGATGAAGGGGGGGGGGTTCTTAGGAGTGGTAGGGGGCAACTGAGGAAGACCAGGGGTACCTCATCAGCACCGCCAGCCATTAGTAGATCCACCTTCCCCAAACAACACCGACCCGCCAAAGATCTCAGCATTCTTCAACGTGAAATCCACCTCGTAGAGGTCAAGAACTGTGAGGACACTCGACCGCAGAGCCAGGTGAGCGCCGTGCAGGAACAGCATAAAGGCCTCTGCTCCACGCTTCAAAGAGCCTCCGTTACTCTCCACACCATCCATTTGGGAGTGGGTGGCACCATCTACAACAATCACACACTGAAGCCTTTAAGGAGCTGTTCTCGCAAAGAGCTAAGAAACTTGCTTCCAAGCTTCATGTTCATTCTGTCGATTATGCTGCCAAACTTGTCCATACCAGACGTGCACTTTCCAGTATTCATACCAATAATCATCAGGAACCGGTTTCAGGTCAAGCCTGCGACCCCCCTGATCCCCATATTAATCTGTTTCTTATTTTTTTGGTGCAGGGGTTTTACCGGTACCCAGTACTAAAGTGGCTCCTTTCCCTTAATTAATATGGGGAGCGTTTATTTTTTCTGCGTGTTTTTTCTTTTTTGTCTGTTGCTGGGTGTGAAGGGTTTTGCGGTGTCTGAGTAAGCGAGGCATTTGCAGCCTAAGTTATTCTTGTGCCTTTTCTGCTTGTTGGGTAGGGGAAGTGTCTACACTGTACATATCTTGATCAGGTGTATATCGCATTTGTTTGGTTGTATGTCTCCTGATTTCATAGCTAAAGGAAAAAAATGGTAGGGCCTTCTGCTAAGTTATTACAGGCATATCTTCTTGCAACAAGTTGGAAGACATTTGGCACGTGTATGCCACATGCTAGAGGGATAGAAAGCACATAATAAAGCATAAACCCTGAAACATTGTGCAAGCCTTATTTGAGGGTTATGATGGTTTGAATTGCGTCAATTTTATTTTTTTGTCGTTTAAATATTCGTGAATTCGCGAGCAATTTTGCGCCTGGTCAACAACTTAAATTTCATGTCTTGATTGGATTATACTTATATATTACAATTTAGTGCAATATGTTGCATGCCAGGAGAGAAACTAGCCTGAAAATGAGGAATTGACAGATGACGCAAACAGACGGCCTGGGAAACCCAGGGGAAAGGGGGGATAAACAGGTCCTCAGGGCTGGCCTATACTTGGGACCTCAGGCAAGTATTTACACGACATTTGCGCACCTGAGACATGTATAAGGGTTTTGTGTGCATTTGCTTGACACGTGCACCGTCCATCTAGAGTTCACGCAGGCATGTTCACAAAAGCCTAGAAGAACTTATAAGCAAAGTAGTGAGCGCGTACAGCGGAATGTGTTTTGTGCTGTTGACTCTCTACTGGCTCTCCTTTCGTTTCAAACAGAGCGGCAACAAAAGAACCCGAGCACACACTAAACAGCTCCCCACCATTTAACTGGAAACAGTCAAACCGCTGACCAGCAACAACAAAGATACAAGCTGCAGATGTGCTAGCAAGCTTGACACATGACGCACGCCATGCTCTTGAGGTGGCTTAAAACATTAGGTTGCCACTCCCAGGGCACACAAAGTCCTGAAGAGTGCTCCCTTTCACTGCAAGCCACGGGGCGCATGCTTCAACAGTTCCCACAGGCTTTTCTCTGCGTGGAAGGGTGTGTGTATCTAGTAGCGTCCACACATCTTTGTGAACACACTCGTAGTACACATTTCAAATATGAGGTCACCGACACGTTCACTCATCTACGCGCGCGCACATACACACACACTTCATACGAATCTGACTATTTGCACCCTGTGCACACACACATACACACAGTTTCCCTCTGAATAGAGCGGTGTAGCTTTCATTTCATGTAAAACCATACCTTTGACAGGCGGCACACACACACACACACCACACACACACACACACACACACACAAACACTCAAGTATACACGAAGACACGTAGACGCGCTCACACGCACATGCGCACAGAACCCTGTTGACAAAGCCCGCCCAGGGCCCGCTTCAGGGGCTCCCAATGTGCCCTTGGCCTCTAGCCGCCCGCCCTCGGCCTTGCCTGCCAAACGCCCGCTAACAGCAAACCCTGGGAGCGCAGCAGCAAAGCGGCCACACTCAAAACCAGGTAGGCGTGCCCTGCACAACGCCTGCTTGCATTTGGAGCGTAGGTGCGACCACAGAATAAAAAGGTAGGTGTAAGGACTCTGCTTGCGAAATTACAAGTAGCTTTGCTGATTGCGTACTTCACGCTTATAGCTGGGGTATATCAACCGTTCTTTCTATAACTTGGATCTTCCATTGCAGGTGAAGTTTCTAGGTACCGTAGTCTTATTGAACAAGACAGAGACTTGGCCTCATGACACAAATATATTTTGTCCTTCCTTTCTCCTCGTTCAAGGCCTCCTCCGCCAACTGAGCTGAGGGCTTCCTTGCCATTGCCTACTGACATGCCTCGCTGCAGCAACAACCATTTGTCCTCCCTTTTCTCTCACACAGGGCCTCCTCCGCCGAATGAGCCAGAGGGATTCCTTGCCAAGGCCTACTCCACAGGCGCGCCCCCTCCCCGCCCCACAGCCCCCACCCAAGATCCTGTCAACTCAACCCTCTTCCAAGGCTTTCCTTATGGAGGGGGACGGCCACCCAGCACAGGCGAGCTGTTTATTGTGTAATTCGTCCAAAGATTCAAAAGAAAGATGCGTGCACGCAAGATTCAAAAGAAAGATGTTTAACCATAGAGGACGAGTGGTGTGAACTTACACGTTTAGCACAGGCAGATTGCTTGTTGTATACCGTACCAAAATTATATCAACCCGCAAAAATAATGTTTTTGAGGGGTGCGGCTAAGTGCGGACAGAAAATTAAATAAATAATTGTAGGCTTGCGGATTGGTGAAAATGGCCTAAATTGGTGAGAATGGCTTAAAAATGGCCTGCGGATTGGATTGTAATAATTATTGAAGGGGGTGCGGATTGGTTGCGGATTTGCAAAACTAAATATTTTTTTTTGGGGTGCGGGATGATTAAATTTTGGTACGGTAGTTTAATCACAGAGGGCGCGCAGCTTTATACTTGCACGATAAGTAGACCAATGGTCTGGCCGCTCATTCCAATTTTTGACTTTTCTTCCCTCGTAAAAGAGGAACAGCCACACGCATTATACAGGCACAACCTTTAGAATGGGAATCACTACAACGTGCCACACGTAAGCCACAAATTTTTCCGGAAAAGAGGCACGGCCACTCGCACAAACAGGCACAACCTTTTAAATGTGAATTCACTACAATGTGCCTCACGTAAGCCACAAAATTTTCCGGAAAAGAGGCACGGCCACTCGCACAAACAGGCACAACCTTTTAAATGTGAATTCACTACAATGTGCCTCACATAAGCCACAAACTTTTCCGTAAAATAGGAACGGCCACTCGCACAAACAGGCACAACCTTTTAAATGTGAATTCACTACAATGTGCCTCAAGTAAGCCACAAATTTTCCCGTAAAAGAGGAACGGCCACTCGCACAAACAGGCACAACCTTTTAAATGTGTATTCACTACAATGTGCCTCACGTAAGCCACAAATATTTCCGTGAAAGAGGAACGGCCACTCGCACACGCAGGCACAACTTATTGAATGAAAATTCATTACAATGTGCCACACGTAAGCCACAAATAGTTTTGTAAAAGAGGAACGGACACTCGCACAAACAGGCACAGGTGGTGTATGCACCTACTCAGGGCATAGTGTCCCATACATGGTGCCCCATACATGATGGTGTATGCACCTACTCAGGACATGGTGTCCCATACATGATGTATGCACCTACTCAGGGCATAGTGTCCCATACATGATGTATGCACCTACTCAGGACATAGTGTCCCATGCATGATGGTGTATGCACCTACTCAGGGCGTAGTGTCCCATGCATGATGTATGCCCCATACATGGTGCCCCGTACATGATGTATGCCCAATACATTGTGCCCCATACATGATGGTGTATGCACCTACTCAGGGCGTAGTGTCCCATGCATGATGTATGCCCCATACATGATGATGCATGCACCTACTCAGGGCATGGCTGCCCAACATGTGCGCTTATTTCTGTTAACCTGTAAACAGAATGACTGACGCGTGCGTCACATTCACGATTCACACCTATACCCATGTAAAACCCCTTGCAGGCGCGTTTGTTGCATCCTCGCGCACACCGCACCAGCGCCCCCCCAGTGCTGTTCCTGGAGCGTCCTCACTCCTCACAAAAACAAAGAGGGGGGTTGGGGAGGACAGTGATGGAGGGGGGCCTCACAGTGGGGGTTCCCACGGCCGCCCCTTTTCAGCCATGCCCTCTGCGTTTGTGCCAGGTGCGCGTTTTGTTGCATGTGTGTAGGATATGTCATTCAGCCACAAGTAAGCAGTGTTTGTGTGTGTGTATGTGTGTGTATGTATGTATGTGTGTGTGTGTGTGTGTGTGTGTGTGTGTGTGTGTGTGTGTGTGTGTGTAGGGTTGGCCATTATTTTATTACACTATTTCAAATGCCGTATGTACCGTATGTATATTTGTGTGTAAAACCCGTGTTAAGTTTATACAGAGGGGTAATTATACCCCCTCATAATTAAGTGACAGGCTGATTATTAGACAGCTGCTCACCTGTATCAAATTTTGTTATGCCAAATGATTAACGCCTGGATGCCTAGGCCTGTCTGAAGCTGAGCAGACCAGAAAACAGCCAATGCAAAAAGGAGTTCAACTTTCTACACAGCTGGGGTACCAAGGGTTGGTCAGAACCACATTTGCATACATGGCGGTCAGAACTATATTTGCATACATGGCGGTCATAATTATATTTGCATACATGGCGGTCAGAACCATATTTGCATACATAGCGGTCAGACCATATTTGCATACGTGGCGGAAGAACTAAATTTGCATACGTGGCGGAAGAACCATATTTGCATACATGGCGGTCAGAACCATACTTGCATACATAGCAGTCAGAAATATATTTGCATACATGGCGGTCATAGCCATATTTGCATACATGGCGGTCATAACCATACTTGCATACATGGCGGTCATAACCATATTTGCATACATGGCGGTCAGACCATGTTTGCATACATGGCGGTCATAACCATATTTGCATACATGGCGGTCATAACCATACTTGCATACATGGCGGTCATAACCATATTTGCATACATGGCGGTCAGACCATGTTTGCATACGTGGCGGAAGAACCATGGGTTGGTCAGAACCATATTTATAGGGTTGGCCAGAAGCGTATATATACACCGTATATGACCGTATATCTGGTGATTTCCCTGCCAAAACTACCGTATATGCACCGTATATATATGGTTTTGGCCAACCCTGCATATTTGCATACATGGACAGTGTAAAGACGGTGTACATACGGTTGTTTTAAACCGGATTAATGCACAGTCAATTACGGCGGAACCGTATGCGGATCCGGATGGCCAACCCCAAGTGATTTGCATGCATCACATCATGATGAGTGTCTGCGTGCATCACATCATGATGAGTGTCTGCATGCATCACATCATGATGAGTGTCTGCATGCATCACATCATGATGAGTGTCTGCATGCATCACATCATGATGAGTGTCTGTATGCATCACATTATGATGAGCGTCTGTATGCATCACATCATGATCAGTGTCTGCATGCATCACATCATGATGAGCGTCTGTATGCATCACATCATGATCAGTGTCTGCATGCATCACATTATGATGAGTTGTCTGTTGCCGCACCAACCTCAGGTACCCCTCCTTTGTCTGCCGGGCTAGCTTCCCAAACTAGCAGACCCCCCAGAGGAGCACGCACAACAGGGGCGACAGGAGTAGGCAAAGGCAGAGAGGGTACCGTCACATCTGGCGCTGCAGGTCCGCACACGCCCAGCCACACAGGAGGTGCGTGCGTAACAAGTAATAAACACGTGGGTGTGATGGATTGATCTGTGTGTGTATGTGTGTGTGTAGGTGTGTGTGTGTGTGTGAGTATGTGTGTGTGAGTGTGTGTGTGTGTTTGTGTGTGTGTGTGTGTGTGTGTGTGCGTGAGTGCGTGAGTGTGTGTGTGTGTGTGTGTGTGTGTGTGGTGGATTGATCTGTGTCTGTGTGTTGCAAGCAGGCCACCCTCAGTCGAATAGAGGTTGCAGCGGATGCTGCCAAGCAAACGTCAATACCATTTGCCGTACAGTAAACGTTTCCTGCTCTGCTTCTTCCATAGCTTATCCCTTCTTGCACGGCTTCTTCCTGTACTGGATTACCTATTTTCTCTGGCTTTCTCTATCATAACGACTCTATTTTTATGACAGTCCTAGAGGGAACCCTGAACCGCCCACACCGTGATCGATCGCATGTTCCTTCCCAGCAACCTGCTTCTCTCTACGTCCTCTTTGTGCAGCGTTGACGCTGGCGTCTCACCCTTTTCTGTTACATCTGTTCTCCTTCCGCATTATATTAGGAGCAACCTGCTTCTCTCTACTCTCATTGTTCGCAACGTCGACGCTGGCGTCACAGTAATGTGCTGTTTCACCCTCTCTGTTATATCCTTTCTCCTCCCGCGATTTGTTTTGCACAACTTACTGTTCTCAGTCCTTTTTTGTGTGTTTTCCGTACAGAGGGCCTCACTGGCGGTGTTGCCAACGCAAGCATAATAAGGAGGGGCCTGTCAACCACACCCGATGCCAAGACCCATACCAAATATGAGCATGCCTTCCAGCCAAGGTATGCGTGTGTGTGCGCATATGTGCAATGTGTATGTGTGCGCGTGTGTGTTTGCGCATGTGTGTGTGTGTGTGTGCGCGCGTGCGTGTGTGCGCAAGTGTGTGTGCCCCTGTGTGTGTGTGAGTGTGTGTGTGTGCCTGTGTGTGTGCCTGTGTGTGTGTGTGTGTGTGTGTGTGTGTGTGTGTGTGTGTGCATGTGAGTGTGTGTGTGTGACTGTGCAGCGTGCACTTGCTGTGACCTTGCTCAGCAATGTTGTTGTAAAACAGGGACTTGCTGGCTGTCTGCCTTCGTCATATGATGAACACGTAATGGAAGCGACCTTCCCTCCTTAGAAGTGCATAGCAATACTTGCTAATTCCTTGCAATGCTGCCACAACTCTAAACTCAACAACGGCTTTCACATCCCTCTTGACTACTACGTAAACTCCCTCTTCTGCTTCTATCTTCCTGCAGGGGTGTGCAGCCGCGCTTGCGCATGTCTGACAATGCGGCCACAGCCCCTGACAGATCTCATGGGGACAGCATTGAGGATGATCTGGCAAGCCTGGAGAGGCAGCGTGCGGAATTTGGCGCTGAAGTGGCCACCCGTGTGCGCAAGTGGTACCAGCTGCTGCAGGCACGTGCTGCATGCATGTAGATGCGTGGTATCTGTGTGTAATGTGTGCATACCTGCTTTTGTACGCACGCGTGCGCATGTGGTACCAGCTGCTGCAGGCACGTGCTGCATGCATGTAGATGCGTGGCCTCTGTGTGTGAACGTGTGCATACCTGCTTTTGTACGCACGCGTGCGTATGTGGTACCAGCTGCTGCAAGCATTTGCTGCATGCATGTAGATGCGTGGCCTCTGTGTGTGAATGTGTGCATACCTGCTTTTGTACGCACGCGTGCACATGTGGTACCAGCTGCTGCAAGCATTTGCTGCATGCATGTAGATGCGTGGCCTCTGTGTGTGAATGTGTGCATACCTGCTTTTGTACACACGCGTGCGCATGTGGTACCAGCTGCTGCAAGCATTTCCTGCATGCATGTAGATGCGTGGCCTCTGTGTGTGAATGTGTGCATATCTGCTTTTGTACACACGCGTACGCATGTGGTACCAGCTGCTGCAAGCATGTGCTGCATGCATGTAGATGCGTGGCCTCTGTGTGTGAATGTGTGCATACCTGCTTTTGTACGCACGCGTGCGCATGTGGTACCAGCGGCTGCAAGCATTTGCTGCATGCATGTAGATGCGTGGCCTCTGTGTGTGAATGTGTGCATACCTGCTTTTGTACGCACACGTGCGCATGTGGTACCAGCTGCTGCAAGCATTTGCTGCATGCATGTAGATGTTTGTCCTCTGTGTGTGAATGTGTGCATACCTGCTTTTGTACGCACGCGTGTGCAAGTTGTACCAGCTGCTGCAAGCATGTGCTGCATGCATGTAGATGTGTGTCCTCTGTGTGAATGTGTGCATACCTGCTTTTGTACGCACGCGTGTGCAAGTGGTACCAGCTGCTGCAAGCATGTGCTGCATGCATGTAGATGCGTGGCTTCTGTGTGTGTATGTGTGCATACCCGCTTTTGTACACACCTAACTGATCAGCCATTCTTGGCCTTTGGGCTTGTTGTGCAAACCCTGCCTTCTCCTTAGTAAATGCCTTTGAGTCAGGCACGCACGCACGTGCACATACACACTCTCACGCAACACACACTCACCATGTGCCTTGAATGATAGGTATTTAAAAAGCAGCCTGAAAGCGTGGAATTTGTATACCTTGCCAACGCTGCTCCTTACTCGATCCACTACAACCCCTACAACCTTGAAGTGGTGCCTCACGCTGAAATCAAGGTGTGTGCGTGTGTGTTGTGTGTGCGTGTGTGTGTATGTGTGTGTGTGTGTGTGTGTTGTGTGTGTGTGCGTGTGCGTGTGCACGTGCGCGTGTATGTTGTGTATGTTTACTTGCCGAGTTTTTTTTGTATAGGTAGATTCCTTTACTTGTTGAGTGCATGCTTGCATGCTATTTATTTTCTCACATTCACGGTTAGAGTGTACGTTGGTATGCTTGAGTATCACAGCGGCCCTAGTTGTTGCAGGCACTCCTTATCGACCGACGATTGTATTGCTCCCACCGCGTGTTCAGACTTCTGTGAGAACAAAGTAATTTGCTCTAAGACCGACTACTTTTATTAAGGATGAGCGGCCGAGGAGGGTTTCGCTGCCTCAACAAAACTCACGGTCACTAGTTGATTCCAGCTCCAGCATTACGTAATGCATTCGTATCTGTGTGTCCCCCACAGGGCAACACTGACCCCTACATACATGATGAGCAGAACGCTGCATCATGCATTGTGTGTGCGTGCCCTACAAAGCAACACCGACTACTTCACAATATGCATAACGTCACATCATGCATCTTGTGTTTCTGTCTGTGCGTGCCCCACAGGGCAACACCGACTACTTCACCATAGGCAGAACGTCACATCATGTATCATGCGTTTCTGTTTGTGCGTGCCCTACAAAGCAACATCAACTACTTTACAATATGCATAACGTCACATCATGCATCTTGTGTTTCTGTCTGTGCGTGCCCCACAAGGCAACACCGACTACTTTACAATATGCAAAACGTCACATCATGTATCATGTGTCACTGTTTGTGCGTGCCCTACAAAGCAACACCAACTACTTCACAATATGCTTAACGTCACATCATGTATCATGTGTCACTGTCTGTGCGTGCCCCACAGGGCAACACGGACCCCTACACAATGAGCAGAACGCTGCATCATGCATTTGTGTGTGCGTGCCCTACAAAGCAACACCGACTACTTCACAATAAGCAGAATGTCACATCATGCGTCTTGTGTTTCTGTCTGTGCGTGCCCCACAGGGCAACACCGACTACTACACAATGAGCAGCCAAGGGGTGACCCACTTCTGGGATGACTGCACAGACTTTCAGCCTTTGGAGTCCTTTGAGCGTGACTACTTTTTGTACGCCCAAACCATGAGGTTGCGCATGTTCCGGCAGTTTCGCATGTGGAAGGCGTTCAAGGTGAGAAAGGCTGTACGTATGAAGCATCCTGGGGTTGGCGGTTTATCGTGCCAAAGGCGTTCAAGGTGGGAATGGCTGCCCTTATTTGGTGATTTAGTGAAGGTCCGATATAGCCACCCGCCAGAACTCACAACACATACATATGGTTGTCCAGGACCGTATATATACATCATACATAACCGTATATCTTGGGGATTTTCCTGCCGAAAATACTGTATAAGTATACACTGTATATATATGGTTGTGGCCAATCCTACATACACACACACACACACACAACAAGCACGTGTATGCTGGAAGTGTGAAATAATGTGTTGCTGAATGTGCAAGCCTCTCTCAAAGCTGCATTGATTGTTGTTTCATTCGTACAAATCTAGCCAGGGTTGACCGTCTCTAACGATTATCTTGTACATTACACGTGATGGATGGATTCCTTCCTGAGAGTAAGTACGCTTGGTGCGATGATAAAAAGAAAAAAAGCAGCACAGGCAGTGAACACCACTCCCCACATCAAGTAAGGGAAAGAAAGCTGCTTTGGTACCAAGCACCGTAAGACACCTTGACCTGCAGATGAAAAAGGCCCTGGCACAGGTGAGACCAACAGAGAAAGTCACAAAAAATTCGCATGGTGTAATATTACAGATCTGGTCAATACTGTTCCATCATAACGTGTGGTTCCAGGTGTGGCGCCGCTCAGTTGCCACGCGCAAGGCTTCAGCTGCCCGCCAAGTGTTGAGCAAGAACCTCTTTGTGCTGCACCCAGTCTTCAGGGATGCCATTCTTAAAGTGCGTGTATGTGTGTGTGCGTGTGTGTGAGTGTGTGTGCACG
>Ga0307968_1001964_pt1:10000-16974 | contig 16974 bp, 20 predicted proteins | sample OrgLakmetagen650_FD_201834 | JGI IMG/M metagenome (GOLD analysis project Ga0307968, IMG submission 201834) | Saline water microbial communities from Organic Lake, Antarctica - #650 | ecosystem: Environmental > Aquatic > Non-marine Saline and Alkaline > Saline | place: Antarctica... | reverse complement strand
CACGTGAAGAGGAGACGGCGAGGCTGGTCTCCTGATAACCATGCATAACCAACACAGGTCGCCAGACCCGACAAAAATTGAGAGAGCCACTGCAACGAGTACAGTGGCTCTATTTTTTTATTTACTCGTAGCGTATGTAAACTCTGTAACACTTCTGTTGGCACTGTACCACAGCTGTACCACCGGGTATTTACTCGTAGCGTATGTAAACTGTCGGGTGTACCACCAGGTATTTACTCGTAGCGTATGTAAACTCTGTAACACTTCTGTTGGCACTGTACCACAGCTGTACCACAGGTTAGCAGTCGCACGTATTGACTGATGGCTTACTATGTAAACTCTGTAACACTTCTGTTGGCACTGTACCACAGCTGTACCACAGGTTAGCTGTCGCACTTATTGACTGATGGCTTACTCTGTAAACTTCTGTTGGGGTCTGCGGCTTCTGGTGTTACCTCTTTTCAGATAAGGGCCTTTCTGCATCGCTGACGCACATCCTTACATAGTCTTGCATAAAGCAACCTTCAACGAAAGAATGAGCATCAGTTGCCCAAAATATGCATAGAGTAGTAAAAGGGTGTCTATACCAAATATTGACATAACCATCCCTTCGTTTTAAGAATCACTTGATTATCAAACAAACTCTTCTGGCCATACTCTACATGCCGCAAAAATTTCAACAAATACTACCAGTGAAGGCCTTTCCAAAGCTTCCGCTTAGATACCCCTCAGAGGCATACATAATACATAGCGATGTAACCTTACCTTACAAGTGACAAAATATGTGTACCGTCTACTCGCTTACTAAGCATTACATTTTTTCAACAACAAAAAGCGCAGAAAGTGTGATCGCTACCGGCATGGAATAGGAAACAATGCTATTTTGTGTTCTGTTCTATTGCAGAGCCACACAGCCTATTTGTCATGCCACACCAGTGCCGGGTGCCCAACAACAAACACCGTCATATCCCCCCCCTGCCGATGCTGGGCATTCAAAATCTCAAGTTGAAGTATCAAGAAGACAGGGAACGTCAGTGCATTTGCAGTCGGAACCAGCAGCACTGGTACGAGGCCACACGATGTCTCCCAAAGCCTCTGAGAACAAGCATGTTGTGCTACAGCATTTTTCATATCCTTAGTCAAAGCACCAGGGTAGCAGCCGTGCTTCAAAAGCGCTTTCCCCCGCTCAAGCACCAACACCACCACCTTATCACATGACTTCACTCCTGCACGCTTAGTAACAGCTATTTATATGTACATTGAGGTATATAACGAAGGGAAGGCCCTCAAGCTTGCATATGCAATCAAACACGCTACAAGGGACGCACCCTTCCCTGAGGATGGGAGACACACACACACACACACACACACACACACACACACACACACACACACACACACACACACACACACACACACACACACACACACACACTGCAACCGCCTTGCCTGACCTGACGCTTCTCTGAAAGCGTCAAAGTGCGTGCAAATTTGCAGCCTTGCGTCCACGCCCTGTTATCCTATTTCACGCAACTGCAGCTGTTTGCCCCCAGCGCATCATGATTTATGATGCATTAAAAAACCTTAACCACACCGCTTGTTCTAATTCCTGCATCCTGGTCCTGGTGCTGAAAGTCGTGCTTCTCGGAATTTGTCCACATGCCTCCCTGGCCTTCGACCAAGTCGACACACGCAGCGCTCTGTCCACACAGCAACCCAAACTGAGCACAAACCCATGTTATCTCCAGCACACAACATAGCCAACCACACTGCTCGTTTTATTTCCGCATTCGTAACTAGGCTGTCTTAGAGAACCTGTACGCAAAAGACGATAAACACACACACACATTCACACACACACATTCACACACACACACATTCACACACACACACATTCACACACACACACATTCACACACACATACACACACACGCACGCACGCACGCACGCGCACACACACACGCACGCACGCACGCGCACACACACACGCACGCACGCACACACGCGCACACACACATGGCTCTGCCTGTATCCCTGGACCACAAGCCTGCCAGGCGTAGGGACGCTAGGATGAAGGACGTACATTATGAATGGTTATAGGCACTGCCACTGCTCATCAAGAATGCACTTCCACACCCACAATTAAGGCATGCTACCCATTCAGGCATGCTGCTCATGCGGGGAACACTCTGATCACTTATACTTGCCCCCACAGCTCATCAAAAACTCGAAAGCAGCCTGACCCTCCTCCAACCTGCGTAGGGAAGCACGGCAAAGTGTAAGTCGGCAGTGCTAAGCTGATGGAAGTTTCCGGTTCAGGTGACGCACACGTTCTGAGTCTTTCATTCTTGGTGAATAAATAGGGTTGACCAGAACGACATGTATAAATATATACGGTGTATACACGGTCTTTTTGGCAGGGAATTCACCAATATACGGTCATATACTGTGTATATACATACGGTTCTGGTCAACTCTATAAATTGAGGATGTGCATGCCCATCTACTGTTTGCTGGTAGCAGGCAAAGTGTAAGTCGGCAGTGCGAAGCTGATGAAAGCTTTCAATTCGTGACTTACGCATCCTGAGTCTCATATTTTTGGTGAATAAGGCATGTGCTTGCCCATCTATTATTTGCTGCAAACAGGCAAACTGACAAATTCGGTTTTTCTGAAAGGCCTTCCTGAAAGGTAGGTCTTTAAAATGATCATCCTATGTATCGCTCCAGGCAGATCAAACAAACCAGCATGTGCCCCCTTGACCGTTTTGTGGTATGTCTGATCGGCAGTGTTTTAATACAGCCTTCGGACAAGACTGGTGCTTTTCAGCTGAAATCAAGGCCACACACACATTATTTTTAGTGTACCTATGTTTATGCTTTTCAGTTGTAATCAAGGCCATACACACATTATTTTTAGTGTACCTATGTTTATGCTTTTCAGCTGTAATCAAGGCCACACACACATTATTTTCAGTGTACCTAAGTTTATGCTTTTAAGGGGGAGGTGAATGCGCTCACATACATATAAGCACACACGGTGATGCCAACACATGTTAATAAAATTTGTTTGAGGGGGAGGTTTTATGCAAATGTTTCATACATACTTTGGTACCTTAAACAAGTTGGGTTGTTACGATGAAGATACGGTTTTATTAAGCCTGATGTGTGGCATACAATTTAGAGCAGCACATATGATGCCCCCACTTTTGCGAGGCGAGGCGAGGAAGACAGAGATTAGTGCTTAAACTAGACAGCAGTGTGTGTATGTGTGTGAGAAAATAATACCGTACCAAAATTTAATCATCCCGCACCCCAAAAAAAATATATTTAGTTTTGCAAATCCGCAACCAATCCGCACCCCTTCAATATTTATTGCCATTTTTAAGCCATTCTCGCCAATTTAGGCCATTTTCACCAATCCGCAGGCCTAAAATTATTTATTAATTTTTCTGTCCGCACTTAGCCGCACCCCTCGAAAACATTATTTTTGCGGGGTGATATAATTTTGGTACGGTAAGGACAAATATAAAGGCAAGCCAAAATTGTGAGATGGAGGCCCTCGTCCCAGCGGAGGCCCACGGCGGAGGCCCGTTTCGCCCAAGCTGGGTTTTCAGGACCAAGGAGGACTGGGCGGCCGAGAAGGAGCTACTCAAGGAAAAACAGAACGTCAACATGGCCGTCTGGCTCCACAAGTACCAGCCTCTACTCCCTCAAAAGGACCCTGATGGACAGTGCTCCTTTGCACGCAACCTCCTCGGCTGGCTGACCTTCGAAGGCCCCTTTCCTACTTCTGAGAAGACCCCAAGACAATGGCGTCGGGCCAAAGACAAGCTCACGCAATAGAGACGCCAGCTCGAAGGCAAGGAACGAATTGATGCATGACACATTACGCACACAAAGCTCCCGCACTAGGCCAGGATGGGGCTCTTGCTATGCTTGCCTACTGACGGTACACAGTGGACGGAGTAAATAGACGGTGGAGCCTGCTTGCTTGAAATTCGGCGGTACGACAGAGCCAGGCCAACCTCCCCCTTCGTTAACGAAGGAACGCCTCTTTTCTAATAGATAGTCTGGGCTGGCTGTGTGTCGTGGTGCCTTTGCTTGCTGTGAGTTGCACCTCTAGGGTGAACTGACGCTGTGGTGTTTTGTTGGCTAGCTTGCTGTGGCTTGAACATCACGGGAGTGTGGACTGAGATGGTTGAGTTTCTATGTAGTGCAGCAACCAGCTAGGCCAGGATGGGGCTCAAACAACCTAACAACTTGAGGTGGAGATTTTCCCTTTCAACACTTTTCTGTGCTTTTCTTAGAACATACATGCTGGTGCACTGTTGTAAGTCAAATGTTAGATTTGAACTCAGCTTCCAATTTGTTTGCATGAACAGCATGGGTCTCTAATGTGGCACTCCCTTCCTCCCCTTGGGTTATACATGCTGGTGTTCAGTTAACACGCCTGAACTGCTTGTTGTGGCGCTCCATCAGGCTCTTTTTATTATCTCAGGTTTTGCCTTTCATCATTCATTCCTCACCTCTTACTTATCACTTTCCTTAGAGAACAATATGGCACTGGCTGAGACCAGTTCTTTATATACAACCTTACGTTTACTTACGCTGGCTGATCCAGCAATGCCTATCAGCCCAACATATGTGGCTGCCGGTTACCCCCTTTGTGAACCCTTTGTATGTGTGTGCGTGTGTGTGCGAGTACGCCACAGTATAGGCACCACAGCAGCTTTTGCGAGCCCAGGAAGACAGTGGTGATACATAAACTAGACAGCAGTGTGTGTGTGTGTGTGTGTGTGTGTGTGTGTGCGCGCGCGTGTGCACAACAGTAAAAGCACTACAGTAAAAGCACCACAGCAGCATGTACTTACTTTTGCGAGGCCAGGAAGACAGGTGTGATGCCAAAATTGCTGCACGCAAGGGGGGCGGAAGGGCAGGACAAACGAGTTGAATTAGCAGGGTGCATCACTGCAGAGACCAGCACTCATAGCCTGAATAAGTAGGGTTCTGGATCATGTGGGAGCTCTAGCTTGGAGCCCTTCCCTACCTCTGCTTGCTGATCCCTTTCAGCATGAGATTACACTCGTCGCTACCTTTTGTTGTAATGCCTGAAGTCTGCAACTAGGTGCGGATGAAACAAATGCGCGCAAAAGTACACAGACGTCAAGTGCGACTGCAGACTTGCGATAGAACACAAAGGCACTCAATCGTACGGTGGGTATGTGTTTTACAGGAACGCTTTTGGGTGGCACTTACTGTCACATACATGTGCTCATGCGCTCATACGTACGACACACACTGCTCATGTGCTCATGCGCTCATACGTACGACACACACTGCTCATGTGCTCATGTGCACATACGTACGACACACGCTGCTTATGTATATATAAAGGCTAGGACCACATTTATATGGGATGTATGAGATTTCTGTATACGTCCATATAAACGGCGTACAAACTGTACACACCGTATACCGTACGAAACCGTATGAAACCTGTAGGAAACCAGATACCAGAAATCCGCGCTGTAAAAAAATCATGCGCCGTGTATATACTCATATGGTTCTGGCCAACCCTACTTATGTGTGCATGCATACTGGACGGATGGTTGCCTGCAAACTGCATACGTCCGCACGCATACATACATAAGCATGGACAGAGCGTGGCCTGCAAATTGCAGACGTGTGCATGGAAGCTACCAGGTGACCCTCTGCTTTGAAAACACAGAGCACAAACAGAAGAAGCTACCAGGTGCCTCTGCTTTGAAAACACAGAGCAGAAACAGAAGAAGCTACCAGGTGTATACCTTATGCTCAGGGAAGTACACTGGATGCTCAACTTATTCGGGTAGCCCCGGAACAGCCTTTCAAATTGTTCAGGGTCTCCCAAAACTACTTCTAAAATTATCCAGGGTGTTGTAAAATTTCCCATGGCTCAATAATGCTTTGGAACTGTCAATGCCAAACGTCTCAATTACCTCTGCCTTCATATTGACGTAATACAACGGAATAAGAATATGAAAATGGAATAGGAGTGAGTTGCTCTGAAAACGTTCAGCAAAGCGCCCTTTAATTAAACATGCCAGCTGCTTCATATCAGCATGCAAAACAGTCAGACTGCGCTTACGCAGCTTAATTGACACGCCTTCAGAAGGTTCCCACGCACCATTCTTACGCACTTTAGAGCAGAAAGCCTTAAATTTACCCAAACTAGCTTTCTTTAAAGAATCAGGAGTAATGAACATTTCCTCCAACTGCTGCACACAGCTTCGTGCATGGCTGCTAATTGAGGCCATCAGGGGGAAGGGGGGGAGCAGAGGGAGGAGGAGCAGGGAGCTTCCATTTGGGGGGGGATTTCGTGTCTTCGTCAGTCTTTACAAGCTGCCATGCAGAATGCAAGCACCCATGCAAGATGCAAGCACTCAATCCCAGCACTCACATGCTTCGTAGGGAGGCCTGGTCAGGAGGGGGTGCAGGAGGGGGTGCCTGCTTGGGTGGCTGACCTCTCCCCCTTCTTCTCATTCACACAGTATCATTCTCATTGTCATTTCAAACAGTCAGTGCAAATTACTTGGAACTACATTTAAAATTTTACCGGGTCTCCCAAATTTGCAGGGGCTGTCGCCCCTGCAATTTCCGGGAGACCCGGACCGGCTTTGGGCTACCCCTCCGGGGCAGCCCAAAATTTTGTTATTAATTCCGGTTCCCAGACGGGATGTACATCCCTGCTTATGCTTAAATAATAAATAGGTGTGCATGGAGGCTACCAGGTGTACCTTCTGCTTTAGAGAACAGAGCAGCTGTCTCAAGAAACCAGAGACACAGTGCACCCACGTGCGCTTCCTTTTCCCTTGGAGGAACTCACGCTGGCGTGTTCACAATGGCGTGTTCACAATGGCGGAACTCACTCTGGCGTGTTCACAATGGCGTGTTCACGATGGCGTGTTCACAATGGCGTGTTCACAATGGCGGA
>Ga0307968_1001964_pt1:0-7500 | contig 16974 bp, 20 predicted proteins | sample OrgLakmetagen650_FD_201834 | JGI IMG/M metagenome (GOLD analysis project Ga0307968, IMG submission 201834) | Saline water microbial communities from Organic Lake, Antarctica - #650 | ecosystem: Environmental > Aquatic > Non-marine Saline and Alkaline > Saline | place: Antarctica: Organic... | reverse complement strand
AGCTTGAGCAGTTTTGCTTGAAGTACGAGGGGTTGGCTCTGGCTTCTATCTTTGTCTTCGGCTTTTTAAAGTAAGCAGAAGGGTAAGCATTTACGCTGATAAGCACGTGAGAAAGAAATCCTTGTACAAATTTGCTGAACGAATGCTTTTGCTGGATTTTTGAGCTACTGTTTGTAAAATCTCTGTTCTTGTGCAGCACACAGTGCTGAACGCTTGCAATGGATTCACGTATCATTTGCTAAAAGGTGTATCAACTGTGCACCCTTGTTTACTAGCAGCCCAATGGCATTTGTGATTCAAAACAACGCACAGGTTTTCCATTGACGTCTTTGTCGATCACCGTTGCGAGGAGCTGAGCTCGTAAGTCCTCCACTTTTGGACAAGCAAGCATCTTTGTAGACAATAACAAGCGCTATTACCACGGCATTATACGCTTTTTCAGTTGTTGCAGCACCTTTGTTGCTTTTACCAGCCACCACCGTCATGAGCATCCGCCAACACAAAACTTCTGCTCTGAAGGCGCTGCGAACTTCTTGAGCATCTGGTCTCGCAAAATGTGCTGTCCATGAGGAAACTGCAGCGTGCACGGGTGGGTACAAGTATGCGTGTTTGGAACATACCGTCTGCACATGTCGGCACAACACCTGCACAATACCTGCACAACACCAGCCATTTGGTCTGCACATATTGGCACAACAAGCTGTGTGCAGTACCCCATCACTATGCAATAAGAATAGTAAGAACTGCACCTTATAAGGTGTGCAATGTTGCAGCTGGATTTTTTAAAGAGGCGGCGAAAAAAAACCGGAGAAAGACGATGCAGACAAGTGCAAGTAATTATTGATCAAGGCATAGACAGCCACGTGGGTAACGGGCACCGTACAACCTATCCACCAAAGCGTACATATTAAACAGGCTCAAGCAACAAAAGCGAATAGAGGCTAGGGAAACCCTTACAAAAACGGTCAACTGTCTCCATTGAAACGTGCATACCTGCCTCCATTCAAACCGCTCAAATGACATGCACACCGGCAATCAATTGTGAAAAATGCTATTTTATTCTCGTGCACACATTGTTCTCAATTGCAGGAGATGCAGTTGCTTTGGACCAGAGAGCTGGTGCCTCTTGCTGGAATGCGGGGAGAGTTCTGGAAGCTAAGGCATCAGGTCGAAGTCAGAGCGCGTGTGTTTGTTATATATCAATTCGAGGCGATTACTTTCTAGGATTGCTATTTCCAACATACCTGAGTAGGAATAACCTGTAGGAGGCTGGCAGCTTGTGCAGATCTCGATGGCATGCTCTCTTCTAGTGAATGCTGGTGATAGAACGACGGCCTTGTTTTGCAAACTTGAACTGTGCTGGCAAATTGGCATTTGCTTACCTTTCTTTCCAGTCCTTACCCACGCTGCCTGTGTAATCACTACTGGCAGTTTGTACAAATTCCACAAACAGGCACGACGGGCAGTCCCTGACTCCACAATTCCTGGACTGCATCCAAAAATGACTCCTCCTCCCTCCCTACAGCAACAGGCCAATATTGGCAGCAGCAGCAGCAGCAGCAGCAATAACAGAGGCTGGACTGCGTTGCTGTGGCCATCAAAATGGGCACCTCGCAGCTGGGATTTGGGAGGACGTTCAGCACAGCCTCAAGGTCCTTCGCATCCAATCACAGCAAACATCATCCCGCCTCCCGCTCCTTGCCAAACGTTGTCGGTCTCCACAAATCTGGATCATGAGCGTTGCAGCGAGGGTGAAGAGCACTGGGGCCTCGTTCACAGCAATCTTGTATCTAGAGTGAGTTCCTGGATAAATGCAAGCAACTCATCTAAAAGCCAAATACCGCTCATTTGCATGACTTACGAAGGAATAGGTACTGGATTGAGGATGATTGAGATAATATGGTAATATACATGTATGGCAAAGCAGTTGCATGTAACTGCCTGCCCATATCTTCTATGGCATTGACAGCAGCTGGTTTCTTGTCATTTTCAATCACAAACAATTCAAACTGGTCTTTACAATCTACGCACGCAGGCAAAAAATCTCAACGTGCAATGTGAGCAAGAGCTGCAGGTAAACTACCGTATACCATACGGACATGTACTCACCCACCCCCAAAACTCAGTAAAAGTTCTGCAAGATCTGGAAGATTTGCAAAATGAATATAATACAAAAATCATTTAATCACCCCAATCCCCTCAAAAACGTTTATAAAGGGCGATGGTATTTCTTACGTACGGTAGCAGACTTATGGGTTGGCCGTCAGTGTTTGTGCTTTGATTTAAGAGTATAGATGTTGTCAGAGGGTGCTTTACTTGAGATTGTTGGGTGCGTGTAGTTAATTTACTTTGCTTTTTAATGATGGCTGTGTGCACTTTACTTGCTGAAACGCAGGAGCTGTTTAAACTGCAGCAGCAGTACCATTGGTGGAGACACAAATACACAGCAAGGAGCCATTTGGGAGGTATCGCAATCAAGGTGTGCCTCCCCTTTCTATTTCTAGCATGCTAAAGCAACAGTTTCATTTCTGGTCTGTCTACGTCAAAACAAGTGCAAACCTACATATGCTACATATGTACTCAGCCCTTTTGCCTTTTGCCCGTCCATCGTTTTACTTTGAATAGGTCTTTTTGGATGACAACAGCCCATCAGTCTGCGCCACTGTCAATTGCTGTGGGAGCAGCTGGCACTTCGAGACAACTAGAGGTTTTGGCGAAGAAGTTGGGAACAGGGGCAGCAGCAGCCATGATTATGAAGCCCGGAGCAGTTTGGAGAGCGATAGCAATGCAAGTAGTAGTGCGAGCACCAGTAGCATTGGGGACAGCAGGAATGATGATGATTACAGTGATGCTAATGTTAAGGAACATGACAATGAGTGTGATATGAAAAGCAATAGCGGGCGTGAAAGCTGGCAGCTGGTCTTGAACCTGTATTGGCCGCTAGGGGAAGCGAGTAAAGACATTGGCTAGGAAAAATTTCGGTAATAGGCACAAAGGTTGCATAATTGTGTATGACTACTCTGGGTAACTTTGTTGTGCTCAGCAACTTATTTTTTAGTCATGCTTTGCTGCTGAATAAATGAATAAATCGCCCTTTTCTGTCTGAGTCTGTGGACCTGTCGTCGTCGTATCTTTTTGTTTATCTGATACTGTTACTGATGTTTATGAGGTGTTTTATTAAAAACACGCCTACCGGTACGGCTTCTCTCCCAATGCAAACTGCCCCATCTGCCCTTGCACAGATAGTGCGCTTCATATACTCTCAGGTTGCCAACACACTTAAATGAGGGACATGATTATAGAACGCCATAATATGGCAAGTGTGCTGATTGTCCAAGCCCTACAAAAGGGGCCATGCGGTGCCAACCAAATTGCCTACACTGACATAGGCAGCTCAGATAAAGTATCAGAGCAAGGCCTAGACCTGAGAAACACTGCCAACAAAATACTGCCCTCTTGGCTGCTACCCAACCTAACAGCATATGCTTTAAAAACTTCTTCTCAACCTGACGCTATCCTCTCTTTTACCTAGCACTGTGTGCTCTTCTCGCATAACCACCCTGTCATGTTAAATCAATGGCATGGACGAATCGTGTGATTTCCCCTGGATTTATAGTGTGAGCAACGGTTTTATGGTTATTTGGTTGTTTGGCCAGTTTAGATGGCCTTCTTGTAACAAACTCGCTCTTTTCTCAGACTTGTCTGAGCCATCTCCTCTTGGACGCACGTTGCTTGAGCCGTCGATTCCTTCTCGCGTGGAGAGGGAGGAGATATAGCTCATACTTGCAATCCATGCTTAAGCTGGTACCATGATTCGTCGTGACAGCCTGCAACTCAAAATTTCAACAGCTTGCTAAAGACAAGAAACTGAATCCAAACCTTTGGGAGGTTCAACTGATTGAATTTAAATTTTGTGAAGTCACTAGTCCTGATCCCCAACTCCAAAAAGCAAAAGTACAGCACAGCGTGCTTATTGCCAACCTAAACAGACAAGGATATAGGGAAGTCAAGCTCCACGTGATCCTCGGTGGAGTTATGGGGACTATCTACAAAGATTATACAGATAAACCTCTGGCAGACCTTAATCTGGATTATCATAAGATTAAATACCTGAAACACAAACTGAATGAACACTCCCTCAGACATGCATTTGCACTCATAACAACAAGTTATGCACTGCAAACTGCAATATAACACAAGCAACAACAGCCAAGGTTTGGGTCTGGGTGCTACGGCACACAACCCCCCTGACCCACATTTATTGTTTAACTGTTTGTGCGGTGGGGGGTTGCCTGGTGCGGGCACCTACGTAGCCCCCTCCCTTAATCATGCTGGCTGTGTTATCACTACCAGCGGAGTCTTTTCTTTTCTTTTCTGAGGTCTTCCTACGAAGGTCGGGACAACAAATATAGATACGCACTTGTAACCATTCTTTTATCAAACATCATCTTCGCTCTTGATCTTCCAATTATGCACAATACTTGAACTGGCTTTCATGACATTATTTCGATTGAATTTGAAGCAGTCGTTAATAATATTCAGCACACCCATAGTCGACACATTTTGTGACAAAATCACACCAAACCCTAAACCACAGCATGCATCGCAGTGTGCAAATAAATTTTATAAATTGACATGTCCGATGACAACGGTTGCAATACAACTCACTTGTGAGCAGCAATGGCCCATTTATGTTTCATCAAATGGTGATGGGTTTCAATGTCCTTAACCATCTTGAATAGGACAGCTCCTTGTGCGCAGCAATGGCCCGTTATGCCACCTGCTCAGAAGTGCCGTTTGAGAAGATCAGGTGTGTGTGTGCGAGCATGCATGGAGCAAGAGGTCCTCACAGGTGTCATTGCACGCGTGTCTAGACACAAAGCACGTGTGTTGCTCCTCTTTGTTTCTCTCCCCAGCGACCTTCTATCCCGTGTCAGCGGAGATTCGTCTCAGCTTGGCACCACAAAGGTTCCTCCGACGCTCAAGGTGAGCTACACATGCTCTATTGGCACCTCTGCCTTCATTTGCAATGAAGTTTTTATGCAAACGCAAGACGAGAGTAACTACCCCCCCCCTTGGCGTGCGCTGCTTTACAAAACAGGAAAGGCAGCGCTTACTTCAGTGCTTCATGAAGGCCTACATGCCACGGTCTGAGGATACGTTTCAGATGGTCCGCCTACTGGCCCCAGATGTGCGTTCATTTAAACTGTATAGCCCGCAAGTTGCCATGGATTGAGTCAGCCACTTTGGTGTGAATGCTTGAGGATATCCTGTCTAACAAACTTGTTACGAGTGATGAGTGCGGTTTATATTCAGTCCCCCTAGGACGGTTGATTTGTTAGAGGCTTAAGGTCTGCCTGTTCAGGTCGTGTTCTGGTCAATCAGCAATTGATAAGCATCAGCACACAATAGTACGTAAAGCTGGGGTCCTTCTCTCCAGTCTGTCCTCAATGAGTGCGCACCCCTCTCATCACCTCTTGTGAACGTACAGAGCGACCACTCGAGGAAGAACTACTACCTCCAGCAGGCCAAGCTAGGCAAGGCGATGTGTACTGCTGCTGGCATTCCAAAGGTAATGTAGGGAATGGACGACAGGGAGAGCAATGTTTGCAGAGCTGAATGAAGCTGACTAATTCAGTGCTCAACAAAATCGTAATAAGGATGAGGCAGTTTACCCCTGCCCCCTTCAATCCTTGAACTGTAATTCAAAGAAGTTGGCGGAAAAGGATGATCTGTTTTCTAAACCTCACGTGCTGTATATAACAGTATATTGCATGCTTCTCGTTCTCAATTTCCTACAGTATTGTATTGCACAACAGTCACATACACAACACAGGTAAGCATAAGAGCAAAAGCACCTACTAGATCCAGTACATCAACATCAGCCCTCGTTGACGGTGATTCAAACTACAAAAAAAGGCACGCACATACTGCCAAACCGCCCGAACTGCGCCTTTGTGGACGTACATGCATGCAGGGATCGGAGCGGGAAAATGCTGTCATCAATTGGAGAAGGAAGGGGCGAGACGCAGTGGGAGATTTCCCACAGGCGTGTTACCAGGTATGTGTGTGTGTATGTGTGTGTGTGTGTGCATGTGTGTGTGCGTGTGTGTGTGTGTGTGTGTGTGTGTGCTACCTAGCTAGTAAGCAGGTATGCAGTATTCCAGGTTTGCTACTTATCCAGGTGTGTGGCTTGTGATGCCTGAATATAACATCTACTTTGTACCTTCCTGAAATGCGATCAAACTGGCTAGTTTCCAGTAGGTACATGCAGCAATCTGCCACAATTGACTGCCACAGTTTCCCTGCCACCGTTGTCTGCCAGTTTGTCTGCCATGATTTGCCTGCCACTGTTTATCTGTCACGGTTTGTCTGCCATGATCTGCCTGCCACAGTCTGTGCACATGCACAGTGACCATTTGCATTTTTTGCGTGGAAGCTTTTTGCAACAGTCAGTATGTGAACGTGCACAGTGACGGACATTCTTGTGCAGAAGTTTGTCATCTCCTCTGCAATAAAATTACACCTTCAGCTTTTTGCAACAGTCTGTATGTGAACGTGCACAGTGACGGACATTCTTGTGCAGAAGTTTGTCATCACCTCTGCAATAAAATTACACCTTCAGCTTTTTGCAACAGTCAGTATGTGAACGTGCACAGTGACTGACATCCTTGTGCAGAAGTTTGTAATCACCTCTGCAATAAAATTACACCTTCAGCTTTTTGCAACACTCAGTATGTGAACGTGCACAGTGACGGACATTCTTGTGCAGAAGTTTGTCATCACCTCTGCAATAAATTTACACCTTCAGCTTTTTGCAACAGTCAGTATGTGAACGTGCACAGTGACGGACATTCTTGTGCAGAAGTTTGTCATCACCTCTGCAATAAAATTACACCCTCAGACAGAATGGCTTGCAACTCCATGGCGGCCTTTTTGCACGGCCTTTTGACGAGTCACACTTGTTCATTTAACATCCTTGAACATGTCCATACTTTTCCTGGACATGGACGTGTTTCAGGATGTAGATTGAAAGAATGTGTCCCTTTCTGTGGACGCCGCATGTGCTCACACTTCTCATTTAGTCACATTCTTTCAATTTGCATCCTTGAACACGTCCACGACTCTTCTGTGACGTTGTGCCGTTTTCCGTGGACACCGCATGTGCTCACACATTTCTTATCAAGTCACATTCTTTCAATTTGTGTCCTTGAACACGTCCATGGCTCTTCTTTGACGTTGTGCCGTTTTCCGTGGACACCGCATGTGCTCACACATTTCTTATCAAGTCACATTCTTTCAATTTGCGTCCTTGAACACGTCCATGGCTCTTCTTTGACGTTGTGCTGTTTTCCGTGGACACCGCATGTGCTCACACACTTCTTATCAAGTCACATTCTTTCAATTTGCGTCCTTGAACACGTCCATGGCTCTTCTTTGACGTTGTGCCGTTTTCCGTGGACACCGCATGTGCTCACACATTTCTTATCAAGTCACATT
>Ga0307968_1001963_pt1 | contig 16974 bp, 21 predicted proteins | sample OrgLakmetagen650_FD_201834 | JGI IMG/M metagenome (GOLD analysis project Ga0307968, IMG submission 201834) | Saline water microbial communities from Organic Lake, Antarctica - #650 | ecosystem: Environmental > Aquatic > Non-marine Saline and Alkaline > Saline | place: Antarctica: Organic Lake... | reverse complement strand
AGGCTTGCCTGTGTCCACATGTGTGTGTGGCACAGAACCACAGGTATAGCGCTATATTTGGGACCTAAATCCTGCAAGAGCTCGACAGAACCAATTTTTCGAATTAACTTTTTGCCAGGGAGTATTGCGCACATTCCCCTGCATGCCTTCCAAATCCGATGCCAAAATTCCTTCGGCAAGGGGGAGTTCTGGCAGATATAGCGGCTGAAATATAGCACAATATAGCGCTATATCGCTATATAGCGCTATAGAAATGCCTCATATAGCGCTATACGTTGATCCCTATATCTACACCATATATATATGGTTCTGGCCAACCCTGTGTATGTGACCGTATATTTAGTGATTTTTCTGCCAGAAATACCGTACATACACCGTATGTATATGTATATATATGTATATATATGGTTCTGGCCGACCCTAGTGTGGAGCCTGAATGATCAGGAATAGAGGAGAGAAGACTATTTCAGTGCTTCCATATTTCCATGCTACAAGTCCTTCAATGTATCTTAAAAAGCAGTGGCAATCTCTGCAGCTTCTGGCACAGTCTATGGATGCCTAGATGCTCAGAGAGAAGAGGAGGACAGCCAAAAAAGCAACATGTGTATGAGCTGTTCTAGCGTACCTTTAACAGCAGCGGCACTCTCTGCAGCATCTGGCACAGTCTATGGATGCCTAGATGCTCAGAGAGAAGAAGAGGACAGCCAAATAAGCAACATGCGCATGAGCTGTTCTAGCGCACCTTTAACAGCAGCGGCACTCTCAGCAGCATCTGGCAGTCTATGGATGCCTAGATGCTCAGAGAGAAGAGGAGGACAGCCAAAAAAGCAACATGTGTATGAGCTGTTCTAGCGCACCTTTAACAGCAGCGGCACTCTCTGCAGCATCAGGCACAGCTCATGGATACCTAGATGCTCAGGAAAAGAGGACAGCAGTGCGTACAGGTGGCGCCAAGAGGGGGCGGAGACCACTGCTGCCTGCACGGACTTCTGCTGCTGCTGCTCATAGACCTGTCACAATGGAAAAGGGCGCAAATTGTGAACGTGTACACTAATTAATTGACAAGTAATAATTGACAAGTAATAATTGACAAGTAATACACTAATTGACAAGTAATAATTGACAACCATTGTAAATACAGGCCAGGAACACGTTTTGAAGCGGCAATGTGAGTTAAGGGTGGGGAAGAGGGTGATGTGGCTTGCACAAACTGTTAGGTCTGTTGCGCGCAGAGGAACACAGAGTGTGTGATACGGGCGGGTCAAAAGAAACGGCGATATAAGGACATCAGAACGATACACAACTGTCACGACCAGTGAAACACAGGGTGTGAGAATGGCGGGTCAGCAGAAAAGGCAACATTTGAGACGGCAGTACACGTTAATGAGGGGGGTGGCTACAAATACAGAGAGTGTGAGATTGGCGGGTCAGAAGAAACGGCGACATTTAAGACGGGAGTACATTTTAGGAGGAGGGGCTACAAACAGACACAGGACTTTGCAATCTACATGAATCACTGATTAACCGAGCATATGCATTGGGGAAAAGGTTAAATTTACAACAATAAATAATAAGTTGAAGTGTAATTGACCACGAAAAGGTTAAATTTACAACAATAAATAATAAGTAAAAGTGTAATTGACCACGAGCTTCATTATAATGCTCCTGTTGCTGACAGGCCAGCCACTCGAAATAGGGTACAAGTGCACGTAAAGGTTGTAGGTGCCGTGTGGCAGCCCATCGACATTTTGGTTGTAAGCTTGTAATTGTAATTACTTAGCATGCAAGACCACTGACGTTAGCCAGGCACTGCCTGTGGTTGGACCAACTTGCGACTCGAACAAGAAGGAGTTTGTAAAATTGCTATGCTGCAGGTAAGGGGTCCTAAATGGCAGTTTGTAAAATTGACATGCTGCAGGTAATGAGGGGTCCTAATTGGCAGTTTGTAAAATTGCTATGCTGTAGGTAAGGGGTCCTAAATGGCAAAGGAAATGGCATGTTGCACAAAAGGGGTCCTAAGCCCTGCGGAGATGACAGGCCACTCTGCACCATAAAAACAAAGTGACACCATCTTATTGCAACTGCAATCCACACCTTTTGCTGCTCAGCAAGCGCCTCCTGCTGTAGCTGCTGCTGCTGCTGCTGCTGCTGCTGTGAAACTGCTTCAGCCTGCTTCTGTTTCTGCTTTTGCTTTTTGCTCTGCTGCTGCTGTTGCTGCTGCTGCTGCTGTTGTGCCTCTGAGTGGGCTGCCTGCTGCTTGGCCCTCTCCTCTGCTTGCACTTGTTGCAGCTGAGCAAGAAAGCCCCTGCAAAGGGATTGACGTCGATCGTCAGATAATGTGTGTCTTGCTTAGATAGAAAGCCGCTACAAAAAATCGATGCAGATCGTTGGATAATGCGTCTTGCTGAGCAAGGAAGCACCTGCAAAGAGAGATCGACGCCGATCGTCAGATATTGTGTCTTGCTCAGATAGAAAGCCGCTACAAAAAATCGATGCAGATCGTTAGATAATGCGTCTTGCTGAGCAAGGAAGCACCTGCAAAGAGACATTGACGCCAATCGTCAGATATTGTGTCTTGCTTAAATAGAAAGCCGCTACAAATAATCGATGCAGATCGTTAGATAATGCATCTTGCTGAGCAAGGAAGCACCTGCAAAGAGAGATTGACGCTGATCGTCAGATATTGTGTCTTGCTTAGATAGAAAGCCGCTACAAATAACCGATGCAGATTGTTAGATATGCGTCTTGCTGAGCAAGGAAGCACCTGCAAAGAAACATTGACGTCGATCGTCAGATAGTGTCTTGCTCAGATAGAAAGCTGCTACAAAAAATCGATGCAGATCGTTAGATAATGCGTCTTGCTGAGCAAGGAAGCACCTGCAAAGAGAGATTGACGCTGATCGTCAGATATTGTGTCTTGCTTAGATAGAAAGCCGCTACAAATAACCGATGCAGATTGTTAGATATGCGTCTTGCTGAGCAAGGAAGCACCTGCAAAGAAACATTGACGTCGATCGTCAGATAGTGTCTTGCTCAGATAGAAAGCTGCTACAAAAAATCGATGCAGATCGTTAGATAATGCGTCTTGCTGAGCAAGGAAGCACCTGCAAAGAGATTGACGCCGATCGCTGTTGTGTTTAACTCGAGCGCTAGTAAGATTAATGCGCACACAAAGCAGGGAGGAAATTTGTTAGATATCGCGTCTTGCTGAGATAGAAAGTCCCTGCAAGCAAGTGATGAAGGGGCAAGCCCCTGCAGAGAGGTTGGTAAGGAAGTCCCTGCGTGAAAGAAATAAAGGGGAACAGTGCATAAAGTGCTCAGCCCTCTCCTTCACTTGCACCATCTCTGAGCCTCACCAACAACCCCTCGCCTTCTCTTCCACTTGCACCATCTCTGAGCCTCACCAACACCCCCTCGTCCTCTCTTCTACTTGCACTGTCTTAGAGCGACACTCATCTTTCTATATGACACTCATCTTTCTATAGGACACTCATCTTTCTATAGGACACTCATCTTTCTATAGGACACCTAGGCCTGAGCACACCCGCAGCCTTTTGACAACCCTCATAGCATCGCCTAACAGTGTTGACTCAAATTCACGTACCTGTGCAGCTTGCCTGCCCCTTGCCACCCCTCTTTTAATGACACCCGCCACTCAAACTTATCAGTACACACCTACGCAGCCTTTCCGCCTCCTCCAACCAAATGCAGTCAAATTAGACCCATCAAATGCAGGGTTGGCCAGAACCATATATATACACCGTATACGACCGTATATTTGGTGATTTCCCTGCCACAAATACCGCACATATACATTGTATATATATGGTTTTGGCCAACCCTAATTGAATGTGATATACACACAACTGCACACCTGCGCAACTTTTCAGCTGCCTGCGGTCGCCCCATCAACTGCAATGCCCTTACAGCAGCCGCCACTTGCTGCACTTGCTCCCCCCATTCCTCAGACGCAACCCCGTGCTGCTGTTGCTGCTGTCCCTGCTGCTGCTGTCGCAGCTGTTGTAGCAGCTGCTGCTTCTTTCGCTCCTGCTCCTCCTCCTCCTGCTGCTGCTGCAATGTCATCAGCGCCTGTGCAAGTGGGTGCAAGTGTTTGTGTGTGCAAGTGGGTGTGTGTGCATGTGCGTTCACACGTGCTCATCGTAAGTGAGCCCTGCATGCAAGTGTGTGTACGTGTGTTGTGCACATATGCGTGCACTTGAAAACCTGGAAATATGTGCACGCATGCTTGCAAGGTGTGGGCATGTGTGTGCATATGTGTGTGTGTGTGTGTGTGTGCACGCATACCTGCCGCCGGCGCTGCTGCTCCTGCTGCAGTTCTTGGCGGCGCAGCTGCTCCTGCCGCTGCTGCTGAAGGTGCGCAATCTGCTGCTGCTGCAGCTGGGCAGTGGCACGGTCTAAAAAGGCATCTGAGGGAGTGTAGCCCATGCGTGCCAGACCGGAGAGGAGGGCAGGCAGATCGGCGCTGCTCCTGTGTGTTTGTGTGTGTGTGTGTGTTTTAGTGTTTGTGCATGTTTGTGTGTATATGTGTGTGCAGGTGTGTGTGTATGTGTGTGCAGGTGTGTGCGTGCGTGTGTGTCTGCCTTCGTCAAAGTTATCATGATAATTTAGCTCTTGCTTTAATTGACATACACAAGCGCACACGCGATGCTCTTGCAGCATGGGCCTGGTATGGAGAGATAACAATCATGCCTTAGCAGCTTTGGACTACCTGCCTCAACATTCCTCACCACACAAGACCAACTCTTTGCTCATACTTGAGCTGTTCTTCCCCTAAGGCCTCGTGCAGAGAGGAAAAGCAACTGCAACTCAGCACCAACGGACTGTCTGTCCACACACCCCACTGTGAACTAAGCACAGAGTACAGCGCACTACACATACACGGACCCTGCTCTCTTTATTATGGGCCTCGTACAGAAGCAAAAGGCGGTTATGCCTCAGGAACAAAAGGCTGTTATGGCTCAGCAAAGAAAGGCTGCTATACCTTGTATATAAACGAAAGGCTGTCATGCCTCGTAGAGAGCCAAAAGGCTGTTATGCCTCGTACAGAGCCAAAAGGCTGTTACGCCCCAGCCAAAAAGACTGTTGTGCCTCCCACAGAGACAAGAGGCGGTCATGCCCCAGCCAAAAAAGGCTGTCATGTCTCAGCAACAAAAGGATGTTATGCCTTCTACAGAGACAAGAGGCGGTCATGCCTCAGCAAAAAAAGGCTGTCAAGCCTCAGCAACAAAAGGCTGTCATAACCCAGCAACAAAAAGCTGATATGCCTCAGCAAAAAAAGGCTGTTATGCCTCCTACAGAGACAAGAGACGGTCATGCCCCAGCCAAAAAAGGCTGTCATGACCCAGCAACAACAGGCTGTCATGCCTCAGCAACAAAAGGCTGTTATGTCCCAGCAACAAAAGGCTGTCATGCCTCGTACAGAGACGAAAGGCGTTCATGCCTCAGCAAAAAAAGGCTGTCATGCCTCGTATAGAGACACAAGGCTGTCGTGCCCCAGCAACAAAAGGCTGTCATGCCTCGTATAGAGACACAAGGCTGTCGTGCCCCAGCAACAAAAGGCGGTCATGCCTCCTACAGAGACAAAAGGCTGTCGTGCCCCAGCAACAAAAGGCAGTCATGCCTCGTACAGAGCCAAAAGGCTGTCATACCCCAGCAAAGAAAGGCTGTTATGCCTTGTACTGAGACAAAAGGCGGTCATGCCTCAGCAAAAAAAGGCGGTCATGCCTCGTACAGAGACGTACAGAGACAAAAGGCGGTCATGCGGTCATGCCTCAGCAAAAAAAACGCAGTCATGCCTCGTACAGAGACAAAAGGCTGATATGCCTCAGCAACAACGAACCGTCCAATTTCACACCCCAGAAAAATAAAAAATAATACACAGTCCCCCCTGTGCAAACACTCACCCTGCTCTCCCCCAAGGGTCCAACGAGAGTAGCATGGGCTGGATGGAACTGGGGGCTGGGCGGAACCTGCATGCGGATTTCGAGTTAACTGTCAAACAACTGCCAGAATGCCAGGCATCAGCAATAGGTGCTGGAAGGTACTTGCACGCGTGTTAGCCTGGCCCCATTTGTGTTGCATCATCTGACTTGATTTACAGCATGCAAGGCATCACCGCAGCTGGGCGGTACCTGGATGTGTGGATGAGTTAACAGTCAAACAGCACTGTCCATGTGGATGAGTTAACAGTCAAACAGCACTGTCCATGCGCCGCCTGCCCCAGTCATCAGAGACTCATTAGGTGCAGTGAGAGAGAGGTTCCTTGAAATGAAGATGATCGTACCAAGGCGCTTGACAAGGATGTGATGGCGTTTGGTAAGGAGGATGTGAAGGCGTTTGGTAAGGATGTGATGGGCGTTTGGTAAGGAGGATGTAAAGGCCTTTGGTAAGGATGTTAAGGCGTTTGGTACGGATGTGATGGCGTTTGGTACGGATGTGATGGCGTTTGGTAAGGAGGATGTGAAGGCGTTTGGTAAGGATGTGATGGGCGTTTGGTAAGGAGGATGTCAAGGCGTTTGGTAAGAAGGATGTCAAGGCCTTTGGTAAGGATGTGATGGCGTTTAGTAAGGATGTGAAGGCGTTTGGTAAGGAGGATGTGAAGGCGTTTGGTGAGGATGTGAAGGCGCTTGGTATGGATATGATGGCTCCCTTTTAAGGAACACCAACCGATTCCACGTTCACTCTTAACCATCACTTTCGACACCACAGGTTCTTTATCACAATTTCCCAAGCTGTTTGACGGAGCTTTCCGATCCAAGACCACCCCGATCCAAGACCACCTACAACACTAACCTGATAAATTGAATTGCCTTCGTGTTTTACCCATAATTAATAAACATCCTACCGCCTCTAAGACAAAACCTTTTTACAGAAAATAAAGTTTCCTTACCAAAAGCCACGTCTCACCATCTCTGACCCATATAACCCTACGCAAAGAATTTTTCATAATTTCTGTTCAGCAGACTCAAGCGCATTCATCAGGTCCAAACAATCTACTTATTTGCATACCTTGAAAACGAAAAGGATTCCGCATCAGCAACATCTAATCCTTTCTTACCAGAAGATCAGGGCGCGCTTATCAGGTTCAACAAATTACTGATTTGGATTACTAGTAAATCAATTTAAAATTCCCCCACCAGCAACACCTTATCCTTTCTTACCAGAAGATCAGGGCGCGCTTACCAGGTTCAAAAAATTACTGATTTAGATTACTAGTTAATCAATTGACCGGCAACATCTGTTTCTTTCTCACCAGAAGATCAGATCGCTCATTCAATAAGTTTCCACTGAATCACCGACACGTTCTCTTTCAAGCAACATCTCATCCTTTCTTACCCAGATGATCCGAGCGCGCTCATCAGGTCCGATAGATCTGCAAGCGCCAAAGACCCTGTAGACGCCTCCTGGCTGGCACGCTCCAGCAGCTCGCTCGCAAACGCTGAGTCGAGAGCACCTGTGTTACAAGCGTCCACAGCATAAACATTGACCTTTTTCTGCAGATTAATATGTGGCACGCTCCAGCAGCTTGCTCGCAAACGCTGAGTTGAGAGCACCTGTGTTCACAAGTGTTCATAACATAAACATTGACCGATTTCTGCAGATTAATATGTAGCACACTCCAACAGCTTGCTTACATATGCTGAATTGAGGGCACCTTACTAGATAACGAAACAGGTTGCACAAGCAGGGTGCGATATAATAAATTGTATTCACATCAGTATCTAAATTGATATACTGAATTTTACCGCACTCATGTTACATATGCTGAAGGTCACCCCCCATTGTAACCATTACCGCACTCATCCCGCAACCTAATTCTAGAAAGATTATGATGCACCCTGCACCTTCAAGCACATTAATATAGAAAATATGTGTAATTTTGTCCGGTACAAAGGGCAAAAATGGCATGTAAGGTAAAGATATGTAATGAAATACTGCAATCACCCGCATGTAAAATATGTAAGGTAAAGATATGTAATCGCATGTAAGGTAAAGACCATATGTAAGGTAAAGATATGTAATCGCATGTAAGGTAAAGACCATATGTAGGGTAAAGACATGTAATCGCATGTAAGGTAAAAATATGTATAATGAAATAATGGAAACACCCCGCAAGACAAACAGCAAATGTGGCTATCTAAGTAAGGAGGCTTTTGTAGGAAATGCACCTGCACAAGAGCACGTGCGATTATATTGCTGATGCCACAGCAGTGAAGTAAGTTCAGAAGATGCACCTGCACAAGAGCACGTGTCTGAACAGCGAGTGGGCCCTACTCAATAGTTTCACTGTTGTTAGCATACAAACAAAACGCCATAGGAAAATTGGCTAGAACAGAAAATCTGTATGCGCCAAGGTGTGTGCTTTCAAGCACCCCACTTTTAGACTCCAAGGAGTCCAACACGTATCACGATTCAAAGAACGGAACCTCATGCAGAATTAACGTAAGGATTCTAAACGTATAAGCACACACGCTTGAAGACTAGAAAAGGACAATTCAACCGATACCGGAATGCACAAAGGCGTGGTCGGTGTGCCTCCAAGCAACCCACTTTTAGACTCCAAGGAGTCCAACACGTATCACGATTCAAAGAACGGAACCTCATGCACCGAGCTATTTGCATGGGTAGCCATTTGCATGGGTAGCAAAACGGAAACTCATGTATCAAGCCAATTGCATGGGAAGCGTGCCTCCAAGCATCCAAGCGCAAAACACGAGAATCGTTCATGACGAGGATACCTCAGTCACAGCAAAAGCTATGAAACACAAATTCGGCAACTAATTCCAGCATAATTTAAAAGCCTTGTGTCCTGCTTTGTGTGAAATTTCAGCCCCTCACCAAATGGCTTTCAGAAGGAGTCCTTGGGACGAGGACTTCTAAAATGGTACCTGCAAGGGAAGCGTCGTGCCTCCAAGCATCCAAGCGCAAAACACGAGGATCGTTCACAACAAGGATACCCCAGTCACAGTAAAAGCTATAAAATGGTACCTGCATGGGCCAAAGCATGGACAGTGTCCCCAAGCATCCGGCTGTTGCTGATCTCTGGAAGCTGCCGCCTCACTCTATCTGCTAGACGCTTCATCGTGCTCTGGTACTGCTGCCGCTCCCGCTGCTCCTGTGTGGTGGTGTGAGCGCAGTGCGCAATGTTTGTGTACGTGTGTGTGTGTGAATACATGCGTGTGTTCTAGTGCGGATGTGGGAACGCAATGAGCAGTGTGTGTGTGTGTTCTTGCGTGGTGATGCGGACGCAGACTGTAGGTTGGTGCCTGTATGTGTGGGTGTGCATGTGTATGTTGTTGCATGTGTGGTAGATAGGTGGATAGGAGTTTGTAGGTAGGTGAGTGGTTGTGTGTGTATGTCTGTATGTCCGTGTGTATGTGTACAAGCGTGTGCATGCAATGTGCACTTCCATGCATTTAAGCGCTTGTATATGTATGTATACATATGTAAGTATGTGTACGCATGTGTAGGGCTACCCATGTGTATGTGTGTATGCGTGGAGCGTAAAGTGTACTTGTGCGTATGTATGTGTGTGTGTGCAGGGGGGGGGTATGCATGCATGCGTAATATTTGTGGCCACCTGTCATGTCCTTATAAGTATGGAACTCTCTGCATTTCAGAGTGACCTCTCTGTTTTAGCATGAGCACAGACACTGAGAGCAACCAAAGAATGCAAGCACGCCCACCCGCTCATAGTGTGTGGCATGTGCACAGCTGTCACAGCATCAGCATTAAAAGACAAGAAACTTTTCTGATTCTGCTCAGCATGACTAAAGCAGGGCGCTAAGGAGATGCATGAAAACCCACCCTATGCTTACAGGAATTACAAGCACGTCCACCCTATGCTTACAGGAATTACAAGCACGGCTATAACAACGCTTGCACGTTTCTGGCATGCGTTCAACATCAACATGACAAGGCGCTTAGAAGATACAAGGCGTGCCCACCTGCTCATACCGAGCAGCACGTGCTGCTGCCACAGCACTAGCACGTTGTTCCAGCTGTCGCTCCATCGAAGGTGAGGAGCTGGATTCATTGATACCGGGCCTGTGTACCAAAAGTGTGTGCAGGGGGGCAGATTCGTAGCGTGTTATAGTCCAGCAAGAGGTTTTTAGTTGTCATTAATATATCAAAGGCGAGAAGCTGGCTTCAGTTACAGCAGGCCTTTGCAGTGAAAGTGTGTGGGGGGGGCATTATAGGGCAAATGCAGCGAACAGAGGGCTAGAAAGCGAACAGAGCACTAGAAAGCGAACAGAGTACTATAAAGCGCAAATGGTGGCTTGACGAGCAAGAGCGTTGGAAGAAGACATGAGGCAGAAATGGTGAAATATTTGAAAATAAGGCAAGTGGGGAAAACTGAACGGGCCTAGACATATGCACATACAAACACCCACACCCACACACGCCCACCCAAGCACACTCTTAACCTGCTGAAAGTGATTTGAAGTGGGACAACCTGAACGGCCTGAACAGATACACATGCACACTCACACATACACACACTCACACACCCACCCACCCACACACACACACACACACACTCAAGCACACTCTAACCTGCTGATGGTGATCTTGTAGGGAGTGGCAGGGCGAGAGGTGGAGGACGGGGCAGCTGGGCGAGGTGCAAACCTTGGGGCATCAGTTATGAGCTGCAGCACCTCAGCTGGGTGAAGCACGTCCTCATACCTGCAGTGTGGCACGCAGGTTGATTCTATAGGATGAATGTAAGATGACTATATGTGATTGTGTGTGTATGTGTGTGTGTGTGTGTTTGTGTGCGTGTGTGTGTATATGTGTGTGTGTTTGTGTGTGCATCTTGTTTCATGGACTGAGGGAGGTCCAGTGGTTGCCTTTGTAAAAATTCTGTCTTAAACACATATCATGGGCGCGATTGCTTCAGAATTTCTGTCTGAGTATGTAAGCAGTTCTTGAGTTCAATCAATTGAGTTGGCTAGCTGCGAACATGGTGCACTATCATTTTTCGTGTGCTTCAACAGCGTGCTTGATATAAGCGTGAGAACAAAAAGTCAACTTCTGAATTTTTCTCAACACCTTTAAAATTATTTCTCATCGCAACAACACTCATCCTAACTCATCATACTTAGGTATGAGGTCTGACATGTCTAGGGTTGGCTAGAATCGTACATATACACCGTACATACATCCATATATTTGGTGAATTCCCTGCCAAAATACCATATATACACCGAAGGTATATCGTTCTGGCCAACCGTGGACATGTCCCTCAGGTACAGGCAAACGACAGCTCACTGGCCCCTCATCAAGCTTAGCGCTCGTCACAAAAATGACACTCATATACACCACACCTAGATATGAGGTCCGACATGTCTCTCCATGTGCGGGCAGACGACAGCTGGCGAGGCAGGTCTTGCCGAGCGTCTGCTGCTGAGCTGGGTTGGGGGAGGGGAGGAGGTGGGACCCCCTTGCGTGGCTCCCCTCGCTGTCCCTGGGGAGAGGAAGAAAGTTTTCCTTACACCTTACATGGTTGCTTCAAGAGGTAGCTGTAGAGAAGCAACTGGTGGACTAAGGGCCTATGCTCTTTCAGGCAGAACGAAAAGCTTTACTGGAAAGCACCAAGAATTTGTTCACTCACATACGCAAACCATAATTCCTGTTTCGTTGTGAATGGCAGATGGCTAATCTTATGAGAAAAAAGAGAGGTGAAATTACCGTGACAGAAGCTAGAGCGGACATGTGCTTGAACACGTGTGCAAGCAATGACGCAACACATAAACGTTACGCGCGCAAACACAAGCAAGCAGTTGTTGGACTATATAGTTCGGGAGGAAGTGAGTGAAGCAAAAGAATGGACGGGCACCAACATTTTCTGATCTCATCTAAATCAATTTCACTCACGGCTGCAATAAACGCGTAGTCATTCTCATAGGCGGAACCTTCTTGCGTACCATCCTCATGAAAAGACGCTATCTATTGCTCTTGAAACTAAAAGCGACAGCACTTGTGCGTGTAAGTACCTGTACTCACCTTGTAGCTGGTTGCTGTCAGGGTGTGCAACCCACATTGTCTGCGTTTAGGCGCAAAGAAAGGCTTCGCTCGAAGAATGCTGGCAGTATGACCAGGAGGGCTCCTTTGGAATGCCCCTAGTTGCAGCTGAGAGGAAGCTGCCTTTGAGAAGATCTGTGCGTGTAAAGCAAACAAACAGTGTGAAGGTAAGATGGCTACACAACACACAGGATCAATCAGTAACACCAAGAGTGCCTCACCATGGCGCAATGAATTAAATATAATATGCTTAACACGGCCGGCTGCACAAAATTTGTTGGTGTGCGTGAAAGAGCAGCTTCTTGTGTGCAGTGCAATATAAATAAAGGTATAAACAAATGAATGCCATAAGCCTCCCCCTATTAACCTCCCCCTTGTAACCGGCATCCCGTATAATCTAGAACAGAAGCCATGGCGCAGGCCCCTCCACGCGTTCCCATCATCAAGGCTCGCGTGGAGACGCCCTCCGTGCCTGGATCCCGCGTGAACTGGAACTCCGTCCCTGCTCCGTCTGGCTATGTCCCTGGCCTGGGGCGTGGTGCCACAGGTCAGATTATGCTTTAGTCGTGTCAATACCTCAACCTGCACTCACGCACATGTACATGCACTCAAACACACAAGCGCATGCGTACAAAAACGCGCACACGCATGTACACCTGCACACTCACAGGTTTCACCACCCGGTCTGATATCGGTCCTGCCAGGCCTGGAGCCGGACCAGGAGGAGAGGTGAGCAGGACGGGCATGCGCAGCACAAACAAATTGATGGCTGTGTCCCTGACTTCAACCCCATGCACCTGATGATGGTTATCTGCGCACGAGCTCACCACACACGCACATGCATATGCACTCACATATTCACACAAACAAACGCATGCCCTTCATACACACACTCGTAAAATGCCCAGGCCCCTGGGAAGCGTGATGACAAGGGACAAGAGGGAGACGTGGATGATAACAAGTTTGATGAGTTCATGGGCAACGATGCAGGTGTGTGTGTATGTGCATGTGTGTGTGTGCATGCGTGTGTGTTGTGCAGCAAACTTTTAATACTGCTCTAGTGCTCTAGTAAAACAATGTAAAGCATCATGCCGTTGGAAAACACAAAAGCTCTGGCATGCTGTAGAAAAGACAGACACCAAAGTGTGCAGACGGTTTGATATGCTCAACAACTTGTCTGTCGTGCATGCGATGTTCTTTCACGTGCATTCGCTCAATTTCCATGTATCACGGTTGTGCTTTGTGTTCGCTCACCGCAACATGTCTGTGACGGCTCATGTGCACTTGCTCCCTCTTAGCTGTATCTCTTGTGCGTTGCGTCCGCTCAGGCCCCGTCGCTCAATCTTGCTGTATCATGGTAGTGTGAGATATGTCTGCTGCTCAAAACCTCTGTATCATGATTGTGCGTCGCACTCGCTCAGGTGCACTTGCGGGAGGTGCCTATGACGACGACGACAAAGATGCTGACGGCATCTGGGACGCTGTAGACTCCTATATGGATGAGCGGCGCAGAGTGAGTTGTGTGTGTATGTTTGTGCGTGTCTGTGTGTGTTTGTGCGAGTGCGAATGCCTGTGAATGCCTGTTACGTGACATCATAAGTCAATTTCACATGCTGTGTCTGTTGTTTTGAAAGAATCTCTGAAAAGGAATGCAATGGTACCTGCATGCGTATGTTGCTCCAGCATGCATATTTCCTTTCTGCATGACTCCTAATGTGTACACATGTTGCTGTCATACATTAACACACACACACACACTCACTCACACAAGGTGTACACAATTTGCAGTACAAAGCAATGTGCTCAGGATTAAAACGCTTACATGTTGCGTATTTACATCACGTTGAATCACTCTTCAGCCTTACGAGCTGCGTTCTCATTTCAGCCTAAAGCTCTAATTACATGCAGATTTGTGTGTGTGCACGCACACGCACACGCGCACAATTACACATGCACACACACCCTGCATACACACACACACCACACACCAAGCATACACACATTTGCATGCACACACAACACACACACCAGATTGCTTATGCCCACATCCATGCATACCTGCACACGAGCCCCCTTGCCCCACTCGCGCTCTCCCAGTGATGACAATTTTAGTAAGCTTAGCCCAGCCAGGCCCTTTCCCTCTCTCACCTCCCCCATTCCAAACCACCCCCTTGCTGCCGCCACTCTGCTGCAGCTGCACACACTCACGCACAGCATGCACGTGCGCACGCACGAGCCGTCCTCTTGTGCTGGTTCCGTGTGGGTGACCACCTGTGTGTGTGTCACGCGGTGCAGGGTGCTGCCCCCCGTATACTCAGCACACTGCTCCCTACCTCTCACCTCCCTGGGCGAGGTTGGGCAGTAGGAGCTGGGTGTGTGGGACGTGGTGGTGCCTGCACCCCCGTATCGGGCCAGCACTGGTGTGCGGTTGTGTGTGTGCGTGATGCGTGCGTGCTGTGTGCATGTGACGCGCATGCAGTTTGTGTGGGCGTGGGGGGGTGGGTGGCTGGGGGTTGTGGGAAGTAGGGTGAGGGCCGTTCAGTGGCTGGGGTGCGCCCCCATGCAGGGCACTGTGCAGGTGCCTCGGCCGCCTGACGTACCTCGGATCTCAGATCTGAGGTACAGGGGGGGCTGAGGCTGCGCAGCGTTGCCCTGCGGATCAAGCCCGTGCAGAAACTAAGGCGAATCTGAGGCGAGATGTGCGCAGATGGGAGGCAAGGGGTGTACCTTGTTGTGAGCATACATGTGCATGGTTTAGTTTGCAATCATCAAGCATGTGCATAAATGGTTCCGCGATGCCTGGCGTTGCTCTATCTCACATGCTCATTCGTTTTAGACCCTTGTCATGCGCAGCATACACGCATACAGCATGCATTACACAAGACAGCACAACTGCTCGTGCACATGGCACGACAGACCTGTACGTATCCATGGCCCAGCAGAACTGCATCCGCACATGGCATAGCAAAACAGCACGTGCACGTTCATACAGTATTACAATGTGAGCCTATTTGACTGACAGTCCTACGGTTCTCGTAATTCAATGTCTCATACAAGCGCTGTGAACCTTTATAAAGTAAATAGTTGATGCACAGCTGGTTGCTTGCTGCCTACTGCATCTGCATCAGCACATGCAGCCACCTGTTTCACACAAAAAACGTTACCTAATTAACGTTGCCTAAATATATAGTTAATGCACAGCTGGTTGCTTGCTGCCAACTGCATCTGCATCAGCACATGCAGCCACCTGTGTCACACTAAAAACGTTGCCTAAATAACGTTGCCTACATAAATAGTTCATGCACAGCTGGTTGCTTGCTGCCTACTGCATCTGCATCAGCACATGCAGCCACCTGTTTACACAAAAAACGTTGCCTAAATCACGCTGCCTAAATAAATAGTTAATGCACAGCTGGTTGCTTGCTGCCTACTGCATCTGCATCAGCACATGCAGCCACCTGTTTCACACAAAAAACGTTGCCTAAATAACGCTGCCTAAATAAATAGTTAATGCACAGCTGGTTGCTTGCTGCCTACTGCCTACTGCATCAGCACATACACAGGTCTTCTTCACACAACGTTGCCTACTGCGTCTGCACATACACAGGTCTTCGTCACACAACGTTGCATCTGCACATGCATAGATCTTCGTCACACAACGTTGCCTACTGCATCAGCACATGCAGAGATCTTCGTCACGCAGCGCTGCCTACTACATCAGCACATGCAGACATCTTCGTCACACAACGTTGCCTACTGCATCAGCACATGCAGAGATCTTCGTCACACAACGTTGCCTACTGCATCAGCACATGCAGATATCTTCGTCACACAACGTTGCCTACTGTATCAGCACATGCAGAGGTCTTCGTCACACAACGTTGCATCTGCACATGCAGAGATTTTTGTCACACAACCTTGCCTACTGCATCAGCACATGCAGACATCTTCGTCACACAACGTTGCCTACTGCATCAGCACATGCAGACATCTTCGTCACACAACGTTGCCTACTGCATCAGCACATACACAGGTCTTCGTCACACAACGTTGCATCTGCACATGCAGAGATTTTGGTCACACAACCTTGCCTACTGCATCAGCACATGCAGAGATCTTTGTCACACAACGTTGCCTACTGCATCAGCACATACACAGGTCTTCGTCACACAACGTTGCATCAGCACATGCAGAGATCTTCGTCACACAACATTGCCTACTGCATCAGCACATGCAGAGATCTTCGTCACACAACGTTGCCTACTGCATCTGCACATGCAGAGATCTTCGTCACACAATGTTGCATCTGCACATGCAGAGATCTTCGTCACACAACATTGCCTACTGCATCAGCACATGCAGATATCTTCATCACACAAGTTGTCTATCGCATCAACACATTGTTTATGATTGTATATTTGGTGATTTTTCTGCCAAAAATACCGCATGTCCACCGTATATATATGATCCTGGCCCAATCCTAATAATAAGTGTTGCACACAGACATTGTCAAATGCATGTGGCTCCAAATGCACTCTCACATGAGTGCCAGAATAAGCAAAAGCTATCGTTTGTACAAAATGGGCAGGAGCGCCAAAGCACCAAGATGAATGCCTGGTATGATGTATATATGATTCAATGCACGCACCTTCACAGGAGCGACAAGGGTGTGAGTGCCGAAGCACTTAGTCATCATAAAACTATGCATCGTACAGTGCATGTGATTCAATGCATGCACCCCCGCAGGAGCGACGAGAGAAGCGCCTAAAGGAGGAGATTGAAAGGTACCGAGCGGAGAATCCAAAAATCACGGAGCAGTTTGCAGATCTCAAGCGCCAGCTGTCAGATGTGAGTGGTTGTGATTGTGGTGTGCCATGTGTCGATGATGCTTTGGTGTGAAGAGTGTGTGTTGGCGCGTGTGTGTGGGGG
>Ga0307968_1001962_pt1 | contig 16974 bp, 11 predicted proteins | sample OrgLakmetagen650_FD_201834 | JGI IMG/M metagenome (GOLD analysis project Ga0307968, IMG submission 201834) | Saline water microbial communities from Organic Lake, Antarctica - #650 | ecosystem: Environmental > Aquatic > Non-marine Saline and Alkaline > Saline | place: Antarctica: Organic Lake... | reverse complement strand
ACCAGTAATGTACCATCCAAGACATCTTGAGCACCACAAGGAACAAATGCACAGACATGCCTGCACTTGCACACAAGTGCTGGCATACACACCTGCAGTGCTTGCACGCACGCACGCACGCACGCACGCACACGCACGCGCGCACACACATACACACACACGCATGCATGCACACGCACACATGCACGCACACACGCACGCGCGCACACACACACACACCACACATACGCACACAAACACACACGCATGCACGCCCACATACGCACGCACGCGCACACGCACGCACGTGCATACACACGCACGCACGCGCACACACACGCACACACACACACACACACGCAAACAAGCACGCACGAACGTGCACACACGCACGCACGCATGCACTCGCGGGCGCACGCACACACACACACACACACACACACAGACACCACACACACACACACACACACACACATTTACACGCACGCATGCACGCGCACACAGGCCTAGGCACGCACGCACACACGCACATAAGCATGCATGCACGCTCAGCTCAGTCTTGGTCCAATACTTTGGCCAGGGGACATGCTGTTCTACAGGCTTGCCTGTGTCCACATGTGTGTGTGGCACAGAACCACAGGTATAGCGCTATATTTTGGACCTAAATACCGCCAGAGCCCGACAGAACCATATTTCCGAATTAATTTTTTGCCAGGGAGCATTGTGCACGGTACCCTGCATGCCTTCCAAATCCGATGCCGAAATTCCTTCGGCAAGGGGGAGTTCTGGCAGATATAGCGGCTGAAATATAGCACAATATAGCGCTATATCGCTATATAGCGCTATAGAAATGCCTCATATAGCGCTATACGCCGATCCCTAGTGATAATCAAACAGTAGCAAAGCACAGCAGGACCCCTGTCTGCCCAGATTCGGTCTTTGGCTCAGCTTTAACAGAGCAAGGTGTCAGAAGGCCTACACGTGCATACCAGCTCTCACACGCACACACACACACACATATATATCGGCGCACATGCAAAATACACACACACACGCACTCTGCAGCCAAGGGCGTTTTCTCCATCGACCTGCTTGACAATGCGGGTACCGTCACACCCATCGCCCCATCACCTCTTGCCCGCCCACCCTTAGCTCTGTCCTGGAACTGGAGCACCAATGAGGTGTACGTGGCCGGCCACAATGGAGCCATTACGGTGTATAGGCAGGGCGCATGAGTTCAGCCTTTTATTGCGCGTGTGTGCTTTTTACAGTGCACACGGGGTGTTGCTGGAGTGCAGACCAAAGGCGGCACAGTGGAACCAATAAGGTTTATAGTGGAGTCATTACAGTGTTTGGGCAGGGCGCGTAAGTTTTAACCTTTTATTTCGTGTGTGTGCTCTTTTCGTTACGCACTGGGTGTTGCTGGTGTGCAGACGTGCGTACGTAGCCAGACAGACACTATGGAGCTTTTATGGTGTGTAAGCAGGGCGCATGGGCTTTGCTTTGAGGTGCATGTTTGCACTTGTTGCATGCCAGTGCAAACCGAGTGTTGTTGGGCACTAGTATGTACGTAGTCGGCAGGGCAGTGGTGCGCCATTACAGTGTACAGCAGGCGTGTATGCCATGCCTAGACACGGCCCATACGTTTAGTTTAGTTTGGATTGCAAAGGCCTCCAGCCTGGCATACGTTTAGCCCTTTGCACGTGAGCTCTCTTTCCAGTACACTCCTGGCGCTCACGACACATCATGGCCCTAGCTGTGGCATTTTTCCTCAAAAATAAGCTGCAGTGCTCCAAACAGTAGAGGTTGCGGTTACAGATTAAGCCATGAGTCACAAGTGTGACTGTCAGGCTGCGTTTGAAAAAGATAAAACTACGCAGGCAGTAAAACCTCTAAGGAAAAGCAAGCAAAATTGACTCGCAGACCCTCGGAAATGAGGAGGTGTAAGATCGTCAACGAGGCACTCACACTCACCTTTGTCTATGCAGTACTTTTCGGTCGTGCAGCGCAGGACCCGAGCCCGTCGCAGGTCGAGCAGGTTGCAGATCGATCAGGTCCCTAGCAGCCCTGGTAGTCTACCGGCGTATCTGATAATCAAAGATGTGTGCGATCGACAACTCTCAAAACACGGCTTGGCGGACACCTTTATGGCTCATACTTGCAATCCATGCTTAAGCTGGTACCATGATTCGTCGTGACACCTTGTCTGTTTAGGTTGGCAATAAGCACGCTGCACTATGCTTTTGCTTCTTTGAGTTGGGGATCAGGCCTAGTATCGTCACAAAATTTAAACTCAATCAGTTAAACCTGCCACTGGTTTGGATTCAGTTTCTTGTCTTTAGCAAGCTGTTGCAATATTGAGTTGTGGGTGGTTATGCAAGAGGAGCACACAGTGCTAGGTAAAATTAGGATGGCATCAGGATGAGAAGAGGCTTTTAAAGCACGTGTTGTTAGTTTTCGTAGCAACCAGTGTTTGTTGGCAGTGTTTCTCAGATCTAGGCCTTGCTCTGATAGTTTATCTGTGCTGCCTACGTCAGTGTAGGGATATTGGTTGGCACCGCATGGTCCCTTTTGTAGGGCTTGGACAACCAGCAAACTTGCCATATTATGGCGTTTTATAATCATTTTCCTCATCTTAGTGTGTTCTTGGCAACCTGAGAGTATAAGGCGCACTATCAGTGAAGGACAGATGGCGGGGCAGTTTGCATTGGGAGAGAAGCCAGGTGTTTTTTATTAAAAATTGTGCCAGCGCGGTACCTCATAGCATTACGCTTTTTGTAGAATTTGAAGAGATTACTTATGAGTTCAGTGTGAAATACCTGAACTCAGGTTCTTGAAGTGTAGCATAAAGTGAGATGATCTCACTTTCTGGTTTTCTCAGGTCTCTGCTTCCCTTCTCCATTCTTTTTATTCCTTGGAGAACGCAACTCTCTCTTTAACATACTTCTATCCTAGGTCGCTTCCTGCAAGGCGCTATGCGCCCCAATAATTCTCGACCCACGGCCCAGTGGGCCCTAGGGCCTTGTCTCATGGCTTTTCTCAGTCCTGACGCTTGTGCGGCGGATGAGGGAGCTGCTTTCAGAGAGCAGTTGGGCATCCAATTCCTGCCATGCAGCAGTGCTGAAGGTGTGTGTAGGTGTGTGGGTGTGTGTGGGTGGGTGGGTGGGTGGGTTAGTGTGTGTGTGATTGTGTTTTTTTGCACAGGCGAGGAGGTACAGAAGTGGTCGAAGCATTAGGGACCACAGCGGTGAATTTTCAGTAAAGCAACCACAAAAAGTCAGTATTCAGGTGGTATATGATTTCTTCTTGCAACACAACAACAAATTGTTGACTGGCGCGGACCAGTCATAGCCGATCAGCCAAACAGTCTGGCTGAAGGTCCCCCAATGTAAATCTAAATCTTGTATGAGTTCAGATCATTCCGACTTGACGAAGATAACAGTAAAACTGCCCGGCAACAGAAGTCACTCTGGTACCGGGTATCGTAAGACTCTTCCACCAAATTGAAATCAAATGTAAAAGCAGATCAACACCTCACACAGCAAAGCACAACCAGTTCCAACGATACATTTAGGAATATAAGTCCTAATCTTACATCTCGAGCATGCCATTTACAACGCGCTGCTATATTTGGGCTTGCTCAATTGAAACTGCGTATTTTACTCTTTATATCTGATTTTAAAAAGTGCTGAGTATTCTGCAGCATGCAGAAGTACTCTAGTCCTGGGAAGCGATTGCAACCAAATGTCAGTTGGAACTGTCCTGGCACAGAGTGTGCTGTGCAAGCCATCTCTTTCATGCTTGTACCCTAATTAGAGTTTTAGTTCTCCTCTTGCTTCCTTGCCTCTTGTCTTCAGCTGCTTGCTGCTTTTGCTGGCAGGTATGGGAGTCAACAGCCCATCGGCTTGGTTTCTTTTCCTCCTTTTTATTATTATTAAATTTTATAGCAGCCTTTCTTTCTCAGGGTTATGCTTCTTCAGAGTGGTCTTGGAGTCAGTTGCGATTTAGTTCAAGTATAATTCCCCATTTCAGCAATTAGTGGATATGAGCCGGAATAGAACTGCTGAGTTTAGTGTGTAACACTTGGAGAGAATTACAGTGATGTCTCTCATGTCACTCTTCATTTTTATTTATGTTCCTCTCCATCTCTTAATTTACTTGGTCCGCACAACTGATATTCCTTCTTAATTTGAATTGGATTTTCCAACTTTTTTTCCTTATTTTGGGGAGTTGTGAGGACCTAGTTTCTTAGCAGTTGTGACTCGGCTTTGTAATTAATCCACTGCCATCTCACGATTCAAACGTAACAGAACCCACAATAGAACTAACGCACCTCCCTGCCACGAGGTAACGATGTCCGCTCTAACTACTCTTTGCAGCAAAAGCACTGCTGTCTACTAGACATTATATATTGACATTTCCCGCTCAGGCAGGCGTCAACATGAAAGAAACCTCTCTAATACATGCAAACACCACTCCCTCTGTTATGTGAGCCAGCTAATCCATTCATCAAATTTATCAAGCGTTCGGCAACGGCACCTCAGTGTGAAGATGTTTCTTCGCGTCATTGTAGGTTTTTCTCCCCTCTTGTTGTGCTTGCAGCCTTGACTGCAGATGTATGGAGGGGCAGTGTTTGACCTCAATGGGCTCCTGACCAGAGTTGACAAGAATGTTTACACTATCTTTGCTGTTTTTCTTTTCTTTCAGATAAAAGTACTGGAAAGTGCGCATCTGGTATGGACAAGTTTGGCAGCGTAGTCAACAGAAATGCAAATGAAGCTTGGAAGCAAGTTTCTGAACTCTTTGAGAATCAAGCCCCAGCTCCTTAAAAGGCTCTTAAGTATGATCGTTGTAGATGCTGCCACCCACTCCCAAAAAGATGATGTGTGGAGGTTACGGAGGCTCCTTAAAAGAGTGCAGATGCCTTTGTGCTTTTCCTGCGCAGCACTTAGCTGGTCCTGAGGCATCGTGTTCTTGCAGTACGTTGATCTTGATGAGGCGGATGCCAGGTTAAAGAATGCTGAGATCTTTGGGTTGGCGCTGTATGGGGTAGGCGGTTCTGCTGATGGCTGAGGTGCTCCCGGTCTTCCCCATTTGCCCCCTGTCGCTCAAAAAATCCACCCCCCCTTACTAGCAGTCTGTTGCTTTTTTATTTTGCGGAGATGGGTTGCCAAATATATTCTTAGCAGCCTGACTTCCTGACTCAGATTAAGAACAAACAAACCGACCTCCAGTCATCCACATATGCTAGTTGTTCCCCTCTTTGCAACAACACAGATCGATGTTCTAATGGGTGAGTTAATAGGAGTGGCAAGGGGCATCTGAGGGATAGCACTTCAGTACCACGCACCAGCCGCCATCGGCAGATCTTCCCCAGATAGCACCAACTTTCAGATCTCGGCAAGCATCAACGTGACATCCACGCAATTTGGATCAAGGACTGCGAAGACACTATACCTCAGAAACAGTTGCATGTTGCAAGACATGAACAACAAAAGGAGCTTGCTCTCAATTCTATAATGGTTAGTGGTTACAATTACAATGCTTAAGAAGTGATCTTCAGCCAGGTTGTTTGCTGGCTAGTCAACTGCTGACTGGGTCCTGGCCAGCCACAACTAAGTCCACAAACGCTGTTGTGCTAAATCAGTGGTATGGACAAACTGTGTGCGTGGTTTTCCTTGAAAATCAGCGGTTTTACGTTCTATCTGCAATGTTGATTTGATTGTTTGGCCATTTTAGATGGTCCTCTTGTAACAAACTTGCTTTTTGCTCTTTCTCAGACATCCATTTCCTTAGTACTTTGCTTGAGCCGTCGCCTCCTTCTCACGTGGAGGAGGGTTAAACACATGGGGGGGCATTGGCAGGACCTGGACGTTCAGCGTGACCTCTTACACAGCGGAAGGACAGCAGCAGCAAGGGAGAATGCGAGCACAGCGGGCCGGGTAGAAGCGGAGAGGGGAGGAACCCCACCTGCAAACCCATCAACGGTTACGCCATACCAACTACGCCATTCCACACCACTAAGGCCACAACAACAGAAGCAGCAGCAGCAGCAGTGAGGGGATGTGCTGGCAGCCGGGGGAACGAGAGAGATGGCAAGAACTCAGCGGAATAGCTCATACTTGCAATTGATGCTTCTCTCTAGTCCTCCTTGTCAGATCTGCTGCCAGATCTGCTCTAGAGTTAACTGGGGTATGTGTCCGTTTTTCCTGTGTCAGTTTTCCTGTGTCAGTTTTTTAGTCTTATGGTGATCCAGATTAAGGTCTGCCAGAGTATAACCTTGTCTGTATCTAGATAGTCCAACGAGGATCACGTGAAGCTGCTACTGCGTGCAAGCTTGCTTAGTTGACCTCTTTTAAGGGAGTCGCACTAACTAATATAAATAAGATTGTGCGTTAAACAACAATGGTGTATAAGTTATGTGGGGGGGTCATATGATGCATCGTCTCGCTTCCTTTGACTCCCCCACCCATCTCCAACCGCCCGCGCTTCATGGTGCGCGACAGCCCCCCCAATCCTCCTCTGACGGGGCTGCCCTCCTCTGAAAGGATGGACACTGCTGTGGAAGGACTGGAGAGGAGATTTGAAGCTAAGCTGGCAGATGGGCTGGCCGAGGAACGGAGGAGGTCCGACGCTAAGCTGGCAGATGGGCTGGCCAAGGAGCGGAGGAGGTCAGACATGGCTTACGGCACCGTGGTGGGTTGGGACGCTCAAGCCGTGTTTACCAAGCCATGGTCACACACACACGCACACGCACACACGCACGCACGCACGCACGCATGCACGCAAGCACACACACACACGCACACACACGCATACACACACATGCACACACGCACACACGCATGCACGCATGCACGCACGCACACACACACACACGCACACACACACGCACACACGCACACACCTGAAACCGAATGCTTGTCCTGCATGCTTATCAGCATGTTATCCCAGCGACTTGCCACTTTTGCCAGGGTCATCATCGCTCCGATCCGGAAATTTGTGGCCGGCTTGCACACATGGGTTTATGCAATTAAATCTCTGTGTCCAAGCCGCGGCTTTCAGGCGGCGCCCTGCTCTGCTTTTGAAGGTCTTTGCTTTCAAGTTAATAGTGAACAGTTCCGGCGACTGAATCAGGCCTGGATTCCTTCTCGCTTTACACCAGGCTACAAGGAAGGCATAAAAGAATACGAGAAGAAGACCTCTGAGCTGCCCATGCAGCTACCGCCTATACAAGATGCATTGGCACGCTTGGAACTGACAATGTATGCACCTGTGTCTCAGAACGAGTCTGCACAGCTAAGCCTCAGAACGAGCCTGTACAGCTTTGCTCGCTTGCAAAGCTGCCTGCAAATGTCGTGAAGGCACGAGAACCGCCTCAAATGTGCACCCACAACCTTTCTCTAGGGTGCATAGTGTCGTGATACTATGCATCCTGGAGACTTGTTGGGGGCTTTTTGTGAGTTCCGGGAGAACAGCCGCAAGATGGAGGCCCTGGAATTTTTGTTTTTTTGGGTCCGCAACTCCCAGGATTCCCTCAATGCCCAGGTATTTCATTTTTTGCTCGTGCTGGTCGGCCTCAGAAGTTTCTGGCATGTTCTGCATCACTGCCACAGCACTACTAGGCACTTTGTTGAGCACCTGTCCTTGGTAGTTTGGATTTTTATCTGATCCAGTAGGAACCTGTCAAGTTGGTGGCCTGGGATGACCGCCACTACACTTTATAGTCAGCCACTACACTTTATAGTCAGCTACTACAGCCACTACACTTTATAGTCAGCCACTGTACTTTATATCGACGCTTACAGCCTCACCTCCTGGATACAAACACAGTACTCCTGTCCACTATTCCATGGTCACAGACTGTAAGCTGTCGTGCAGGAAGCATACAGATTATGCTTCCGGCGCTACAGCTAATGCTGCTAGACCCCCCCAGTGCTCCTCACCTGGATAGAACCCCTCCGAGCAAAGGTAGGTTTGAAATAGGGCTTGTCCTTGTTGGTGAGTGCTCCTCACTTTCTGGGTCCCTCCTTTTCTCCACGCAGCCCGACCCTGTCACTGTATGAGGTCATGACGCAACATCATCTCCCACCTTTGAACAAGCAAGCTTTTGGGAGAATCAATCTGCATTTTATACGTATCAATACTCATCACTTCCCCTCGAAAGCACTAGACCAAAAAAAGGGCAACAGAATTCATAGCAGTTCTGTCAATGTAAGCAAGCGTGTGCTTTGCACCTTGCACCGACAAATTGCTGTGCTTGTGTCAGCAACTTTGCATTCCTTGACTGCACGTGTGCTTGGTGCTCGTTATATTTGCTGCTGCTTTGCAGATCTAATATAGATCTTGCACGCTGTCCGTCAACAGCAAATTCGCACGCACTGCACAGAAAATGCTTCAATCACAAGATGCAGATAGCGTCAGGAAATTCACTCAGTTCAAATTGTGTTTATATCTGTTGCTGAGGTATTTTTATACCAGCATTCACAGTCAAGAAATGGCACAGCACATTTTGCAAGGTAAGGGCTGTATTGACATCTTACTCACTTCTACCTTTTTCTCTGCAGGTGAATCTTCAGTCACGGCTTCCAGCTCACAGCTGCTAAAAAGCTTTCAGCTGCTCCTCTTTGCATTTCCGTGATGCAAATACGACCAGACTTATGTCTGTGGCTCAGAGTAATTTCTCCCTTCCTGTACTAATGACTGATGAATCTCAGAAACGCACGTAACAAGGCGACGAGGCAATTAACTGCCAGTTATTTGTGTGATTGTAGGTACATGTTCCCTTTTCCACCTTAGTCTTTTTGTTGGTTGACGCACAAACGTAAACGCTGGGCTGCCCCGTGTGTGTTTGTTTGTGTGCTTGTGCGCGGCGGCCTACCGGGTGCTTGTAAATAATTGGTGCTTGTTAATAAATTTATGATGGCTCTCCCACACCTTCCTTTGCTGTGCCTTGCACATGGGATTTTAAATAACCTACGTTTGTGTGGTGTGGTGAGTAGTGTGTGTCTGTGTGTGTGTGTATGTGTGTGTGTGTGTGTGTGTGTGTGTGTGTGTGTGTGTGTGTGTGTGTGGTAAATGGCACAGTGAGAGCCTCGTGAATGAGGTGGGTGCCGCTTGTTTTTTGAGCTGGTGTTTTTTGGTTCTAAAGCACTGCACTGCGCAGCCATGCACCATATTGGTTATGCAATCTCTAGCGCCTATTTTTGTTGGAACATCCCTATTCTTGTGGGAACATCCTCTTATTTGCACTTAGATTTCGGTCCACCGGCATATTGCCACTGAAGTGCTCCTCTCCCAATTGACTTCCAGGTTTCAGGCCCATGCTTTTATTTTTGTAAGCTGCAACCCATGTCACGCCAGCTGGGGTCTAATCTTTTGTCTGTATGCTGCAATTTTGCTCTTTGTCTAGATTTGCGTTGCTGGTGCTGCATTCCTTGCGGGATGATGCTGTAAGTGGACACCAAGAAGAAGCGCAGCACCTGAACTTAATCTGGTTACAATGGGGGTTGAAGTTATCTATAGCCCGGTTGTTTGGCTGATCGGCAGGTTCACAGTGGTTACAATGGGGGGTGACCTTTAGCCAGGTTGTTTGGCTGATAAGCAGGTTCACAAGGTTTGCAAGATAAGTGTGGGAGCGTTGCTAGCGACGTTGAACATTTGGTGAAGCCCATCACACGTGCAACGTGTGCGTGCATATGCATGTGTGCGTGTGAGTGTGTGTGCGGGCGTGCACGTGTTTGTATATGTGTGCGCGTGTGTGTGTGTGTGTGCATGGCGCTGTGCTGGAGTAGACTTTGCTGAAACTGGAGTGAGGATGTGCTGCTTCTGCTGTTTCCTGTCTGTTGAGAGGGCAGGTGCGAGCATGGTGCCCGGGCTGGCCAGGATGTCTGAACTCTGCTTTAACGCGCAGTGCGCGGCAAGCACCTGCACCGTGCGCTCCATGCCCCGCAAACAATCCTAGCCAACACGGACCGCGTCCCTGAAGGTTCCTGTCCAAGCAAACTTTGGCGCGTTATTTGAGCATTAGACCAAACTAAAACGAATTCAGTATTGGTTGATTCTGCTTGCATGGTCAACCGTAAACGTTGCAGCCGGAACACAACCAAGGGCTTCTGATACAGCATCTGCAGCCAGGAAAGTGTGCTGATGGATACTGCTCCATCAGGAAGTGGTCCGGGGTCCTGGCTGAGGAATTCTGGGCAGCTTCCTGGAGCTTCCAAAAAAGAATGATGCTCGAAAACTTTACACACCGCACTCCAGGGTCCCAGAATTTATCTGACACGGTGAAGATCTTGGTCAGGAGCCTATGTCGAGTTTTAGCCCAGGAGGTGCCGTGGATGGGCCTGGGGAGGAGGTCTGGGACCCTCCAAAACAAAACTTGTCCCAACATCTTCACACACCGCATCCCAGGTTCCCATAGTTCATCTGGTGGAATGAAGTTTTTGTTTAAGAGCCTGTGTCAAGTTTCAGCCCGTAGGGTGGCCTGGGTGGGCCTGGGGAGGCCTGTGTAAAATGTGGTGACGAGAAGGAGACAACGCTAGAGGCTCACGCCCCCACGAGGGGGCTTTGCCAAAAAAGACCTTCAGTCAAGAAGTATGACTGCTCGTTTGTTCATGAAGTAAAATAAGATCATGAACGAAAAGATGAAGTTTGTTGTTTTCCTGGTGTAAAAAGCAGACACATCCTGTCTGTGAAAATAAGAAAGTGTACTTCCTGCGGAGAGAAATCGTCTCAGGGTGCGTACAGTAAAAGAGAACATGTTGTCATCCTGGACATCATCATCAGCCTCACACAAGTCGCAAGTAGGGGGAGAGGTGGAAGGCAAAACCTGAGACAATATAAAGAGCCTAGTGGAGAGCCAATTGAAAGGCTCAGGTCATATAGAGGAAAAAGTATTTTTCTGCTGAGAATGTAGAAACAAGTCGATTGTTGACTTGATGCAGCAAATTAGGTCGGGTTGCTATGAATGTCATCAAAAGAAGTTCACAAACCGATGGTTTTTGCCTCTTATCTTGCGTCTATGAACAAGGAGCCTCCGAGGAGCATCTCTCAAAACAACAATGAAAGTTTTAAAGCACATAGGGAAGTTCCAGCTACACGTCCCATCCATCGGTGCACGAGGGAGGGGCATCGTGCCCATCCTCAGCTCAGGGGGCAACCCAAACGTGCAGCCCAACAGAAAGAGGCTCTCATCGGTCCAAAAATTACATAACGTGTCTGCAGCACGACAGATGGACTGCTTGCCAAGGCTGCAAATAACCGCCTCCGCAGCAAAGACAATGGAGCTGGTGCTTCTACATCTGAGTGGTGCGCAAACCACAGCCAACCCAGCCTACACCATCAACGCGTACATCACTGCAGGCAAGTGTTACAAGGACATGTACAAAACCACCAGGGCACATTACCGGAAGGTAATAGCACAGCTACACCAGCTAGAAAGGTACAAACCCTCGCCCCCCTCACAGCACAGGCCACCCCGGAAGCAGACCTAGAGGACTTGGAGCCAGATCTGCACGACGTCCAGCCGATGCAAAAAACAATACTTGCAACCGCCACCAACTGGGATGCCCTTATCCTGGGTACCTACGAGGTAGGTAAACCGTCCATGTTCATCCACACACCCACTTGTGCATTCGTCAATGTTCCCCTCTACTCACAGATGGTATTATCGGTAGCTATGAATCGCGCACCTGTATCTTTCAGCCTACCATCCCACACCCTTTACACGGAGCCTCAAAATCCACTGCTACACCACCAACACCAACGACAGGAGCCCAATCATCTAGTGTACCCCCCCTGCACAAGAGGATGGCCGTATGGAGCACTAGACCACGCAAAAAATAAATAGCTATAATAGCTATAAGCACAAAGAGGAGGAAGTCACTGAGTGCACACATTGGTTATCTTTCTTTGAACAACAACTAGGCGGCTCGGTGAGTGTGATTGAATCCCTGAACAGTTACTCTTAAAAAATACAGACTTTGATGACCTTTGATTAAACTTTGAAGGAGGGGATTTAAGGCAATAGAAAGAAGTATCCATCCACGCAGTTCTACCGCTAATCAAAATAGGCTCCCCACTGGCTTATTTTGAAATTAACATCAAGGCTCAAATACATGCCAGATCCATGCTTTTGGGGACATCAGGTTTTGAATCTGGAACAGCTTCAAGATTAATAAATTGCAGGGAAACTATAGGAGGAAGCCCAAATTAATTTTCAGCATAAAGACTATGTTTGGGAAAGTGCGTACAAGGCAAACACTGGCATATCCGATTGTGTCATTCAGAATGAAAACGTTCTAGCAGGTCTAAACAGCTACTGCACACGACTGCACAAAATTCCTATGTAATAACAACGTCTCACACTCATTTGCTATTATTGTCACGCCCAATCAGTGGCAGCGACGAATTGTGTGACAGAGCAGTTAGTTGGTTGATTGGTGAATTTGCAAAGTCTTGTACTTTGCAGTGACGGTATTTTGATCTGGCATTTTAAAGGATGCCCGTGATAAATGGTTACTCCTTGACTCTAACTTAAATGGGGAACACGTCATTTGTGACACACTCGCCATACGCGCACGCATACAGCACCCCTTCTACCCCTACAAACTATCCTGTGAAGAATTAATAGCCAGCACCATTTATATGGAGCATCAGGTAAGAGCCTCCTGCCTGGTGCACTCCTTCAACATGGTCTGGGCATCTTTAGCCACAGGGGAACAATTCCTTGCACACATGAGGAAGTTGTAAGTCTGCCTAGAGAAGCAGATCAGGGAAGCTCGAATGGCTCCAAATTGCACTAATACAGATATACCACTACCTCGAATAAGCCCTTCTACCTATAGCAAACGAAGCGGGAAATTCACTGCAGAAGCTGTCAACCACTTCTTCCACAATTTGGACTGGAGGTTAACTCAAATTCCTGCCTGCCACCTTAGTGATGTCAAAGCACGTTAGAACGGACCCAATCTCTGCAAACCTATTGAACTTCAAAATTACGCAGCCAGGTACTATGAGGGAGGTGCTTATCCTCTCTACATACAAGAAGGCTGGTTACAAACATGCCGTCACTGTAAAATAATTAACGGCACAGACTGGTACTATTTGGACTCTGAGAATAGAAACCCAATTAAATTACATACTGATGATCAATGGAAAAATATTCTGGCCACTTAATCACCATTTCAAAGGGAAACGCTGTGCATTCCCCAAACACATACATTAACTATTTATGGCATGGTGACAAAAGGCTTTACTCCAATGCCGTTTCGGGCTCCTCTTGACGGAACCAGCGCTCCCACTCTCCGTTAGATGATTCCATGGACGCAATGATGCCCTTAAAGTTGGCCAGGTTTTCCAGCTCCTGTATCTGTGTGTGTGTGTGTGTTGTGTGTGTGTGTGTGTGTGTGTGTGTGTGTGTGTGTGTGTGTGTGTGTGTGTTTGTACATGTGTGTATGCGGGACTGCAAATGTATGCGAGGGATTGAAATTAATAAGCATTCTGGTAAAAAGACACTGCGAGCGCTTAAGCGTTTGTGTGTGTGTGTTTGTGTGTGTTTGTGTTTGTGTTTGTGTTTGTGCACTGAAATCTAAGTACATTTTTGTTTGACATGTCCTCAATCCAACAATAGTTGAGCATAACACACAAGTTGCGGTGCATCCTGTGCCACAATAAGTAGGGTTGGCCAGAACCGTATATCACCTTTTCAACCGTATGTATATAGGTATATACCGTATAAAACCGTATTCCGTATATACGGAAGAATCGGTACCTTTAGATTTAAATCATAATAGGCTCATTTTGTAGCTCTTAAAAAGCTGCACACATGTATCCAATTTAGATGCGCCAACAAATCAAAGTTTGAAGGGCTTGGCCTGTCCAAAGCCAAAAAGACCCCAAAACGAACATTTCCAATGCAAAAAGAATCCCAACTACTCTAACCACCAAAAAAACATTGTGATTGATGCGAAAACATGCATTAAAAGAAAGTGGGAAGCAAAGGGAGTGCTTACGTAAAGGGGTCGCAAAGAAACAATTTTAACCCAAAGAGCAGGACTGTTCCTGCTGGGATTCGAACCTGAATCTTGGGGTGTACAATTCGAAATACGGTTTTGCACCGTATTCTGATACGGAAGTACGGCGTATATACGGCGTATAATACCTATCAATTTCTAATACGGAAAATACGGTATGTAGATACGCCTCCCCCCCCCCTGTATTATACGGCGTATATACCGTACCGTACCTAAATTATACTATTACGGTTTTAGCCAACCCTAACAATGACACAGTTCACAAATACACCCAAACACTGCAGCTCATAATAACACAGTTCAAAAACACACACAAACACTGCATGTCACACATGAGACACATTAAAAAAATACACACAGACTCTGCACAGACTCTGTGTGTGTGTGTGTGTCACACATCATACACGCATACACTCATATACACATTGTTCATCCCATGCCATGATTAGACACACAACACAAGAACACACATACACACATCCTGATGCCGTCCCATGCCACCTTCAGACACAAAATCATCAGTTCTCTGCTTCAGCTGTAGAACTGGAGTTCTTGCGTAGTGAGCGTAGGCTGAGATCTGGCAGGCACTTTGCATAAAGTGCTGTGTACTCTCGTTTTAGGCATTCTTTTTATGTCTTGCTTTTGCTTGGGTTGTTTTCTTTTTGGTCATGAGGACAAGAGGAGCAGCCTGAGCAGTGAAGGGAGATGCCCCTGCCCCGGCCACAAGGGGCCGTGGCTGTGGCTGAGGTATGGGCAGAGGTAACAGTGCAGCAGCAGCTTTGCAGCGTCCTGCTCGTCGCATGCCCACGCCCAGGGGGCGTAGCAGGGGGACATCATGGCACAGGGACGCAAGCGCGGGCTACGGCTCGGACCTGGAGATTCTGTCGGGTTCCCTGCTGAGGAGCCCTCTGACCCCCTGGAGGGCCACGACGTCACCCCATCAACCTGTTGGCCTTGAATACGAAGAGGTGAGCCTCGCTCCTATGGATGTAAGGCCAAGGTGGCCGGGTGGTTTTCTAGAGGCCTCGCTGGTCTGGGTGGTTTAGAGGAGGCCTTGCTGGCCGGGAGTTGTAGAGGCCTTGCTGGCTGAGCAGTTGTAGGGGCCTTGCTGGCCTGGGAGTTTTAGGGGAAGCCTTGCTGGTATGGGAGTTTAGAAGAGGCCTTGCTGGTCTGGGTGTTTGGAAGAGGCCTTGCTGGTCTGGGTGGTTTAGAAGAGGCCTTGCTGGCTGAGCAGTTGTAAGGGCCTTGCTGGCCTGGGAGTTTAGAAGAGGCCTTGCTGGTATGGGTGTGCAACCCTGGGTGTGCAGCCCCGGGTGTGCAGCCCTGGGTGTGCAGCCCATTGCTAATGGCGTGGCAGACGATGGCACTGTCTGGCCATCCCACGGGAGTGTTGCAGGTTGAAGGCAGATGGCACTTGCTTTACCTGGCACTCTGCGTAATTCCTTGGTCCCATGCTTTATTGATGGGAGGCCATGTGTTGCAGGCAGATGGCACTTGCCTGGCACTTGCGTTGAGACCGATTGCACTGGTCTGCGAGGTGGAAGCTGAGTGGAATGCTCAGTTTTCACCTCAAGTGAACCACGCACCCACACCCTTTTTTCCTGATACATCTCCGTGCCTGTTCTACTCGGAAGGAAACGGACGCTGAATGGGGCATGCACCGTCCCATGGCCATGCCGGCAAGAAGATGGAATCGCTGCACGTGCAACGCTTAGAGGAGGCCTACTGCCCTCAGTTTCCCTGATTCGATAAGTGTCACGCACTGTGCAAGTGCTCGCTCGCTCTCAACATTTGCTTTGCACTCACCCACTGTAGTCTGGCCTTGGTGTAATGACGAAGCCTACAGCGAACTGTAGCATAGAAATTATCAGTTCTCAGCTTCAGCTGTAGAACTGGAGCTCTTGCGTAGTGAGCGTAGGTGGGGAGCGTAGTGAGCGTAGGTGCGTAGTGAGCGTAGGTAGGGAGCGTAGGAGCTATACGCAATCAAGAGCATCAATCCTGCTACAAACACTTCATAGACCTCATTACGCTTGCTGCTGATGCCACTGATATGACAACAAGACATGTCGCGCAGAATGCAGCTGGGCCTTCCCATGGCCCCTTGGTATGACGCAACGTGCGGGATTACAAAAGACGTATGAGACGGAACAAAAAAACAACCAATCTTTTGCTGAGCTGCAACAACAATACTCTACTTACTGCCGGCTGAGGAAAAAACAATTTAAAAAAGAGAAGGCAGATGAGATGGTCGGACTCATTGACGCTCGCAGCACAAAGGTATACTGTTGACTGCGAACAAACGGTCTGACACTTCTCCTATCTCTGCTGAGTCATGGACTGAGCACCTTCAATCACATTTTGTGCTACCACAAGAGAGCGTTTCTGACGTGCTGCCTGGACGATCCGATTGAACCACACGGCATCAGTTACTCAGTGACCAGTTACGATCTGGACAAGTTTTTCCTTCTGACATTGCAGCTCCACCCAGCCCTGGTGGCAGGTACAGGAGCATGAACACTACCTTTCAACGTAGCAATGAGCAAGCACCTGTATACGAGCTAACCCCCATACATACTCTGGCTACCACTGTCCAAAAAAACATTTTAAACATGAACGTGCAGTCCAGCCTAGGTTTTGATCCGTTCTCTACTTCTTTCATCAAACACGCAGAGAAAACAATTCAGGATGATCGTGGTAAGAGATTTTTTTTTTGGTGGGGGTTGTTACACGGTCCTCAGCAAGGGCCTGACAGAATGAAGGGAAAAAAAACCTATAAGACTGGGAAAAGGAAAACACTCCTGCCTAAACAGAAAAACCCTCCTTGAAAAACCACAGTCTGAGAAATTGGCCCACGCTCGCAAGAGCACAAGCTAAGAGTGTGTCTGAAGAACAGACAGAAAAAGGCCTAACCTTATAGGTTGGAGTCAGAGAGAAGGCAGGCTAGAGTACCTCTGGACAT
>Ga0307968_1001960_pt1 | contig 16978 bp, 22 predicted proteins | sample OrgLakmetagen650_FD_201834 | JGI IMG/M metagenome (GOLD analysis project Ga0307968, IMG submission 201834) | Saline water microbial communities from Organic Lake, Antarctica - #650 | ecosystem: Environmental > Aquatic > Non-marine Saline and Alkaline > Saline | place: Antarctica: Organic Lake... | reverse complement strand
GCATCTATGCAAAAACTTTGGCGCAAATATTGCGATGTTCGCTTTGCACAGTAACAGGAAGCTGCCTACCCCAGTGTCGTTTAGATCAACTCACACTCCAAAGTAGAGGAGGGGGATTGGTGATCACAGCCTTGACCTCCTCGCCTGCAGCGCCAAACACCACCTGCAAGTGATTCGCCAACAACAGGTGAACAGGTGATAGCCAGCCCACAGAACATCTCACATCTGGACGCGTGTGTATCCGAGTCCTTGGGCAATTTCAGGGGCAGCTTATCATCCTCCAAATGAAAATTGACCTAGATTTACTCAATTGTTGCACAGTTACTTGACACCAACCAGGTCACTAGCCGTAGACACCTTGATAGCATTCAATAAACAATGCACCTGACTAGCCCAAACACATGCAGTTGGTAATCATGACGTCTTCCTCAAAAGTATCCTGCTCAGTATTTTTAGTGCATTTGGACCACAGGCACACTGGTAATGAACAAAAATTCTTTACCATGCGCTGTCCCAGCATCATGCGCTGCCCAGAATCAATACTGCGGATGATCCAAGGGTGCGTGGCAAAGGTGCGGTAACGCCTTCGTGCCTTTGGATTAATCACTGTGTACTGGACCTGAAAGAAAGCGCCGTGAAAGGAGAATGTACGGCTTGTGGCATGAGTACAGGTAGCTGGTGTTGTGAAAAATAATTAAAAGTCAGAGCTGGACAGAGCAGAGGGGTTGAATGTGGGCACAGCCGGCGCCTGGGATATTTATAATTTTGGAGGCTGCAAGTCCTAAGGATGCCTGGGCCTGTCTATAAAATCTGGCATGCAGAGGTGCTTATTATATGCTGGCTTATATCTAGTGCGTGGGATGCGTTCATGGGTATCTAGTGCGTGGGATGGTTCATTTTAATTGGTAGTGCGTGTAGTTTGCAGAGCGCACGAGGTCGGCTTGATTGCATGCAGAGGAGTGGCACCACCTAAACTCACTGATGTGCATTTGGGGGGGTTTGGAAACCCTAAGGAAAATTGGGGGCTACCCGGGTTGTAAAAACCCTACACCTTTTGCCTCTCCTTTCCCTCCTCTTCACCCGCCCCTCCCCTATCTCCCGTCCTGAACGCCATACCTCAACTTAATTACCTCGTTGCCGTTGAAGTCCAGCCAGATGGCCCGCACAGGTGCATCGGATTCGTTTGAGAAATTTACAATGCACTCCTCGGTCGAGCGGACGCTGCGGATGCGGGCCTGCATGGCAAAAAGGGTGCAGCATAAATGCTTCTCATTAGTGCGCAGTGCGCGACACGATATACTGAGGCGGACGCAGCGCTGGATGGAGGAGCGAGAAGGAGGTGGCAGGTTGACTTTGACGCGTACGGGCGGGCGAGAAAAATGCTCCTTGTCTCACACAATAATCAAGCCTCACCTGCGTCGTCGGAGCGAGTAACTGCGCCTGCTGCTGCATCTCTGGCTCATCGTTGCTGTCGTCGCTTGCAGCGGAGAGAGGAAGGAGCGGCCAAGTGGACGCCTCCAAAACACCTGTCCCGCGCTCCTCTGCAGCCCTCAAAGCGAGGTGTGCATCAGGGGGAGATGCTTCGTGATCGTCCATGGTGGGTCAAACGCTGGAGGTCCAAGGAGGAGGTGGCTGTTGCAGCAGGCAGCCAGGACGGAGGCGTCACACGCTGGATAGGAAATTCTACTGCTTTTGTTACAAATAATTTTTTGAAAAAAGTAAAATTTTCAGTAAAATTTTGTCCAACGTTCAAAAATCCCCTCGTGCAAGCGCAGTCTCTTTCAGGCCTAAATCGCAGCTTTTTTTATTAATTATAAATTTAGCAATCATCAAACATAAGGAGGCGCACGAGTTTACAGTCAGCTGTCGTTGGCTGGTATACAAAGGGACAACCAACCTTTCCGCCTGTACGTTGCTTCTTCTTCCCTACATACTTTAGCAGGCACACCACTCTGCTGCCTCATTCTCTCAAGCAGGTGTTGTGGCAATGCAAGCTCGCAGCTTTTCCCCCATTATTATTGAAGAGTCCCCTCAGCAGCAGCTATTGCTTGACGAATGGTTTGAATGGATACGCCGTGATGACGGCAAACACCTGCTTGACGCCCTCTTACGCCATCACGCAAAGGAAGAATCCCGCAGCGATGAGTCGTCAATTTCTTTTGTCATCTCACTCGATGAGACGTCCGCGCTGGAGCTTGCAGCACTGAATCCACTATTACTGCATTCTCTTATAGAACACACAGGTATGATGTAAAGGGAAAACATTAGAGTGCGTAAAGAGAGCTTGCAACTTGGCAAGGCCTGAGAAATGGTGCGTGATGGCGGTAAGGCATTGATTATTACGCCTGATGGCTGGCAATGTCGTCATCACACGTTTAACCGTCTTTTACCATTCTGACCCTGGTATGCCACTCACACACAACCCCTAGTTCATTGTTTATTTTATCATTTTTTCATCATGCAGATGCTTATTGTGCCGCCACAGCTGAAGTGCTCGTGGGCCAAGAGCTGGTGAGGCCAAGGGCGCGTGTCTGGCTGCGCCCTCAGATAGCACAGGTGCACGTGGAAGATCTGGATGCCTTGGAAACTACCTCTGCACGTGGAGGCAGCCCTGTTGTAAGCTGTACTGGAATTGTCCAGGCCCTGTCCACTGACATGCACCGAGTGTACAGCCGCTGCTTTAAGTGAGTCCAGCACTTGAGGATTTCTTGCACACTCATTTATACCAGCATATACCATTTAATTGTTGTCAGGAACAGAGCATCACTTTGCTTGAGATGAGAAATTCGTATTGCCAAGGGAGCCCAAGTACGTTCGCACTGTGTGCTGTGGCAGCACGCAGTGTTTCTGACTCACAGTCAGGGAAGGTTGCAGATAGGTGTAGCAAGATGACAATTTCAGCTGTGATTACATGAATCGATGGCATGCATAATGGAAAGGCAACAGCCCTCTTAGAAATGATCCAGACCATGTGAAGAGATGGAACAAATAAGACAAAACCACCGAAAGAAGCAGCCGCAAGGCAGCTTAAAACCATAAAACCAATTGACAAGGCAAGAACTGTTGTTACTAGCATGTGGAAATGGTTAAAGTTAGGTCTTGGCTCAAACATAAGTTGTTGCCACTTCAAGTTCTTCTGGGTTGGGACGTAGAAAGGATCATTATAAGTTACTAAAAGAGATTTCAACCGGATATGAATTCTCAGTATTACTGGGTACCTATACAGCATGTATCAGATCATGGTGCACTCAACAAAATGTATGCTTTTCACATGCAGGTGCGTGGGCTGCTCCACCATCTGTCAGGCCATGACTGGGCAGGAACCTGTGTGCTTGAACGGATGCTTCAGCGGTTGGGAGGAGAAACTGGAGGGCAGGTGCATGATTAGGCCGGTGTAAGGCTTTTGATTGGTGTGGGAGGCGCACAAATTCATGCCGCACAATTAAATGGTCTTCCCAGTCAGGCCTTCAAAAATAGGTTACTACAGCCGTACAAAATTATAAATGACGTTCTGACTTAGAGGTGCCATTCCTGTAATAAGACTCTTGCATGACCTAGTTATATAGATACTTTTAGGATGGATATGAGAAGCTGTTTTAAAGAGGAATTTCCTCTTATTTAATCCCTGCTGATTTAGTCCTGACTGGTTGCCACTTTACTTTTTTGAGGACGACCATTGCTCCACAAGGTAGAGCCGTATATCATGTTTTAGTGCTTGCCAATTTTGTAAGCCTTGCCCTTCAAAGCCTTCTGTACATAAACTGCCGCAAAGCTGCAGAGTATTGGTAGCTGTCCAGGAGATCTGGCTCTCGGACTTGAGCCACGGTGTGCCTGGACCTGCTCCATTCCGTGCAAAGAAGCATGCCATCAGGTATGCAATGCTTTGGATTCTGTATGTGAGCTATTGGAAAGTCCGAATACACACAACATGACATCTGGCAAGCTAGATGCATGCTGTTATGCTGTTGCAAAAGGCTCAGGTTTTTGAAAAGTCAACTAAAGCCAGGAACAAACCCCAACATCAGAAGGGCCAAGCATCCATACACAGCAGCAGCAGCACTTTTCTGTACCCCCAAAGCACTGCTGATTCTGAGGTGTGACGATTTGTTTTGATTGCAAAGGTCTTGACAGGTGTGCTTATTTCACATGACTTTAGATTTTGGACTTAAATGGAAAATTTTGCCACAAAATATCAAGCGTATCACCACTTGCGGCGACCAAATTTCAGTGTTTCAGATCTAGACACTTACAAAAAGTCCCGGCCCATGAAAGTAGGAATCAGACGGCCTGCATTAGGGTTTAGGCCTGCATTGACATTTCCTGTTTTTGCCACTATCAAACGGGGTCTTGAGTGGCCCTCTGCCCCTCTGCATCCAAAAAATGTACATATACCGTTCGTTTACGATCACTTCAGAAATTAGTCAGAAAACGAAAATTTTTAATAATTATCGGGGCCCTCTCCGAACTGAATTCGAAGTGATAAATTTATTATTTATAGTGGTGTTGAGGGTTTGAAATGAGCTCCTCTCTTTCCCTGCTTCTGAGCACTGTGCAGCACCAGCCACAGCTTCAGCCTCTTTAACAATCAGCAGTAGCAGTGCACAGGCAGCATTCACAGGGGGGCTCTCGAACTCAAAAAATAATTCCGACAGGACCCTCCCGAGTGCCCTCGAACTCAAAAATAATCCCCAGACCCCCTCACGAACTGAAATCGAAAATTTAATTAATTATTTGAAAGTGTGGTCACGAAATGATCGTGAACGAACGGTATTTCCTGTTCCATGCCGCAATTTCACTCTGCTCGCGTTGTTTTTGCCATCCTACTTGCAGGGCAACACTAGTAGATGATCTGGTGGGCAGTAACGCGGTATTCTTGGGCGCCCCTGTTTCGGTTGTGGGCCGTGTTAGCTGCAGCATGGAGATAGGCGGCGGAGCTAAAGGGGGGCAGGTAGACGTTCCTCTTAGTTTCTACCTATTATGCCCGCCCTACAATGAAACAGAGCCGAGTTAAGGGCTGTGGAAAGAAGCAAAATAAAGTATATTGCATCAAGGATTTTCTAGATTCCCCAACAGTGTTGCTTCTGCGGTTATGAAGGTCTTTGCTCCAAAATTCCTGCCGTTTCCGTCTTTCTTCCTCATTCCTACATCAGTTTAGTAATTGCTGAGATAGAGTTTTACCTCCATCCTTCCCTTTAAGGCCCAGGTGTCTGGCAACACTCAAAGCACGTAGTTTTTCTTGTATGGGCAATCTAATTTCTAGTTTGTATCTCCGTATATAATTCCATTCATTCTTCATTGTGCAGGCATTTGGCGTCCCAAGTATATCTATCACCAGCATCCGTCCTGCCCGTATCCATGCCCCGTGGCTGTCGGTCGTGCTGTTGCAGGTAATTGCCTTACATAGGAGTAGAACATTCCTCTGTTTCTATATATACGTGTGTGCGTTTTTGGTTGAGCACCCTTACCTTCATCAGTCTCCCCAAAACAGCTGCTTCGGTATAATTAATGCTTCAAACGCATTCCCAGGCAATGGATTTGGCCAATCGATGAACATCCAAACCTCATAGGCTATGAGTCATAGCCTTCACCTTCCTGCATCACCCAATCCTGTCGCCTCACACGCCTCCCTCCTTATCTGCTTTTATTTGCAGGGCCTGCAATCCACCCCGCCCCTCCTCCACCCACTTGTTGCTTTGCACCACGCTCTTCCTGTGCATCAGCTAGGAGTGCACTCCCCGCATCTTCTCCCAGCCTTGCAATCTGGGTTAGAAGGGGGGCAGGTGGCACACGCATCAGCAGTGGGTGTATTTGGTCATGGCAGTGGGTCACCTCTGCTGGCTGCCCACCTTGAAGCACCTCTGCAGTCACTGGCAAATGCGCTGATGGAATCTCAGGTAATAGGTTGTTCTAATCTCTTGTGCATCCATTCTCATACTTTACAGGATGTGCCGTCAGGGCCTGAAGTAGTCTTTCCTACAATTCATCTTCCTGTGCTTTACCTGGGCAGCAGTTCCTTATGCACATCGCTTTGTTTTAGACCGGTGTCTAATTGGCAGCACAAACCGGCAGCAGATACAGAAGAATGGTCAGAACTGTGTAGAAGAGAGATGTATGGCAGGGAGATCTGTGGACATGGGTCGTATTCAGCGTACTTGTCTGTATACATATCTCTATATATGTAGCTCTCTATATATATAGCTATATGGCCATTCCTGTAAATACGCAATGCATTTTCTTTCATGCCGACTATTTCTTGGGACATGGTTGTGTAAGCAAATGAGAAGCACATTGAGTGCTGCCTATACACTTAGCAGGTCTGTGTCTGGCAGGGCTGCTTTAACACCACACTGGCCATTCACCCATTTCACCCATTTACAAACACAACAATTGTGTTTGTTGTTTGCTTCATGCCTACTGCCATCCAGCACTACCCCCCTATCCTCACAAGTAAGTTGCCTTTGATCATGACTTGATTTTGGCTGTGAGGGGCTTTCTCCTTTTCTTGATCGCGCTGGATGAAATAACACTGCCAGCATGGACTTTTCACAGGTCAAACCAAAAGAGGGTACAGTGATGAACCACAAAGCATTTGTGTGTTGCTGATGCTGTTCTTGCCCGCACTAGCCATTGCTCTTTCTCCTATACCATCTTTTATACGCATAATTGTTTCGTGCTGTTACCCACGGTTCTATTTGCAGGGATACTACCTGGCCCCCACACTGCAAGCTGCTTTCTCCTTCCTTCAAAACTAGTAGAAATAAAAGTCAAAGCTGGTAAAGATCAGTGTGCATCCAGAAAACACTCAACTAGTGCCCGCACAAGCCCGAGCCTCACCCAAATACGTTTGTCCACATGTCTTTCTGCTATGCCCCCGCTGTGCCTCTATCAGAGATGCTATCTTTAACCCATACTAGATGTCGCTTTTATCCTTTCTCTTTACTGGGTTTAGCCCCCCTAAACCCCCAAACCCTAACCCTCAAATACGACATCTGCTGTCTGCAGGCTGCATATCGTCACCTGCAGGGATGCTGCCTAGGACCCCACACTGGCCATTGCCCATCTCCCTTTTGTTTGTGTCAGCACGCATCGACAATTGTTCTGTGCTGCAATCCCCCTGTGTATCTTTAATATTTGCAGGGGTGCTATCTGGACCCCACACTGGCCATTGCTCTCCTCATAAGTGGCGCAGTGGCAGGGCTAGACGTGCAGCGCTTGCAGCTGCGTGACTCTGTGAAGGCAGCATCAGGCCGTGCAAACGCTGCACCAAGCAGCAGCGCAGGTGGGGGCAGAACAGTACCTGAGATGCTGCATGCCAGCATGAAGTGCAGGAAGTTCGAAACAGCTTGCTCTTCACACTGTGTGATGATAGATAGCAACATAATGAATCCCATAGTTTGATCCTTGTACGCTTCGGCAGTACCTTAGGACAAGTCCTCTTCCGTTAGTTATGCAGGAACAGATGCCACGGCTTGCCCTGGTGGCTTGCCTTATTTTCACTGATTCCGTGCCCATTTTTTGCTCGTTTGCTTTGGCGTACTCATTGCATTGCATTACAGCAGCAGCCAGCAGCAGTCTGGCGGAATCTATGGGACTGGCCCCTGCCTGTACAATTGAGTCTGCGTTTACTGCTGCTTTAAGGGACCCCACTCTGCCTCCCACTGGGCCTGCAACTCAACCTACCGTAAGTTCATCAGAAGAGTATAGCAAGAACGATAGCAAGAGTTCATTAGAAGAGTAAAGCATAACAATAAAAAAGTAGCGTGGCTTGTCTGCCGAGTTTGTTGCTTAAAGCTAAATTTAAGTGGCTCTGCATCCATTTGGAAATGGCAACCCCCAATCCTTAAAAGGCTCTAGAGTGCACACAGTATAAGGTACCAATTACACTGAAAAGGATAATGTAGAGGGCGGTGGAGGCTCCTTGACAAATGGTGCAGAGATCGTTGTGTTCCTTTGCGATGCCTGCATTATTGGCGTTCTGCAATATTTTTCCTCTCCTTTTCATGGAGTATACACCTTCTTTTGATCCCTATTGATTCTGTTGCATTTTGCAAAATGGGAGGATTCTTACAGTATTCAGTACCAAACTAGCTCCTTGGGCTTGACTAATCTGGGGAGTAGGCTTCACTGTCTGCCAGTTTTCCCTTCCTCTTCCTTTAAAAAACACGTGTATGGTAGTTTGATAGCACACATGAACACCGCATGCACACAGGGGAGGGAGTGCTGCAGCATCAGTCTCCTTGTGTGGCACGAGGCGTGTGACCCATGTGCTGCACGTGCTCTGCGTGTATCGGCCACCCTACTGAGCCCACACAGGTGTGTATGTACATGTGTGTGCGTGTCACCCCCTGTGTGGCCCACAGCACTTCATGCTCGCAACACTCATATGTTACCTTTCTTTTTGCCTGAATTACAGTGTGGCTCCTGGCAGCGGTGCAACGTGCAACACTTATGTTACCTTTTCTTTTTGCTTAAAACCACAGTGTGGCTCCTGGCAGCGGTGCAACAATTATATGTTGCCTGTTTCTTTTTGCCTGAATTACAGTGTGGCTCCTGGCAGCGGTGCAGCTCTGGGTCAGGATCTGCTGACCCCACGCGTCGAGAAGCTGGCCACACACACAGATTCCAGCACAGCAGAGGGCGTGTTCTTGGTAGGTGGTGGGCAACATGCTCATAAAGTAATGAGTGCACATAGTTGTTTGGACAATGTAGGTTGATGGTTTATTTGTGTTTTTGGAAGCTGCTCACGCATGCAATGTTGAAATAGCTGAGGGATTGAGGTGGTGCATTCTCATGCTCATATTGTGTCTGTGCGTGCTTCTCAGTATGTATGTCACGAGGTGACCTACATTGATCTGTTTGATCTACGCGATTCTGTGTTTTATAGACTACTAAGGTGCTGGACACTTACACACACACACACACACACACACACACACACACACACACACACACACACACACACACTCAAAGATGAAAGCACGGTGGGTGCTCATGGTTGGTCATGTTAATGAAGATCACTTTAACAGAAAAACACGTAGTGGGCTGACAGGCACTGGACTGCGTGCTTTGTTTTAATCTCAATTCATGGGCGGTAACTAAAATCTTAGAAAAAAGCCCTGTGCCGCGTTTGGTGGGGGAGACTCACGGCAATTCGGGCCAATGTGTCTCCTTTTCCTTAATTAATACACCTAAGCGTTTTGCTGCCTGCGTAGTTTAATTTATCTTTTCTTTCCTTTTCTTGTGCCGCAGGTGAGCAGCTCCTCACTCTCACAGGCCAACGCTGGAGTTTTGGTGCTGGATGGAAGCACATTTGTGGGCCCCGGCATTCCCTCAAGCAAAGCCCGCACACAGCAGCTGCACGCAGCTGTGTCATCGGGAAGTATGGCACTGGGCAAGTGTGGGCTGCAGGTATGTTAAGCATGGTGTGTTGGTGAATAAGAGGGCAGATGGAGCACTTTTGCGCTTGACAAGTGTGGGATGCAGCTTCAGGTGCATTGCTTTGTGTGTGATATGATATGATAGTGAATAGAAAGGCAAAATCGGGGCAAAGTGTACTTGACAAGCACAGGCTGCAGCTTTAGGTAGTAGATAAAAGTAATAGACAAAGAGTTTACGCTGATAAATATCAGTGTGCATTAGGAAAAAATCTCAAATAGTGCTCAACTACTAAAGAGATTACTTCTTAAGGCTTATGTGGATCCAGCGGGTTGTCAGCCATGCGCTCTGGCCTGTGCCTAGCCCCTCTGAAGCCAGCCGCTTTTTCATCAGTCCCCCCTCAGAATGATGTGTTTGAGCATGATTTGCCAGGTAATTGGAGGGGAGTTGTCCTGGACAAGGGCGTGCCACAGATTTAGGTAAATTTGTGCGTGTCATGATGGTGCACAAAGAACAGTGATGCACTGGTCAGAAGTGGGCAGAAGGTCCATTCCTGTGGCCTTGACAGAACGCTTTGTGCAAACGTAGGCAATCGGCATTAGGTGCCACGGCAATATTGGCATAGCACTGGGTGAGCATCAAGCCCTGCCTACTGGTAGCCAGAGTTTAGGTGTCACACAGTCTTAACTTCTCCAAAACTCTAGCAATTCGACCTTCAGACTAAACAGTTTGCACACCACTCAGGCCCCTGTGCTGGCTACGGTGTGGGCAACGTCGACCATGCCTGCGTGTGGTCGACCCAGAGCATCTGCTGCTGCAACCTCTTTTGCGCCTGACAGCTTCAGGTGCGTAGCTGTGTGGTACCACCTGTCGTGTGCGCATGTGTGTGTTTGTTCGTGTATATGTGTGTATGTCACCCCTCCACACTGCACCAACCACGTGCATGGCATATGAAGGTGTAGCAGCTTAGTAAGCGCCTCGAGTACGTGCACATATATGAGATGCCATCAGTATTGTTGAGCTTGAGGCCAGGCTTGTCTGCAATTGCCTAAAAAACAGCACATTTCTAGAGCATCATAAATTTGCCTGATAAATTTGACTAAATTCTTACTGTTGTGCAGCGCAGTCATGTGGTGTGCACACTCATCATCTTTAGATGGCACAATCGTTCCAGGTGCCACTAGCCATGCATGAATCCATCATTGTTTGCGCCACGTAGAACGGGATAAAGAGTAGACGCACTAATGAAAACAAGCCGTGCAATCGAAAAAAGGTTGAGACAGGATTCAGGTCGCTGCCAGCAAGGATCAGATAAAGAGAACAGACAACTGATCCACACTGAATATGCATGATCGTCCAGATGCACACAACATGGCCTTCGGTTAAGGATGAGGTGACACGTGATGCGAGCAGCAGGGAAAAGAACTGAAGCAAACACCTGTTTGGCTCGACTGAAATTATTTGGGCACAGAGGGGGAGCAATAAACACCAATTTGGCTTGACTTTGATTATTGGGGCACATAGGGGGAGTGAGAGTGAAGAGCACAAGCTCTGATGAATTTGTCAGGAAATGTTCAAATACTCAAATCCTGCTGTCCTGACACATGTATGCACGATCAGCTTGGTGCTACGCCACGACATGGACGATGCCACATTGGCACGCTGTGTGCTGGGGGCAGGGGAGGATGTGAGGCAGTTACCAGAGGAGGAAGGAATGGGGGAGGATGGGGATGAAACAGAGGAGGGCTGGATGGGGGACATGGGTGATGAGGTTCAGGTGCAAGAAGATGTGGGGCTCATGGGGGCGTGGGCCGAGGCGGATCCCATGGATGTGGACGGTGGGTACGGTGGAGGTACTTCAAATATGTGTGCTAGATCTGGGGGGCCGGGGTTTGGAGGGCAGGGGCAGGGTGGTGAGCCAGTACGTACAGTGCATGCAGCACGTGCAGAAGCAGCAGAAACAGCAGCAGCAGCAGCAGCACGCAAGGCAGGGGCAGTGCGCAAGCGCGAAGCGGCGGCAAGTGAGGCGGCAGCAGAGAGGAAGAGGAAGGCTGTTGTGCAGGCAGAGGAGGTAGGGATGAAGCTTTTGACGCATTGATTTTAAATTGGAAAGCTACGCCTGAATCTCCACTGGAGTCCGTAGCGTGCATTGAATAGACGCCTCCTGCTCCTTGTTACGTGTGTGTGTTTGTTTGCATTATTTGCATGTGCATGTGTGTGTCTGCGTGTCTGCCATCTTTTTTCTGCTGAGATCATATAAAAAAGAAGGGGAAGATACTGGGCTACGTGCCAGAGTGGCGTAGACAAATCCAGTTCGAACCTATTCAGCACCTTTGGCAGGACACCAGCAAGTCTGCAACCAGTGCAGTCGTTCTTGCTTTAGCGTATTTAAAAGGGATATTGTACGGGGCTCTGCATGCATCGCGTGGTGAAGCACACAAAGCAGGCTCCTTTCCTGGTCCATGCTAGCATCCTTCTTCCCCATCTATTTTTTCTGTTCTTTTCTCCAACACACACACACACACACACACACACACACACACACACACAGGTGAGCTTGTGGAGGCACGCTCTCCAGCATCACATGGCCCTCGTGGCAAGACTGGACATGCCCAGGATGAGTGGAGAGGCACAGGTGCTTTGTTACGCTTGTGCAGCTGTCTACATGTGCTTTCAAGAGTGTCCATGTCTACGTGTGCCTTCAGGAGTGTCCATGCCTACGTGTGCCTTCAAGAGTGTCTGTGAATAGGGGGTGGTCATTAGGTGATCTGAGGGGAAGGAGATGTTGCAGTTTTTCATCATAGCACTGTGCCGTTGCTGAAGTGTAATACCTGCATTGCCTACCTGACGCCTAACTTTAAGGGCTGGACAGATCCACATGACAGAGCTGCATGTGCCTTCAGTGCACAAAGAGAACTTAGAGGCCATGATATATATTGCAGGTACTTACCGTCATTGCAAGTTAGCCATGCATCATGTTTCCTATGATGTCTGCCACTTTTTCTGAGCAACCTTAGCGGCGTCAGAAAAGAAAAAAGTTACTGGAGTGAAACCTCTCTGCAGTCTTTTGTAAGCTGGTGCAGTTCACCCATGCGCTGCAGGACATAATGAGGGCGTACGTGCTTTCCGTGCGTAGTACCGCACCCTCTTATGTGCACATGCAAGGCATGATGCACGCGCTCATCAACTCCGCCGCCGCCTGTGCCCGGCTGCTGCTGAGAAGCACGGTGCTGGCACACCCTGACTGCACGGTATTCGTTGGAGTCAGGGAGTATGATCTGAGCTGGGGGTGTTGAGGCGGTTGTGTGGGTGTGGGGTGATAATGTCGCCTATAATGCCACACAGAATGTCACACGTCTGATTCATTGAAGTTGCTATTTCTGCTGTTGTCTAGGGACCCATGCATGGTCTCCAATATAGCTCATCATCCTCCAGCAGGCATGCACCACTCATCAACAACATGCTACAACCGCTCTCTTTGCTTTGCAGGTGGCTCTGATTTTGATGGAGCACACAATTGCTAACAAGCAGCACGCCTCTGGTGCAAGTGGCGGCTACCTGAACCTTGGCCTCCCTTCCATTGGAACCATTCTGGCCGGAGGTATCAGGTGGGTCGCTTGTGTTGTGTGTGGCAGACTGCATTCAGCCATACGCACTTCTTCTTACGCACTGAGCTTACCTTGAGGTGCTTGAGAAACACTACACAATATTTTTGCGGCTTCATCATTCAAGATTTGGTGTCTTGTAATTGGTGCAAAACTTTGTGCTTAACAGTGATCAGCGTGCATTCAATAAGGAAATTGTCTACACTAGCCCTGCCCTTTTCCCTTATGAGTAACTCACCCAGACTTTGCATTGCTGCTGCAGCACCACACTGGACGCGGCACTGCTCCTTGTGTTTGAGCACGCAAAATCGCAGCTTGGCGACTTCGGCCTCTTTGAGTCCGCTGGTGGTCCTCCTTCTCCCCCTTCTGTTGTAAATGATAGGGGCTATAAGCACAATGGGCCACATATCTTTGAGGGCCATGAGAACTAGTGTAGGATCAGGGGCATCCTGCTGCAGGATTATAGATGTGAAGTGTGATGCATTCTTTGTTATTATTCTGCTGTTTTCCTTGTATCTTGTTTAAATGATTGTGTTACTTGTTACGGGCCATTTGATGAACGAACCTGTGTTATCCAGCAAACAGCGCCTGGTTCTTGAACTCTAAGTTTATGCCGTGCCAGTTCCAAGCCCTTTTATGAGGTGAGAAGGGATCAATCTGGAAATTATCCGCTTAGCTGCCACTTGAAAAGATCTCTGAAAATCCATGCACGTATGCTGGGCTCTCGCTCCCGGGACACCTCTCGGGAGCCGCTTTGCATACCTGATCAAAGCTGACAGTGCACGACCACCAAGCGGCACCGTTTACAGAGACAAAGCACAAAATAGTAAATTACAGCGAGCCTGCTATCCAGTAGCTTAGCCGTCATCAAAGTGATGAAACAGCCAAGATATTTAGGGGTGATCTGACTGTCACCAACATGCATGCTCATTGTCCCAGGACTGAGTTTCAAGTGCATTTTTGACCCTTTCCCTGACTCTAAGTTCTCAATTGTATTTTGTTGGTTGAGAGTCAGTCAAAGTGTGACGGGATGAGAATCCATCAAGCGGCTAAACGGCACAAAACTTAAAACTCGTTCATACCAAGAATCCAAAACAAAAACAGAATGCAGGCTTTATCCGCCTCCTCCCGAGTATCTTGCCGCGTCTCAGCAGGTATGCAAGTGTGATTTCTTCCACCCCCCCGGAGGTTCCGGGAGACGGGAGACGCAGCGATGAAGCGGCACACCAGCAGCAGGCAGCAGCACGAAGCGTAATCAAATGAAGGCTTTCTCACGCAGCATCACACCTGACCCTCGCAGGACGGCAACGGACATCTCGGCTGGTTGTCCGGGCAGAGGACGCCCCTGCGGCCCCTCCAGCCCCCAAGGCAGCCCCAAAGAAGCCTGAGGTCGGCCCCAAGCGTGGGTCCATGGTGAGCGGCCAGGCTCTCAAATCAATTTCGGGCATTGGAGGGTCCTCGCTCCCCTCCGAATCAGGCGCAGGCGACGCAGCAGAACTACGTCGCATTTGGTTTACCGCACACCACGACTGTTGTCTTGTTCACCTCCCTCTGCTGCAGGTCAAGGTTCTGCGACCAGAGTCATATTGGTACAACCAGGTCGGGAAGGTCGTGTCCGTTGATCAGGTGCGACAGTTCTGCTTGCGATGTGAGAACTGGAATGTACTACGGCATGGTTTGGAGGGAGGAGGCACCGTACGAGGGGGGAAGCACGGAGGCAACTCAAATCATGTACATGCAAGCTTGGGAAATACTTGTTGATACTTGAAACATCTGCTGTTAGGTGTTGTTGCTCAGGTAGGACACACACACACTCAATGCACACACACACACACACACACTCACACACTCAAAGCACACACACACACACACACACACACACACACACACTCAATGCACATTCACACACACACACACACACACACTCAATGCACATTCACACACACACACACACAAACACACACACTCACTCACACTCAAAGCACACACTCACACACTCACAAAGCACACACACACACACACTCACACACTTACAAAGCACACACACACACGAACTCACTCACTCACAAAGCACACACACACAAAGCACACAAATAAAGCTCACAGATGCTTGCGCATGCATGTAAAACGTGTGCAGATGCACGGTGCACCAAATGCATGTGGATCACAAATTGGGATTTACTTGGGCTTAGCTCCTTTGCTCATCATTGTACTTTTGTATGCAATCAAATGCACGTCAATTTCACATGTAGTAATGTGTGCAGTGTAGCTTCCATGCATCTACCGAGTTTATAGCAGTGATGTGCAAGCATCGCTAGGTCGTTGTATCCTTAGAAAGAGTTGGTCACGCACAAAGCAGGGCTACACGTTGAGCTTATTGTCCTTTCCCAGTTTCCTCTGCCCCAAAAGAAAGTGTGTTATGGATGTGATGGCTTTAAGCATTGATGTTGGATGACCTTGCAATCATGTGCAATGCAGGTAAGTCGTCCTTAACGGCTAAGAAAAGTAGTCTCAATAGCTCTCCGATGCGTCACTGCCCTGCTGCGTCGACAGCCAAAGCAATATTATAGCATGCATATAGCAGTATTTACGTGTGCTTAGTTGGCTTACCCGTTGTGACTTATATTTTGTGTTAGTATTTTGGCATGGCAAGCGGTAGACCGACCAATGAGGAATTAGGCGTAGGACTTCGTCATGCAGCGAGGCAGATGCTGGCACTGTACCAACTTTATACGCAGGACAACACGCTTATAACTCATTCGTTCGCCCCTCTCTCATGCATGCAGAGTGGCATCCGGTACCCAGTGGTCGTGCGATTTGAGAACCAGAACTACGCTGGTGTCTCAACAAACAACTACGCCTTAGACGAGGTCACTGACCCCCCAAGCAAGTAGATTCCCTTTGGCAACGAGATGGATGAGGTGAGCAGGCCCTTCGTTTGATGTTATCAGTGTAGCAGACTTGATTTGGCCCTACAGCACTGGACATTTTTTTGTGGCCAGACCACAAAACCAGCGCTGTACACTTACCCTGTCCGCCAAACCCACACCTTCAGTGTTAACACGTGCTCCTCATTGTTGAATGGCACATAGGTCCCGCTGTAAAATCATTACTACATCTGCCACTACATGCTGCCACTACATGCTGCCATTGTTTATCATCAAATCAGCCACCCGACTTAGTTTATTACACCTCTTCCAACACACAGGAAGGAGGCTAGAGAAGTTTTTATCCCAGCTTGTGTGGTCTTTTGGCATATGCAATATTGCAGCTCCAGTGTGGATTGCAATAATATGAATTGCGTAGTCAGACGACAGCACAGATTTTGTGGGTGCGTCTGACCTTGTCAGGCAATTAGTGGAATTTCCTTGTACGGAGAGTGGTACCTTTACTTCGCCCCAACGTGGGCACAGAACAGATAGATTCCTAGGAAGCCCAATTTTAAGCAAAACCAGCTGTGGCATCGTGTGAGGAGTGAATAATTGTGTTGGTTGTCATTGTAATGTTAGTGTGACTGATATAGACCATTTATGCACCAGCAGGTTGTGCATTATAATTTTCCTGGTCATAGCTGCTCTTTTAAGGGCCCTCAGCGACTAATTACCCATGTAACTCGGATAGAAGGTGCAAATTTGCTCTTGGAGAGGCCTGAGGCCACAAAAGCACTTCTTCTGTGTGCACATCCCTTGCTCTGTCAGCCTCGGGACAGCCTCGACGACACAAACATGTGTTAAGGTAAGGTTACATCGCTATATATGCCTCTAGTGGCATCTGAGCGGAAGCTTGGAAAAAAGCCTGTAACCAAACCAAAGAATAGTAAAAAAATCAAGGGAACAGGGCTAGGGTTACAAGGATGGCCTACAGCCCGAGTCTCTGGCTGATGGCAATTGGCTGGTGAAACAAAGGGGTAAGGGGTTACACAGCTATATCCGCCAGCGAGGGCAGTTGAGCTATAGCATAAAAAGCCAGCTTCAAGAAGAGAAAGAGGCCAGACTGAA
>Ga0307968_1001956_pt1 | contig 16994 bp, 20 predicted proteins | sample OrgLakmetagen650_FD_201834 | JGI IMG/M metagenome (GOLD analysis project Ga0307968, IMG submission 201834) | Saline water microbial communities from Organic Lake, Antarctica - #650 | ecosystem: Environmental > Aquatic > Non-marine Saline and Alkaline > Saline | place: Antarctica: Organic Lake... | reverse complement strand
TGGAGAGAGGCACATGGTCAAGATCCTTGCTCCAGTTTAAAAAAGTCTGTGGCTTATCACAACTGGTTTGCTCTGCCTGAGAGACCGGTTTCTGATGCTCGTGCACCATTTGTCTTGCCGGAGTATTCGAAGATGGCTCTGAGCAAAAGTGTCATGAGGAACGTAGCTCGGTTCAGGATTCGAGGTCATGGGTTGAAGTGTGAAGCTGGTTTATATGGCAGGAGTCCGGACAGGAGTGCACGTGTTTGCAATTTGTGTGAAAACGGGGATTATATTCAAGATGGGAAGCACGTCATTTTTTCATGTATCGGTACCGAATTTACGGCACCAGTTCATCCACTTATTTGATAATATTTCTGAAGGTGATATCAAAGGTTTTGTTTTTCAACATAACTCAGAAGTTTACAAATTTATTAGTGCAGCTGTCGATCTTTTTGATTAATTTATTTGTTGGGACCTATAGGTTGAGCAGCCATGCCAGGCTGGAGGCCTTTGTAATCCAAACTAAACTTTGTTGTCAAAGCAGGTTATGTGAAAGGCGTTGGTGCTGTTTTATATCCAGTTTGGGAGCAGCAGGAAGGTAGCGGTTGCCTCTTGCTTATTCAAGGCGGATGCGGTTGCATGTTGCACTACTTGGAGCATGTGTTTTTCAGCATGTGTTTATCGTCGGGGGTAGCTGCCCTGAAAGCCTAGTGGCCCGTGGTCAGGCCAGACTCTCCGGGGTCGCGGGTTCAATATTAGAAACGCGTTATTTTTTTCATGGGCACCGACTATTTACGGCACCAATTTTGATTTACAAGGAAAAAGGACCGGAGACAGGCGTGGCCTCATACAGGCCCATCGGTCTTGCAAATACACTGTACAAACTGTGGACACGCCTAATAGCAAACACACTGTACGAACATGCAGAGGTTAACTCCCTTCTCAGCAACATGCAAGCTGGCTTCCGTAAAAAACACGACACAATTCAACAACTCCAAAATGTCCTAATGTCTCTGGAAGATGCCAAGTTTTATAAGCAAGACGTCTATGCCCTCATTGTAAACTTAACCTTTGCGTTTAATACCACAGACCATGACAAGCTGCTCATAATAATGTTTGATCTGGGATTTCCCACAGACGCCATAGATGTCGTAAAAAACCTGTACTACCAAGCCCACACTAGAATCAGGCTGCCCTCGGGCTGCACGGGAGACATCCCAGTTGAAAGAGGAACCATTAAAGGAGACTCACTCTCTCCATTCCTGTTCCTAAACTACATGGAGCCGCTGCTTCGTTGGCTCCATGCAGGCAACAGAGGATACATGCACGGCCATGCTGATACCAGCACACCCAACAACAAGAAAGCCAAAAACTGCACTAGCAGCGGGGCTTTTGCGGACGACCTTATATGCCTCTCTGGCTCCTACCCAAACCTCCGGCTCCAAGCCATGAAACTTACACAATATGCAGATTGGGCTCACCTCATAATTTCAGGCAAAAAGACGAAGGCGATGAAAACAAATTTCTGCGTGGCAACACGTTAGTGGCAGACTTTGCACACCACCAGCTGGCCAACAAAGTCTTAGTACAAGGCCAAGCAGCACAGTTCCTCAAGCCTGACAATCCTTTCCTATACCTTGGGGTACACATCACAATGGACCTCAACCGCACACACCAACTGACACACATGACTACAAAGCTTTAATGGAATTCCTTAGACCTAGAACGACTAAAGAATCCTTTTGCTAGCCCTAAACAAACAATGAACATCATTTGCACAGCAATCGTGCCAAGCATGCACAGCTTACTCTTTTCCAGTTGCCCCTTGCTCCCTAAGCGTCTTAAATCAATGGGACACACGAATTCTGGCAGCCATAAAAAGCAAGTATAAGCTCTGGATGTGCACTTCAACTGCACAGCTCCGAAAAGGTAAACTGCACTACGGCTTGGGATGCTCTTCCTTGAGAATTGAATACCACTACAGAAACGCCCTTGCTTGCACTTATCACTAGCCTAATAATGAAACTCAGCATCTGAAAACTGCGGCACAAGGCCACTTGGGACCTCGTGTCAAACACCAAGCAAGATACCTTCAAAATCAGTTACAATATACGTTAAGAGCACGGCAGTACGTTAGCATCCATAATATATAGCAATCTGCGTCTCACACTCCAAGGACAACCCATTCTCACAGAAAGTTTCGACAGTATTACAAAAGCACTCTGGGCACTGGGCACCCAACCTGCCTACTCTGGAAACCCTAATTCACCACATTGCATTCTCTCTTATGGACTCCGGGATCTCCAGCCTTCCAAGGCTACTTAGCCTAGGCGGCACACACATACTAGATGGAACAACCTCAAATTCAAGTTTGGCAGCAAAATAAAAACAGGACAAATTCAATGAACAGGCTTGCCTCTCTGTTGAACTCAGAGAATATAAACCCCCAGCTCATCAGTGACTTACATAAAAACAAGGACACGACACCTAGCAAAGAAGAAAGGGCTAGGAGAATCAATGCTACTGCTCCAGATGCAATTAAGGCTTACACTCCCATAGGATGGGCCTGGTCAGATGTACAGGTTTCGCAACACCAACAGATTCAAACTTCTGCTCGGCAAACAGTCTCCACAAGGAGAACAAGACACACAAGTCAGAGGCAGACAGAAAGTATGGACATAGATCCAGACTGCTCCAACACGCAACCCAATAATCCTTCCCGCCAAACGCGAACCAACAACAACCCACCTTCATCACAACCTAAAAAAAGGCAGAAAAGGAATCCCATCCACTTCATGGAACTCACTAAAAGTCCCGCTGCTTCACTACCTAATTCTCCAGAGCCTCTGCAACCAGGTGATAATGTAACAACCAAATTGTGGCATTATAAACATAGCACCGCAGCTCTTTTTGGCAATGTCAAGGCCTGCAACACAATATTCAAGTATGCCTTACAGGAGGTGTTGGACTGGCAGCAAATAAGCAAACCTAAACGTAACACCAACACAACTTCACAGACGCAATACAAAATCCAATTACAACCTGTCACTATTGAAAAATGGGCGTTACCCTTATTCCAAAGCACGGGGCTAAAAGCAGCAAAAACAGAGCCCTTCTCAAGAAGCCAAAAGGTAGACGATTGCTGCCAAATTTGCTGGAGCCCGGTCAGCCGAGAGCATCCAAAACGAGAAAAAAACTATGATGATATGCCACAATGTGATATGTGCCAACGCACCTACCATTGGAAATGTCTGACCGACCTGAATGTTTGCTCACACACTGCAAGGCAAGCCGCAGAAAATAGTGAAGACTGGCACTGCCCAGCCTGTAATGACCTAACCCAAGCGGAAAAGGACACCAGAAAATCCTATGCAGAAGAAAAAGAAATGATTAAAGTGATCTGGCAAACCACATGGGAAGCGACTAAACTGATCTTAGCCAACCCTGACTTCAAAACCTATGTAGATAGCTATGAAAATGCTGATACTAGCACTCAGCTAAATGCCCATCAGAAGACCAAAAAATTGACAATCTGACAAAGCAAGGCTATGATGGTTGTACCCAGCACTTTGAGAATATGTGGGACTCGTCACAGGGCCAAAACATCAGAGACAAGGCAATCTTTATATCAGACACTGTCAATCCCCAAGCAGACATTCAACCCACCCGGAAATGTAAGATCTGGGTGCGGGATGTGGACCTCCTCAAGCCAGGATTTAAATAAAGACTCAGAGGGTGAACCCAAAATCCCTGAACACATAACCTGTCAAGCTGCCTGTGCGTATGATATCTACGGCAAGTGCACAGGCATGCTATCCCTAGAACGTCCCAACATCTTGCTACATGCTTACAACCAATCTAAATGGATTGGCCTTCACAGTACTACACAACCACCTGTGCAAGACGCGGCAACTGAAATTGTAGGTCTGCTACAAAGGTATAAACTTCAAATGAGCTCACTAAACAACATTGGGAAAAAGGCAAGAGATTCCAATATGTATTGCACCCCGAGGCACATTATGACCTCCCTCCAAAAATGGGCACTAGTTACCAAGCAAACATTTGCTAGCCCCCTAGACTTTGACCCTAATTACCAAGTCTACTGGAGCGAAAATACCAGAGACACAGTATTTGGAGCAAGCACTAATGCTTTCGACACAAAATTTACAGGCTTCTGCTTTTGCCACCCGAATTATTGCGACTATCTCCTGCATTCACTTGTGGGACATGCACTTCAATCAACAAACTCAAGAAGCTACAGCAACATTCCTACTCCTCCCTGACTGGCTTGGTTGGAGTAAGAACGGGTACATGACTTGGATAAACGACTACCCTGAGCACGCATGCGTTCTAGCCAAGTTTTCTGCAGACAGCACGCACGCTCTTAAACCCTACAGAAGTTTGGTTAGATGCTCCACCCCAGCCTCAGCACAACAAGAGTAGTTGTCTGGAACAATTAAGGGAAACAAGCCCTGATTGAATCCAACCCAAACAGACAATTCCTGAAGCAACGTGGACTTTCAAGAATAGTGCCCACGTGCTTGGCACTGCTCGTGTGAAATGCAAGAACAAGCAGAGGAAGATATTTCAACTCCTACACCCAGATACTCCCATTGCTGCTAACATCAGCCAGTGGCAAACGCTTCATAACACAAACGTCAACCAGTACAAGAGCCCACAGATTCCCAAAGTACAACACTGAAAATAAATCACATACACTGATGGTAGTGCCATGCAAGATGCAATCAGCAAACAGCAAATTACAGGCCCTGGCATTTTCACCCCCACTACAGACACTGGCTATAGTGATACCGTCGTTATCAATCCTGGAAGCAGCGGCCCCACACTCACCATCAATAGAGCTGAACTTGCAGCTGTGCTAGTAGCGGTACAAAAAGGCCACACTGAAATTGCTACAGACAGTGCTTTATCCCTCTTTCAGATTAGAAAACAGCTATTGAACCCAATGGCTGTACTCCACCACTTGCACAGGGAACTGCTTAAGGACATTGTAACTTTAATCGATTCCTCACCTTCTACTGTCACTTTCTACAAGGTGAAATCTCACTCTGGCATTATTGGCAATGAGGGTGCAGACCACCTAGCACACAAAGCAGCAGTCAATCAAATTTCTGACGTTTCCCTCCCGCCAGCTACTGACCCCTTCTACAACCTGTTCTGGCTAAGCGTTCCAAACAAAGTTGGCCCCCATGCAGAGGAGCTACGAGTCTTGACTAACTTGCAAGACAAGTTAAAATATCACATGCACGCCCACCATTACCTTGGTGAATTTAACACAGCTACACTGCTTTACAAGCTCTAGCAATAATTGCATGATACGCCTCAGCATGCAGCACAGCCCGACTCTCACACACGGCAAGCTACTGCAAAGCCCCTTGCGCATGCCCATTTCAGAGCAAGTTTTGGTCCATGCCAAATGTGACTTCTAAGGAACAGGAACAAGTCCTTAAGTACAGGACGGATACGATACACACAGACAAATACACCAAAATAAAGGTTTAGCCATACGACAGGTCCTGCCGCCTGCCCTTTGCGGAGGATCAGACAGTGCTCCACACATACTTCTTAGGTGCAACAACCTTACTCTAAGGAGAATGCACATAATCCGACACCACCACGCAGTTAGCCTTTGTGGTGAAGAGATCAGTAAAGGCAAGCTGGGCTCAGCAATTGTTACAATGGATGCTTGTAACAGTGGAAAGTTATCTGACCTTCACATTGAACGCCCTGATGACATTGAAAGAAACATTCCTGACTGGGTTTTCCCAACACAACAAAACCTTCCAACTAGACATCAAAGCTGTCCAAACGGCGTATTAGTTTTGCCCATTGAGGGAAGAGGCAGGCATTTAGATTTCAAACAGATCCCCCCAAAGGACAGAGACATACATCTTGTAGAATTCAAATTCTGCTCAGACATAAACCCGCAACAGACATTAGAAAAAGCGCACAACCAGCATCAACCCCTTATCCAGCATCTACTAACAAGGAGCCTCCGAGGCATCTCTTGAAACAACCAAGTCACACTTCATGTTATACTTCTTGGAGTCGTGGACACAATCTACAATCAGTACACCATAACTCCTTTACTTAACTTAGGCGTCCCCACGCACAAAGTGCACCAACTAGGTACTAAACTGCACTGCCATGCAATAAAAAGCTTGAACAAGATTACAAAAACAAGACACAAAATACACCTTAATAACAAAAGTGATAATGGGGGATCTGTGTTGGGGTCACTGGTAGCAGCTGGCTTCAGGAGGGCTAGGCGCAGGTCGGAATGCATGGCTGACAACCCGCCGGATCCTCATTAGTCTCTGTTATTTCTCTTTTTCCTCGTTTCTGGTGGGGCTCTGGCTAGTGAGAGCACTAGTTGAGAGCCTTTCCTTAATGCACGCTGGTGACTTCCAGCATAGACTTTTACTTTTACTTCGTTACGGCACCAGTTCAACCATTTATTTGATAATATTTTTGAAGACCAAAGGTTTTATAATAAATTTCAAAATCATTAGTGCAGCTGTCGATCTTTTTGATTGATTATTGTTGGGACTTATAGGTTGAGCCTATAATTGAGCCTAACCTTACCTTATAGGTTGAGCAGCCATGCCAGACAGGAGGCCTTTGTAATCCAAATTAAACTTCCTGCGTGTTTGTTAGCACGCTGTTTCTGCCTCAATTTGCTTTCATGACCTGGCTCACTATACGGAGCACGAACCGTTTCAATGTGATAAATTGAGCAATGTCCAGGCTTGTAGATGGCAATCTTCCGTAGCAGCAATCTTATAAACAAATTACTCTGCAGCGGCACCTCTATTTAGTGAGAGTCACTCTCCAAATTAATAAATAGTAACTTAAAATTGACGTATGGGAGTTAAATAAATGATAAATAATTAAAACAATAATAAATGTGCACATAGAGATAAAAGCAAACATTTGAAATTTTCACAAGCTACTTGTTGGAAGTTAGGCCTCTTTTTTAACCATCACGTTTAATTAGCACTTGTTTATAACAACGTACCAGAATCCCGTCAAAACAGGATCAGGGTGGAAAACTTTGGACCACGGATCCGATCGCAGACCTCCTTTCTAGCTCAACACACACTGCTTCTGCAGTGGGCCTTTCTGCAGGGTCCCTTGCCATGCATTTTAAAGCCAAGTCTTGCAACCACCCAAAGCCCTCCGGTACGCTTGATTCTGGGAAGCTCAGCTGCTGGGCTTCATAACCCACGGCAATTGTGACCTGCAATAAAGGAAATTGTGATGAAAGAGCCAAGTCTGTTGGAATGTATGGCGCAGAAATTTCACAATTCCGGCCATGCAGACTATCAGTTCAAGGTGGTAGTCAGCAGACAAGGTAATATTAGCGCTTGCAATGATTAGGTGCAAACTTTGAAGCTGTGGTTCAAAGGCCCAGAAACTAAATAGCCTTGATGGCAATCACTTGCAATTATGGTGTGATTAAAAAAGGACAATGCACCTGTAGATGAGACAGTCCTCCCCAGGGCCTTAACCTTGTTAGCATCCTCCAGATCACCACTCCAAATGCGTACATGTCTGCGCTGTACCCCACTTTCTTTTCAGTGATGACCTCGGGAGCCATGTGATTTATCGAGCCATAAGTCCCTGACACAACATACTGCTGTGCGTCCTCCAGCTGCATCACAAACCCCATGTCGCTCCATTTTGCAATGAAGCCGTGGGAATAGGGTGAGATTTGGGCGCCATGATTGGATGCTGATCTGGAGCGGTCAAACTGCAGCAAAAAGATAAGTACCAGGGTGGATGGTGTGTGCAAGCATAGATACACAGGGTGTATGGATTTGCCAGCATTGCTCGCCTAGAGAGGCCCTAAATGGTGCGTTACAATGATAAAACCACTTTCGGAAACTTGCGCGGATGGAGCAAATTGTGTATGATAAAACACTGTGAAGAGACTGGGAGAAAACATGTTTTGAAAGACTGCAAGAAGTTGAGTGGTGCATTGCCTGAACAGGTGTAGGCACAGTAAAATGGCCATAATGATTTTGCACATTCAAACATGTATAATGTTTGGGCGCCAAGGAATACACGCCTGACGCTTCCCTGAATAAGATTGCAACATTGCACTAATTTCCTCAATTTGGTGACACAAACACATTTGAGAGCACCATTAAATCTGTGCCAGTCTTTGCCAATAATAGCATCCTAGGGATTGTTTCTGGAAATTATCCCCAAGCTCGGACATTCTAGCCAGCCGGGAAGGCTTTGACAGCAGTCACTTCAAGCCTCGTCCAGAGGCTGGCGCACCCTTGAGCATGTCTTTTCGTTCACGCTTCTGTAGAAGCGGGGTTAGATTTGGAACCATGTTCCCTAGGCAGACTATTTAAGCTAGTCTAGTCGTACCCATGTGACGTCTGATGTGCTGCAAAAAGGTGGGTCCGTGCTGTGACACCATACGTCTCATACATCGCATCTCCAACCAACTCACACAGTAGTTTTACAATATATTCTATGCTGCAACGCTGTGTAAACATAGGATTTGCTAGCAAGCCAAGCCATGTAATTCTACGCCTCACGTTATCCACAAGCACAGCACTAACACCATTTTCTTGTACGCGTTTTCTTGTACGTGCGCCCAAAAGCACACACACCTGGAGAAGCACATTCTCTGCTGTAAGGTCTCCATGTACCGCGCAGTTTTCATGCAGATAGGCCAGGCCACGTGCTAAGTCTAGTGCACACGCCATCACCACCGGCATGCAAAGCAAGGCAGAGGCCCGGCGCTCCACACAGAGCAGTCCTCGGTCAATGGCACTGGCCAGTGTGCCCATATCGCAGAAATCCAGGAGCTGCAGTTGCAATAGTTGTGTGTGCATGTTTTATGTGTTACCATAGATTCACATCACTTTGGAGATTAGTTATTATAGATTTTAAATAATTCTCGGGGCCCTCTCTGAACTGAATTCGAAGTGATAAATTATTTAAAGTGGTTTTGAAGGTAATTTTGAAAATGAGCTCCAAGCGTATCAGTGTGAACCCCCTGGCCCTCTTCTTGAAGCCTCAGTCTCCAGCTGAAAGGCTGGCTGCTCAGCACCGGGACCGCGAGAAGCTGCAGAGGGAGAGGCAGCTCAAGGGGCTGCAAGAGGAAGAGGCAAAGGCAAGGGGCGAGGCTGGGAAGAGGCCTGTGGGGCGCCCGCGCAGCTCCAAGAACAAGCTTCCATCTCTCACAGTCCCTTCAGGGGCAAGCATTAAGCTGATGTAAACCCCTCATCTCTCTTTCCCTGCTTCTGGGCACTGTGCAGCATCAGCACCAGCCACAGCTTCAGTCAGCCACAGCTTCAGCCTCTTCAACAAACAGCAGTTGCAGTGCACAGACAGCATTCACAGGGGGCTCTCAAACTCAAAAATTAATTCCCGACAGGGCCTTCCCAAAGTGCCTTCGAACTCAAATATTAATCCCCAGACTCCCACGAACTGAAATCGAAAATTTAAATTACCGAATGCAAGGTTTGAAAAACCCAATTAATAAGCCCCAGTGCGAGCAATGCGAGGGGAGCAACACAATGCGAGCCTATGCGAGGGCTTTCTGGCCCTATGAGCTGCACCTACATGCGTATGCACACGCGTGTGCGCGCGTACGTATGCGTGCGTGCGCATGTGTGCGTGCGTGCGCGTACGTGCGTGTTTGTGTGCATCTGCGTATGTGTGTGTGTGTGTGTCTGTGTGTGCGCGCGTACGTGTGTGTACGGTTGCGTACATACATGCGTGCATGGATACATGTGTACGTAAGTGTGTCTGTATACATATGTATACATGTCCCATACATGTGTGTGTGTGTTTGTGTGTGTGTGCATGCGGGTATGTGTGTGTGAGCGAACGTAAGTGTGCGTGCATGCGCTTACGTGGGTGTTTGTTTGTGTGCGTGCACGTATGTGTGTGCGTTGTGTACGTGCATGCGTGTGTATACGGTTGCGCACGTACGTGTGTGCGTGCATTGTGTACTTGTATGTGTGTGCACGCGTGTACGTGTGTGCATGCGCATACGTGTGCGCATGCACGTACGTGTGTGCATGCACGTAGGTGTCTGTGTATGTGTGTGCATGCGGGTACGTGTGCGTGCATGCGCTTGTGAAGGGAATTAAGGCGCCCTTCCTCTTGGTGTCCTTTCTCCCCAAGAGAGGGCCAGCCTCCCAAACTGTTTGTCCACCTTGGGGGCCTTGAGGGGCGGCTTGGGAGGATAAATTAATTAACCCCAATGCGAGCTTTGCGAGGCCCTTGTAACTTATTTATTAAATTGCTCCCGACACACTGCGAGGGGGTCAAAAAAGTTTGCGTAGCGCGGTGAAATAAGTACAGTACGGTAATTTTTTCAAGTGTGGTTCCGACGTGATCGTGAATCTACGGTAATAAGGAGTGGGGGCGATGTCACAGCTGGGAAGTGCGATTGCATTTGATACATGTGCAAACAGTCTAGCAGAAAGACTAAAGTACATGGTCACGTACGGCTTGTCCACATGTTTTTGCCCACTTTGTACATGTGAACAAATGATAAGAATGACAATATGACAGAGATATTGCAACATTTACGCCTACGTGTCTGAAACACCTGCATTTACGTTTGCATGTATCTGGTTGCATCATGCAAAGCAGATTTAGAATTTGGTGGGCACAAGGACTAATGCCAATGCGGAAGCCACACAGAAGCATACTACTAGTGTATGAAAATAGCAGTTTACACTCAGTTGCATACAAGGCCAAACACACACATACACACACACATGCTGCTCACAAGCAAGTTGCCTCCTTCGTTTTGTTTATTTTCACAGTCAAAGGGGTAGAGAGTATCCCCTTGCCCGCCACTTGCATTATAAATACAACAATTTTTTTGACAAAACTCGTCCAACCCAGCACTGATTAAGGTTCACAGAACAGACATAAGGCAATCCATGATTTAACAGTTTATTAATATAACCCACCATCCACTGCCGTAGCCGTATGGGATATGTGTGGCTGGGTGGCTTGTGTGATGCACTCCCGCCTGTCGCCGTCTTTGGCGTGCTTTGGACCTCCGAAACTCTGCACAGTACGTTGTTCCAGGTACTAGTGTATGAGCTTCAGGGTGCACACCACCTTGGCACAGTACGTCGTTCCAGGTTCGTTCCAGGTCGTGTAGGAGAGCTCAAGGGTGTGCACCACCTTGGAAGGTTTTTCCATTTCTCAGAGAGGAGATAAACAAGCTTGCATATTTTAATATCTTCACATGGCAAGGACTTAGCAAGCAGGACTAGGAGTCAGGCAGGGGGATCTAACTCAGAGACAGGACACAAGTGCATATATGCTAGTGTAGCAGAAAGGATAAAAGCACGAGAGCTGCGCTTGACACCATTACAGCGTGGCAAGGGCATTCATCATTGGCAGGGGATGTCATCATTGATGCACTAAGAAGGATGGACTTTCACGTCCAAATACAATGGTGGGCAGACTAGCTATGGTCCTCTACAAGTCATATAAAAAGAGGGCATACCCCTTCATCACCAACCTCAGCCCCAAAGGACACAACAACTACCTGGAGTGTAGAAACTGCTGAGGTCAAGTGTTGGCAGCGTGCTCCACTTTTATGCACAATTTTGTGAGGCGTGCGAAGCAGTTGTGAAGTAAGATTGTCAAGGCCTTCATGGGATGAAAGGATGTGCACAACCCCTTTGCCTCCTCTAAAGTGCCTCACAAAGGCTGCCTCCCCCCTAAAGCCAACAGCCACAGGCATCATATAAACCCATGAGCTATATCTCAAGCCTTTCTCGCCAGAGGCACCTCATTGAAGAAAACTCTTCTTCTTTAACACTCCCAATCATAATTGCCGCAAACTGCCATGCACTTTGTCCTCGAAGCACCTCACAACTTGTTAAACAAACCTAACCTTATTTCTTATATACACGCCCACACCCTGCCATTCCAACCTGCACGTGCACACGCATCGTTAAAAATAAGCAAACAAATCCACCCATCCACACCCAATCCACACATTCAAACACAAACACAAATCCACTCCCTGCCTACTCACCTATCTGGCGAGCAGGACGCAGATATCCTGCTGCACTCGCTCCCCTCCTCGTTGGTCACCAGCCGTGCACTCTTGCTACCCTGCCCGGACACAAACACGGCTCCCCCTGTGCTACTGCTGATACTACTGATACTGCTACTTCTGCTGCCACCGCTGCTGCTGCTGCTGCTGCTGCTGCTGCTGCTACTACTGATTCCGTTATGTTCATGTTCTTGTTCGCTCACTGCTTGCTGCAGGTGGAGGGGTAAGACTTCAGGAGGGTCCATCTCCCTGCATGCGCATCATTGTGTGTCGAGCAACAAGGTGTTCGTGCAGAAAGAGACAGGGATGCCTAATTGCTCTCACGTTCAAGGTATGCTTCTTCAATTATAGAGAGGACTTGTGTATGCAACATTTTGACGTACGCAAAAGGGTACGAGCTCGTGCAGGTCAGGTGGTGCTCTTATTATACCCCTTACTCTAATAAGATGGAGCGCAAGGGCGCTGTAACTTATTGCCAGGCACTGTAACTTGATTTTGCAATCAGAGCTGCTGGTATCTTTAGTACGGGCATCACAAGCACGTGCACATGCAGAAGGCTTGCAGAACAGTTTTGTCAACAAACACAGAAAGGGTAGCCATGCGATGTGCTGAAGCACAGGCACGTGCATCTTTTTGCAAGGCAGAAGCGCCCGCATAGCATACAGTCGGTGCAAAGACTGCATGCAACTGCGGTGTGTTGCCTGGTGTGGGGAAGGCAAAGCCTGACTCTCTTGGTTTGAGATTGTGCCAGCTAGCCCCCACTCATAGATTCATACACACACAAACGCATATACACACACGGCCACTGTACTGCACCTGCTGAGCCTGTGCGGTAGAGAAAGCTGGACATCCCTCCCCCTCCTGGCAGCAGTCCTCCCTGCTTTACCCACTTGGTGCCGCAATAGGCCCACGTGAAAGCGGGGGGACAAAGGTGGGACCTCCCCCTCCCTGCTCACACCAGCAACTCCCTCTGCACTCTTCCAAGCCTGGTACACATGGGCACCTCTGCTGCCAATGCTGCTGCAGGCACTCCCACAGTGACCTCTGCAAAGAGCAGCTGAGCAGATGCTATTGGCACCACTACCACCACCACCACCACCACCGCCGCCTGTACCAGTGCTGATGGGCGTTCTACTTCCCCCACTTCTGTGGCGTGCACTGAGAGCAGGGCTAGCAGGGGCAGTCCTCAGTCCAGCAGAAGGCGTTCCTCTAAGTGTGGACAACGGAGTTTTGTGCGTTTTATGATGCATGAACATATTTTGTTGAATGGTGCTAAAGCTAGAGTGAGTTACAATGGGAGCTCATGTGTGTCTCTCTCTCTCTCTCTCTCTCTCTCTCTCTCTCTCTCTCTCTCTCTCTCTCTCTCCATGCGCGCACACGCACACACGCACACACACACGCACACATGCACACACATATACATGTATGCAACACGCACACATACGCAGGCACATTGCATTCACACAAGCATACTGACACATACAGAACACACTCACCCCTTATTTGGCATACCCTCCGTGCTTATTTGTCGCATTACACAATGGCTCAAGCTCCGTGTAGGTGGATTTCCAGACGATACTTGCCCCTGCTGGGGTTCTAATGGCCTGCGAGGGAAAACAAATTGAGAGTTGGTTAAATGCAGGTGCAAGCGGTAGGGACATTCCAGAGAAAGCGTATCGCAACACTGTAAAAGTATCTTTTAACACACGTAGAGCAAACTTAGGAATCTGAGGAGTTAGACGGCTTTCAGTATATGGTTGGGCGTACTTACACCTATACAATGCATCAGGTTGCTAGGTAGCCGATTGAAGCATTCGGCAGAGAGCGTAGCGGGAGCTTTTCTTGCTGCTCAATTTGTCACACATGAAACATGAACATAAGTGACACCAGGCTTACAAGGCACACGATGCAAAAAATTGGCAAACGTATGCGCAGATCTCCCCAGCCTTATTGGCCACCGGATGATGTGCTAGTGTGAAGCAGCAAGGATTTGTAAAAAGCAGCAGTGACAAGGGACGTTTGCAAAGGGACGAGGACAAATGGCCAGGGACGCCTAAGGACAAGGATTTCTGCCTGCTGCATTTACCTCAACAGTAAACTCTCAACGCCTTTGACTTTGAAGTGGCACAGAGGTACCCTCCTCTTTCATTTTTTCATACTAGGGTGGAAAGCCATTGATAGATGATGCATGGTACAAAATTATAACGACCACTGTCAGTGCTTCCTACAGAGCTCATGTGGGACACCAACGATGAGCAATAGGCATGGAACAACCCCCCCGCTCAAAGCCGAGGTTTGAGGTGGGGTACAATGTTACATGTGTCTGACGCGTGACTACTACGACCTCTTGCGCCCAACTCACATCATGTGTAGCATCATTTGTATGGCCGTGCCAATGACGGTTGCATCAAAAGCATTTGTATGGCCGTGCATGTGTAGCATCAAAAGCATTTGTATGGCCGTGCCAATGACGGTTGCATCAAAAGCACGCACACACCTACCTAACAACAAGGGAGGGTGTGTTATGTCCCACCCTCTTCACAGTGAAGCCTCCGCCAGGCTCTGCAATGTAAAACGGCCACCCGCAGTCACGGCCCTTACTGCTAAAGTGCACATCACTTTCCCTTTCCTGGCCGAGAACAGAAAGCCTCTGCGTGGGGGCAGACACTTGCTCCTCCCTACAAATGCAAACAAAATACTTACGTAGTTAGAATTTGCATAAGGCAAGGTTCCAAACTAAAGATGAAAAAACGCACATTGTGTGTGTGTTTGTTTGTTTGTGTGCGTGTGTATGTGTGTGCACTATATTCGGGAGTACTTAACATTTTGCACCACACCTATGAAATAAATCATTGTAGAAGGGTACACGTTTTATGTGTCTACGTGAGTTTGAGATGCTTAGGAGGTGTGAAGTTATGCTGCTGTTTTCCTCCAAACTCAAGATAATTGAAGTCCAATCGATTGGAAAAATGCAAGTCCTCCTAATGGCTAATGCATGTCCTAATTCCAGGAAAATCCCAGAGGGGGGACACTGGGCAAAAGCTAAAACATGCGCCTTTTTGCATGAAAGGTGCAACTACTCACACGTCACTTCATCAAATTGGACCCAACCTAGCTTCAAACTGATGCTGACTTTATAAGCTACCCGAGCATGTGCTCAGATTTAGACAAGTCGCCCTGCGTACAGAATGACAGGACTAAAAGCACACGTTGTGCACCTGTACCCTAGATGGGTGCTTTTCAGGGGGAATGGCACAATAATTTGCATATCTCGCCAACCACTTGCATTTTTGCTCCATTTCTCTTGGAATGATCTTTATTTATCATAAGGACCCCAACACACAAAAAATCGCTCAATTTAATGCTCTGGCTGGTCAGATACAGCATATGGCTGCTCAAAAAGTAGGGTTCACGCCGCGGTTGCTGAGGCAGGTGGCCCTAACTGACCCGTTTCAAGCTCAGCTGCACTGAAATCTACATAGCAGAGCTGAGCTTAAAACGTGCAAATTAGGGGGCCCATACCCTAGGAGCATGCCAAAACCATAGCCATTTTGGGCCTCAGTGTCCCCCCTCTGGGAAAATCCCCTGCGCGTTCACTGGAATGGTCGAGCAGCGTGTGCATGTGTGTGTATGTTTGTGTGTGCGTGTGTGTGTATGTGCGCGTGCGTGCGTTACAGGAGCACAAAAGGCTATGGAGGAGCCAAACATGCCTGAGTAGCTTTTGCAAGTAGCTTTCTGGTGCGCCTCTGTCCAGCAGGCTGCTACGCCGGGTAGCATGGAGGCTCAGGCGCACAAGAGGCGCAGAAGAGAATGGAGGCACAGCGTCAACCCTTCTGCCTACATTTCAAGGAAGGGCAAATATTAGCGCAAGCTACGATTTTAATAACAAACGAATACAGCGTTCTGCTCTGACGTTGCTATAAGTGTCTTGTCCAACTAATGCGAGCCAGAGCACTTTCATATGGACACACACATTTACACACACACACACACGGTAGAGCTCTAGACACCTACCAGTCTCAAAGGAAGTCATTTTCCTATCGTGGCTGCTGGCATGGCTGCTACCCCATCCATGCTTACTATGCCTGCCACTCATGCTGCTTCTGCTCCTCCTGATGTGCCTGAAACCAAGCCAAAAAGTGCATGAAGTCAAGCCAAACAGCACACAAAGTCAAGCCAACAGTGCGCGGAGTGAAGCCAAACAGCACATGAGTTCAAGACAACAGTTGTCCTTGCTGTGCAAGACCAGTTTTTAGAATGTAGACCAGGATAGTAACAATCAGATAAAAAAACGACAGGAATGAACGTCTTGGAGGATGTGTACCTGATGCCGTTGCCGCTGACAATAGGGTGAAGGATAAAACTGCTCCTCCCCGCAGCACTCCTGCATGCAGAGGAACGGCTAGAAAACGAATGTCCCTCTGCCGGCAGCCTTGATGCCTGCACGCCCAATTCCTGATCGGAACTACGCTCTTCTTGTGGGTGGGGAAGGGGACTCCTGTGCATCCTGTGTGGTTGGTTGTGCGGGGGTTGATGTGTATAGGCACAAAGTGTTTTTGCAGATGGTTGGAGCTATGTGGTACAAGAATAAGCGCTCCAGTAGAAAGCGGGAGCCTTTCCCGGCATATGCATGGCTAGCTAGCTGCGTGATGTGAAGGGCAATAGCACATACCCAGAACACATACAAACACCAAAAACGTGCTTTAAATGTGAAACCTGCTTCAAATACTTGCATCAAATATTTCACAAATACAAATACATGAATGCGTGTACACACTTATTCCCCCCCCCCTCTCTCTCTCTCTCTCTCTCTCTCTCTCTGTCTCTCTCTCTCTCTCTCTCTCTCTCTCTCTCTCTCTCTCTCTCTCTCTCTGTCTCTCTCTCTCTCTCTCTCTCTCTCTCTCTCTCTCTCTCTCTCTGTCTCTCTCTC